>Ga0306924_10000271_pt1 | contig 41786 bp, 38 predicted proteins | sample sta12Can44000111_FD_203756 | JGI IMG/M metagenome (GOLD analysis project Ga0306924, IMG submission 203756) | Lab enrichment of tropical soil microbial communities from Luquillo Experimental Forest, Puerto Rico - statanox.12C.anox.44.000.111 (v2)... | ecosystem: Environmental > Terrestrial >... | reverse complement strand
GACCTCGGGCCTCGCTTTGCCGAAGCCGCTGGTGCAGGCCTTCCACTGGCCCGCCATCAGGAGCCGCGTCACCGTCGACGGCGTGGTGGCGGTGGTCGACGGCGCCGCCCTCGCCGAAGGACGCGTGGCCGCCGATCTCGCTGCGCTCGCCGGTCAGCGCGCGGCCGACCCTTCGCTCGACCACGACGACCCCGTCGAGGAGGTGTTCGAGGACCAGATCGCCTGCGCCGACCTCGTGGTGCTCAACAAGCGCGACCTCCTCGATGCCGCCGGCGCCGATCGCGCCGCGGGCCGCATCGCGGCGGCGCTGCCGCGCGCGGTGAAGATCGTCGCGGTGAGCGGCGGCAAGGTCGATCCGGCGGCGCTGCTCGGCCTCGGCGTCGGCACCGAGGAGGACATCGAGAACCGCCGCACCCGTCACGACGCGGAGCCCGAGCACGACCACGACGATTTCGACAGCTTCGTCGTGCCGCTCCCCGACATCGGCGATCCCGCAGCGCTTGCCGCGCGCGTGCGCGCGGCGGCCGAGGCCCACGACGTGCTGCGCGTGAAGGGGTTTGCGGCGGTGGCGGGCAAGCCCATGCGTCTTCTCGTGCAGGCGGTCGGCCCGCGCGTGACGCACCAGTACGACCGGCCGTGGAACGGCGCCGAGCCGCGCGCCGGCCGCCTCGTGGTCATCGGCCTCAAGGGCATCGACCGCGCCGCGGTCGCCCGCATGCTGCAAGGCTGAGCGATGCATCTGCTGGCGACAGGGGCGACCACGCTCGACGAGATCGTCGAGCCGGTGGACCTGCGCCAGTCGCCGGCCGAGGTGCTGGTGCTGTCATTTGCCGACAGCGATCTCGCAGCGCTCGCCGCCGCCTGGACGATGGAGCGCGACGCCTTGCCCGGCGTGCGGCTCGCGCACCTGCGCGACCTGCGCCACCCGATGTCGGTCGACCTCTGGATCGACAAGGTCGCCGCCCATGCGCGGGTGATCCTGGTCCGCCTGCTCGGCGGTCTCGACTGGTGGCGCTACGGCGCCGAGCGGCTTGCGGCGCTGGCGCGCGAGCGCGGCATCGCGCTGGCGCTCCTGCCCGGCGAGGATCGCGACGATCCGCGGCTTGCCGAAAGCTCGACCTTGCCGCGCGCCGAGCTCGACACGCTCCTTTCTTATTTCCGCGAGGGCGGCGCCGCCAACCTGCGCGCGCTGCTGCGCCGCCTCGCCCGCCACGCCGGCGCCGCCGCCAATGGGGTGGGGCAGGGGCTCGCTTCAAGCTCGGGGGAGGCTTTCGACGTGCCGGAGCCACAAACGCTCCCACGCATGTCCGGCTACCTCCCCACCCGCGGCGCCATCCCCCTCGACGCACTCGTGGACGAGGTGACACGCCTCGCGAGCGACTGGGCACCCATACCTCCCCCGAAGGGGGAGGTCGACCGCCGGCGTAAAGCCGGCGGTCGGGTGGGGTCTGCGATGCACGCGCCGGACCGGGCCTTCCCCCCACCCGGCTCGCCCGGCCCATGGCCGGGCTCGCCGACCTCCCCCGTTGGGGGAGGTATACCGAGCGTGCTGCCCGGCTCTGGACCCAAGCCCAATGCCGAGAACCTGACGGCCCATTCTCCCGTCGTCGCCATCCTCTTCTATCGCGCGTTGCTGCTCGCCGCCGACACTGCCGCCATCGACGCGCTGTGCGCGGCACTCTCCGCGCGCGGCCTCATCCCGGCCCCGCTCGTCATCACCAATTTCAAGGACGCCGACACCGCGCCCTTCGTGCGCGACGCGCTCGCCCGCCTCGCGCCCGCCGCCGTCATCACCACCACCGCCTTTGCCATCGGCACCCAGGCGAGTGAAACGAATCCGCTCGGCCTCGATGTCCCGGTGCTGCAGGTCGTGCTCGCCGCCACGAGACGCGCGGCCTGGCGCGAGAGTCCGCGCGGGCTCGGCGCCGCCGACCTCGCCATGCACGTCGTCCTCCCCGAACTCGACGGCCGCGTGCTCACGGGCGCGGTCGCGTTCAAGGATGCGCGCTCAATCGAGGACGCGCTGGGCTTCACCCCGGTCGCCAACCGCCCGGAGCCCGACCGCATCGCGTTGGTCGCCGACCGCATCGCCGCGCTGCTCCATCTGCGTGCGACGGCGCGCGCGGAGCGGCGCATCGCCATCCTCATGCCGCACTATGCCGGCGCCCCCGGGCGCGAAGGCTACGCGGTCGGCCTCGACGTGCCCGCGAGCGTGCTGGCGCTGCTCGCCGACCTGCGCGACGCCGGCTACGACGTAAGCGATGCGCCACCCACCTCCCGCGCGCTGATCGATGCGCTCGATGCGGGCGCTCGTGAAGCGGGGCTGCCGCTTGCGATCTACGAGCGGCTTCTCGCCGATCTGCCCGCCGATGCGGTGGCGCGCGTCAACGCCGCCTGGGGCGAGCCCGCGGCCGACCCCGATTGCCGGGACGGCGCGTTCCGCTTCCGCGCGCGCGCCTTCGGCCGCATCATCGTTGCGCTTCCTCCCGACCGCGGGCGCTCCGCCGACCGCCGCGCCGACTATCACGACCTCACCTTGCCGCCGCGCCACGCGCTCCTCGCCTTTGGCCTCTGGCTGCAGCACGCGACTGGTGCCCACGCGCTGGTGCACATGGGCGCGCACAGCACCTTGGAATGGCTGCCGGGCAAGGCGGTCGCGCTCACCGCGTCATGCTTCCCCGAGCTCGTCACCGGCGCGCTCCCCGTCTTCTATCCCTTCATCGTCAGCAACCCCGGCGAGGCGGCGGCCGCCAAGCGCCGCATCGCGGCCGTGACCATCGGCCATCTGCCGCCGCCGCTCGCGACCGCGCCGCTTTCCGGCGACGCGCGCGAGCTCGAGCGCCTCGTCGACGAATACGCGCAGGCTGACGGCCTCGACCGCCGCCGCCGCGAGCGCCTCGCGCTTCTCATCATCGACACCGCGCAGCGCACCGGCATCGCCCGCGACGCCGGCCTCGCCGGCGCCGTCGCGCCCGACGACGCGCTGCGCCGCATCGATGCCTGGCTCTGCGATGTGAAAGAGCTCGCCATCAAGGACGGCCTGCACGTGTACGGCCGCGGCACATGCGCCGATGCCGAACGCACGGCGCTGCTGGCCGCGCTCGACGGGTGCCGCATCGCGCCCGGCCCGGCCGGCTCGCCGGCGCGCGGGCGGCGCGATGTGCTGCCCACCGGCCGCAACCTCTTCACCGCCGATCCGCGCATGCTGCCGACACAAACCGCGGTGGACCTCGGCCGCCTCGCCGCCGACGAGGTGATCCGCACGTACATGCAAACGCACGGCGAGATGCCGCGCGCGCTGGTGATCGATCTCTGGGGCAGCGCCACCCTGCGCACCGGCGGCGAGGAGATCGCGCAGGGGCTCGCGCTCATGGGCGCCCGTCCGACGTGGGATCATTCCACCGGCCGCGTCACCGGCATCGAGGTGCTCCCGCTCGCCGCCGTCGGGCGGCCGCGGGTCGACGTCACCTGGCGCATCTCCGGGCTGTTCCGCGACCTCTTCCCCGCGCAGATCGCGCTCATCGATGCGGCCGTGCGCGCCGTCGCCGCGCGCGAGGAATCCGACGCCGACAATCCGCTCGCCGCGTCGCGCGATGCCTCGCCCGCGCGCATCTTCGGCGCGGCGCCCGGTGCCTACGGCGCCGGGATCGACGACCTGCTCGGGCGCGGGCACGATCGCGACGCGCTCGGCGCCGCCTATCTCGCCGCCGCCTCGCACGCTTATAATGGCGCCGAAGGCAGCGGCACCACCGCGCCCGGCGCGTTTGCCGCCCGCGTCGGCGAGGCCAACGCCCTCGTGCATGCGAGCGACGACCCCGGCCGCGATCTCCTGGAAGGCGCCGAGGACGCGGCCTTCGTCGGCGGGTTTGCCGCCGCGGCCGCCATGCTCGGCCGCACGCCCGATCTGATCATGCTCGACGCGACCGATCCGCAGCGCCCGCGCGCGCGTCCGCTCGCCAGTGCGCTCGCGCGCATCGTGCGCGGCCGCGCCGTGCATCCGCGCTTCATCACAGGCATGATGCGCCACGGCGCGCGCGGTGCCGCCGAGCTCGCCGAGACCGTGGACCGGCTCGTGGACTTCGCCGAGACGACGGGCCAGGTGGACGATGCGTTGTTCGATCTCGTGCACGCGGCCTATGTGGCCGACCCCGCCGTGCGCGACTTTCTCCTGCGCGAGAACCCCGCCGCCGCGCGCGCGCTTGCCGCGCGCCTGGCCTCCGCGCTGAAGAACGGCCTCTGGCATCCCTGCCGCAACGATGTCGCCGCCGACCTCGATACGCTTGCCGCGGAGGCACAGCCAAGGGAGGCGCGGACATGAGCGCGCCGCAGCGCCGCGGCGCCGCAGTGAGCCTGCTGCAACGGCGGGGCGCATGTCCCGCGCTCAGCGCCCCGATGCAAACCGGCGACGGCCTGCTGGTGCGCTTTGCGCCGGAGGACGCCATGGCGCCCGACGACTTCATCGCGCTCTGCGCCGCCGCACGCACGCACGGCAACGGCACCATCGAGATCACCGCCCGCGGCAGCCTGCAGGTGCGCGGCCTCACCCCGCGCTCCGCCCCCTTGTTTGCCCGCGCCGTCGCGAAGCTCCTCCAGTCCGACAACCACCGCCGTCATGGCCGTGCTTGTCACGGCCATCCACGTCTTTCGTGCCGCTTGGAAGACGTGGATGCCCGGCACAAGGCCGGGCATGACGGTGTCGATACCATGGCCGCGGATGGCGTGAGCATCCTTGCCGATCCGCTCCCCGACGATCCCGACGTGCTCATCGATACGATAGGCCTCATACGCGAGCTGCGTCGCGCCATTGCCGACGCGCGGCTCGCGCTCGCGCCCAAGGTGAGCATCATCCTCGACGGCGGCGCCCGGCTGCACCTCGACATGCTTTCCGCCGACCTGCGGCTGCGCGCGATCGGCCCGGCACATGCGCCGCGTCTGCACGTCTCTATCGGCGGCGATGCCGCCTCCGCCACACCGCTCGGATTGATCCCTCCCGCGGGGGCTGCCGGCACCACGCTGCGCGTGCTGCGCGTGATCGCCAGCCACGGGGCCGATGCCCGCGCCACCGACGTCCTTCGCAGCGCAGGCATTGAAGCATTCCGCCCATCCTGCGTAGGGGCGACGCATGCGTCGCCCCTACAAACATCGCCGCGCCCACCACCCGAACCCATCGGCACCCATCCGCTGCGCGACGGAACGGTCGCCCTGGGCATCGCACTTCCCTTCGGCCACGCCCACGCCGATGCGCTCGCGCAACTCGCCCGCCTCGCCGCGCATGCAGCGCGCGCGCTGCGGCCGGCGCCGCAGCGGGTGCTGTTGCTCATCGGCATTGCGCCCGCGCGCGTCGATGCGCTCGCCGCCAAGCTCGAGCGCCTCGGCTTCATCGTGCACGCCAGCGACCCGCGCCGCCGCATTGTCGCCTGCCCGGGCAAGCCCGCCTGCGCCTCGGGACTGATCGCCGCCCGCGCGCTCGCCGCCGAGATCGCGCCATCGCTGCCGCCGTCGCACGACATCGTGCACATCTCCGGCTGCGCCAAGGGCTGCGCCCACCCCGCGCCGGCCGCGCTCACCATCGTCGGCACCGAGCGCGGCTGCGGCATCATCGAGCACGGCACCGCGCGCGCGCTCCCCTCCCGCCACGTTGCCGCCGCCGACATCATCGCCGAAGCCGCGCGCCTTGCAGAGGCGGTGCGTATGCCGACGAAGGTGCGGCACTCTCGGTCTGCTCCCTCTCCCCGCTTGCGGGGAGAGGGTCGGGGTGAGGGGCGCATCCCACCATGACCGCCGCCCACACCACGCACCCCTACCTCCGCGACGGCCGCGCCATCACCGAGCGCTCCTTTGCCATCATCCGCGCCGAGGCCGACCTCTCCCGCTTCGAAGCCGACGAGGCCGAGATTGCCATCCGCATGATCCACGCCTGCGGCTCGGTCGCCGCCGCCGACGCCATCGTGTTCGGCACCAACCTCGTCGCCGCCGCGCGCGGCGCGCTTGCCCGCGGCGCGCCCATTCTCTGCGACTCCGAGATGGTGGCGCACGGCATCACGCGGGCGCGGCTGCCCGCGCGCAACGAGGTGATCTGCACCCTGCGCGACCCGCGCGTCCCGGAGCTCGCCGAAAAACTCCGCACCACGCGCTCGGCCGCGGCGCTCGATCTCTGGGGCCACAAACTCGCCGGCGCGGTGGTCGCCATCGGCAACGCACCCACGGCGCTCTATCATCTCCTCGAGCGCATCGATGCCGGCGCGCCGCGCCCGGCGGCAATCCTCGGCATCCCCGTGGGCTTCGTCGGCGCGGCGGAAGCCAAGGACGCGCTGGCCGCCGACCCCCGCGGCGTGCCGTATCTCATTGTGCGCGGCCGCCTCGGCGGCAGCGCCATGACCGCGGCCGCCGTCAACGCGCTGGCGAGGCCAGGCCTGTGAGCAAGGAGCCTATGAGCGCGAGGCCTGTAAGCGCGAGACTCCTCGGCGTCGGCGTCGGCCCCGGCGACCCCGAGCTCGTCACGCTCAAGGCCATCCGCGCGCTGCAGGAGGCCGACGTGGTGGTCCATTTCGCCAAGGCCGGCAATTCCAGCAACGCGCGCGCCATTGCCGCGCGGCATTTCAAACCCGGCGTCGCCGAGATCGAGCTCGCCTATCCCGTCACCACCGAGATTCCGAAGAGCGCGCCCGCCTATTGCTGCGCCATGCGCGGCTTCTACGACGGCGCGGCGCGCGCGGTCGCCGCCCACCTCGACGCCGGCAGGAGCGTCGCCGTGATCTGCGAAGGCGATCCGCTGTTCTACGGCTCCTACATGCATCTGCATGTGCGGCTCGCGCCGCGTTATCCGACCGACGTGATTGCCGGGGTGACCGGCATGTCCGGCTGCTGGTCGGCGGTGGGCGCGCCCATTGCGCAGGGCGACGACGTGTTCACGGTGCTGCCGGCGACGCTCCCGCAAGGCGAGCTCGAGCGCCGCCTCGCCGATGCCGACAGCGCCGTGGTGGTGAAGCTCGGCCGCCATCTGCCGAAGGTGCGGCGCGCGCTTTCCCGCATCGGCCGGCTCGATCGCGCCATCTATGTGGAGCGCGGCACCATGACGAACGCGCGCGCCATGGCGCTCGCTGAGAAGGCCGACGAGGAGGCGCCGTACCTTGCCGTCGTGCTGGTGCCGGGCTGGGAGCATCGGGCGTGAGCGGGCATCTCGCGGTGGTCGGGCTTGGCCCCGGCGATGCGCGCTGGCTCACGCCGGAAGCCGACGCCGCGCTCGCGCGTGCCGAGGCGCTCTACGGCTACGCCGGCTACCTTGACCGCATCCCTTCGCGGCCCGGGCAGGCGCGCCACCCTTCCGACAATCACGAGGAAGCCGCGCGCGCGGCCGCGTCGCTGCATGCCGCTGCGGCGGGCGCAGAGGTGGCGATCGTCACCGGCGGCGATCCCGGGGTGTTTGCCATTGCGGCCGCGGTCTGCGCCGAGATCGAGGCGGGGCCGGAAAGCTTTCGGCAGCTCGAGGTGACCATCACGCCGGGGATCAGCGCCATGCTCGCGGTCGCGGCGCGCGCGGGGGCGCCTTTGGCGAACGATTTCTGCGCCATCTCGCTGTCCGACAATCTCAAGCCGTGGGAGCTGGTCGAGCGGCGGCTTAAGGCGGCTGCCGGGGCAGGCTTCGTCATCGCTCTTTATAACCCGGCCTCGCGGGCGCGGCCCTGGCAGCTCGGGAGGGCGCTCGATGTGCTGCGTCAGTCGCTGCCGGCCGAGACCCCGGTGGTGTTCGGCCGCGCGGTCGGACGACCCGACGAGAGCGTGGCCGTGCGCACCCTCGCCACCGCGGAGCCCGCCGGCGCCGACATGGCGACGCTGGTCATCGTCGGCTCGGCCTCAACGCGCACCATCGCGCGGGCAGGGCGCGCGCCGCTCGTCTATACGCCGCGCGGGGCGACCGAGGTCACGGCATGATCGAGCCACGCCAGGACCTCGTCGATGCTCTCGACGCTGGGTGCATCCGGCAGCGCGGGCCGTTGCAGCATGATCACGGGGAGCCCGAGCGCGCGCGCCGCCGCGATCTTGCCGTAGCTCGCGGGACCGCCGCTGTTCTTGGAGACGACAAGCGCGATGCGCTGGCGCTCCATCAGCGCGTGCTCTGCGGCCGCATCGAACGGGCCGCGCGCGATGATGTAATCTGCGTCCGGCAGCGCAAGCGGCGGGGTGACGGGGTCGACGCTGCGGATGACATAGTGGTGCTGCGGCGCGCGCTCAAACGGCACGAGCTCGTTCCTCCCGAGGGTCACGAACACGCGGCGCGGGTTGTCTCCCAGCGCAGTGACGGCGCCGGCGACGTCGTTGACCTCGATCCAGCGGTCATCGGCCAGGCGCGGCCAGGGCGGCCGGCGCAGCGCGAGGAAGGCAACCCGCGCGCGTGCGGCGGCGTGCACCGCATTGGCCGAGATCCGCGCCGCATAGGGATGGGTGGCGTCGATGAGCGCGTCGATGCGCACCGCGCTAAGATGATCGGCGAGGCCACTGGCGCCGCCGAAACCGCCCGTTCGCACCGGCACGGGCTGCGGGGCAGGGGAGGCGGTTCGGCCGGCGAGCGAGAGTGTCACCGCGAGGTCGGCGCGCGGCGCCAATCGGGTCGCGAGCAGGCGCGCTTCCGCCGTGCCGCCGAGAATGAGGATGCGTCGTTGCATGGGCACTATGGGCGCTGCAGCTGAACCGGTTGCCCGCGAGACTGGCGCAGCACAGCGCTGGCTGGCAATCGTCGGCATCGGCGAGGACGGCGTCGCCGGGCTGAGCGAGGCGGCGCGCGAGCAGGTCGCAGCGGCGGACATCGTGTTCGGCGGCAGGCGGCATCTCGCGCTTGCCGCGCCGCTCATCCGCGGCGTGACGCGCGCCTGGCCGAGCCCGTTCGATCGCGCCGTCGAGGAGGTGCTGGCGCAGCGCGGACGGCGCGTCTGCGTGCTCGCCTCCGGCGATCCCTATTGCTACGGCGTCGGCTCCGTTCTCGCGCGCCACGTTGATCCCGACGAGATGCTGGCCATCCCGGCGCCTTCCGCCTTCAGCCTGGCGGCATCGCGGCTCGGCTGGGCGTTGCCGGAGACGACGCTCCTTTCGCTCCACGGCCGCTCGCTCGATCTCGTGCGCCCGCACCTGCATCCCCATGCGCGTGTGCTCGCGCTGATGTCCGACGGCACGGCACCCGCCGCGCTCGCGCGCCTTCTCGCCGACGCCGGCTTCGGGGAGTCGCGGCTCACCGTGCTCGAGGCGCTGGGCGGCCCGCGCGAGCACGTGCAAGTTGCCAATGCTGATAAATTCAACCTAGGCGCGATATCCGACCTCAACCTGGTCGCCATCGAGGTCGCGGCGGCAGACCGGATACCACCGATAATTTCCCGCGCCCCGGGCCTCGCCGATTCTTTCTTCGAACACGACGGCCAGCTCACCAAGCGCGAGGTCCGCGCCATTACTCTTTCCTCGCTTGCGCCGCGCCGCGGCGAACTGCTTTGGGACATCGGCGCCGGCGCCGGCTCCGTCGCCATCGAGTGGATGCTCGCGGATTCTTCGCTGCGCGCCATCGCGATCGAGCGCGCGCCCGAACGCGCCGCGCGCATCCGCCGCAACGCAACCGCGCTCGGCGTCCCCGCCTTGCAAGTGATAGAAGCCGAAGCGCCGTCGGCATTGCGCGATCTGCCGCCGCCCGGCGCAATCTTCGTCGGCGGCGGCGCTTCTGATATTGGCGTGCTCGATGCCGCCGTTGCAGCGCTCCCCGCGGATGGCCGTCTCGTCGTCAATGCGGTCACGCTCGCGACCGAATCCACCCTGCTCGCGCGCCACGCCGCGCTTGGCGGCGAGCTCATCCGCATCGCCATTACGCGTGCGCAGCCGATAGGCAGCGAGCGCGGTTGGCGTCCGGCGCTGCCGATCACCCAATGGCGCTGGGTGAAGCCGTGATCGTCGCCGGCATCGGATGCCGCAAGGGCGCAGCGGCCGCCGAAATCCGCGATGCCATCGCCGCGGCGCTGGCGCGCTGCGGCCTTGCGGCCGACGCGTTGAGCGGGCTCGCGACATCGCGCGCAAAAGGCGGCGAGCCCGGCATCACACGCGCAGCATCGACATTGGGCGTGCCGCTCATCGTTGTGGAGCAGTGCGCGCTCGAAGCCGTCGGCGCGCGCACGGCAACGAAATCGCCGCGCGTGCTCGCCCACACCGGCGTTCCTTCGCTGGCGGAGGCGGCGGCGCTTGCAGCCGCCGGGCCCGCGGCACGCCTGCTTGCGCCCCGCGTTGCAGTTGGCTCCGCGACCTGCGCGCTGGCGCAGGCTGCCGTTACCGAGGACGCGTCATGACCGTGCATTTCATCGGCGCGGGACCGGGTGCAGGCGACCTGATCACGGTGCGCGGACGCGACCTCCTTTCCCGCTGCCCGGTCTGCCTCTATGCGGGATCGATCGTGTCTCGCGAGCTGCTGGCCCATTGTCCGAAAGATGCGCGCATCATCGATACCGCCCCCATGACACTTGACCAGATCGAGATCGAGTTCGTGTCGGCGCATGCCGCCGGTCTCGATGTGTCGCGGCTTCATTCCGGCGACCTCTCCGTCTACAGCGCGCTTGCCGAGCAGCTGCGCCGGCTCAAGCGGCGCGCGATCCCGTATACGTTGACGCCAGGCGTGCCCGCCTTCGCTGCTACCGCCGCCGCGCTCGGCTGCGAGCTCACCGTCCCGGAGGTGGCGCAAAGCGTGGTGCTCACGCGCATGCCGGGCCGCGCCTCGCGAATGCCGGAAAGCGAGCGGCTCGCCACCTTCGCCCAAACGCGGGCGACGCTTGCTATCCACCTCGCCATCTCCGCGATCGATGCGATCGTGACCGAGCTCATTCCGTATTACGGGGCCGATTGCCCGGCTGCGGTCGTGGTGCGCGCGAGCTGGCCGGAGGAGCGCGTGCTGCGTGGGACGCTGGGCAATATTGCTGCCTTGGTTTCGGCGGAGCCGATCGAGCGCACCGCGCTCGTACTGGTGGGCCGCGCGCTCGCCGCCGAGGATTTTCGCGAGAGCGCCCTCTACGATCCGTCCTATCGCCGGCGGTTTCGCGAGGGGAATGGAGCGCGCGAGGGAACATGAGAGCCGGCGAACGCGGCATGCCCGACCAGCACGCCATCGCGATCAAAGAGCACGATCTCGACGTCGGTGCCACAGCCCGCAACGACTTCGGCAGCAGTGCGTTGCGCCGCGCGCGCCACTTCATCCCCGAGCGCCACGCCTTCGGCCGCAGCGCGCGCGAAAGCCTCCGCGGCCGTGTTGGACACCGCAATCTGTTCCGCGAGCTCGGCCGAGCCACCAGCCTTGCGCGCGAACGCGGCCAGCGCCGCGAGATCGACCGCGCCGCGCCGGGAATGCAGGTCGAGAAGGCCCTGAGCGAGCTTGGTCATCTTCGCCACGCCGCCCGCGATCGTCACCCTCGGCATGGGATGCGCCCGCAGGTATTTGAGCATGCCGCCCACGAAGTCGCCCATGTCGATGAGTGCCGTCTCGGGCAGCCCGTGCAGCTTTTGCACGGCCGCCTCCGACGAGGCTCCCGTCGCGCCGGCGATGTGCGAGTGGCCTGCGCCGCGCGCCACATCGATGCCGTTGTGGATGGAGGCGATCCACGCCGAGCACGAATACGGCACGACAATGCCGGTAGTGCCAAGGATCGAAAGCCCCCCCACAATACCAAGCCGCCCATTGAGCGTTCTCGCCGCGAGCGCCTCGCCGCCGGGGATTGCGATCTCCACTTCAACGTCCGCGGCCGCCTTTGCCGCACTCGCGACCTCGGCAATCGCACCTCGGATCATCCGCCGCGGCACCGGATTGATCGCGGGCTCGCCCGGCGGGATGGCAAGGCCGGCGCGCGTCACGGTACCGACGCCTTCCCCTGCGCGAAATTGGACGCCGGTGCCGCGGCGGCCACCCGCGCGCACGGTGGCGACAACCAGGGCGCCGTGAGTCACGTCCGGATCGTCGCCGGCATCCTTGACGACACCCACGCTCGTAAAATCGGCGCCACGGCGCGTGTTGGCGAGCGCGAAATCTACCCGTTGCCCGCGCGGCAGCGTTACCGCAACGGGGTCGGGAAATTCTCCAGTCAACAATGCCGCATAGGCCGCCTTAGCTGCGGCGGCGGCGCAGGCGCCGGTGGTCCAGCCGCGGCGAAGCGGCGGCTTCTGCGAGCTCATGGGCCTCCTATAGAGCGGCGTGCCGGCAACGTCACCGTACGTGTCCACGATGACTGAGCGGGACGTTCTCGCAGCGCTGCCCCAAGGGCTGCCGGTTCTCGCTCCCGGTCATGTCTGGCTTGCAGGCGCGGGGCCGGGGGATCCAGGGCTGCTGACGCTTTATGCCCGCGCCGGCCTCGCCCATGCCGATGTCATCGTGCACGATGCACTCGTGGACCGGCGTGTGCTGGCGCTCGCGGGACCGCAGGCGCGGCTCGAATTTGCCGGCAAGCGCGGCGGCAGGCCTTCGGCGACCCAAGCCGACATCTCGCGTCGGATCATTGAACTCGCCAAGGCAGGCGAACGGGTGTTGCGGCTCAAGGGCGGCGACCCATTCGTGTTCGGGCGCGGCGGCGAGGAGGCAATCGCACTTGCCGCCGCCGGCGTGCCGTTCCGCATTGTTCCGGGAGTGACGGCGGGCCTTGCCGCACTTGCTGCCGCCTCCATTCCCGCAACGCTGCGCGAAGTCAACCGCGCGGTGATCTTTGCAGCCGGACACGGGGCCGAGGACGATCATTTCGACTGGGGGCCTTTGGCGCGCGCAGGCGCACCGATCGTCTTCTATATGGTGATGCACAATCTCGAGCGGATTGCGGCCGCTCTGGTGCACGCGGGATGTGCGCCGCAGATGCCGGCGGCGGTCATCGCGTCGGCAACCACCAGCGAGGAGCGCATCCTGGTCTCGACGCTTGCGCGCATAGCGCAGGACGCGCGCGCACACGCCATCGAACCGCCGGCGGTTGTGGTTGTCGGCGAGATCGTGCGGGCGCGCGAGAAGCTGATTGCGCCGCCTGCGCATGCGGCGGCCGCGGACCGGCAACCACGATGACCGCCCACGGCCTCATTGTTTCGGCGCCACGCTCGGGCGCCGGCAAGACCACCGTGACACTTGCCTTGATCGCAGCGCTCGCGCGCCGGGGAATGGCAGTGCGCGCGGCCAAGGCGGGGCCGGATTATATCGATGCTGCGTTTCATGCCGGCGCGGCCAGCGCGGTAAGCTACAACCTCGATACCTGGGCGATGCCGCCAGCGCTGCTCGATTCACTCCTGAGCGAAGCTGCGCGCAGCGCGGACATTGTTGTCATCGAAGGCGTGATGGGATTGTTCGACGGCGTACCCGCCCCGCGCGGCCGGTGCGGCGCCACTGCCGATCTCGCGGCGCGGTACGATCTGCCCGTCGTGTTTGTGCTCGATGTCTCCGGGCAGTCGCAATCCGCCGCCGCGGTGGTGCGCGGGTTCGCCGCCCATGACCCGGCCGTGCGCATCGCCGGCGTGGTGCTCAATCGCATCGGCAGCGAACGGCATCGCGAGCTGGTCACGCAAGCCGTTGCTGCACTGAATATCCCCGTTCTCGGTACCGTGCCGCGCGATGAGATACTGACCTTGCCCGAGCGTCACCTCGGGCTGGTTCAGGCGGGCGAGCACGGCGACCTTGCACGGCGACTTGATGCGCTGGCTCAGATGGCGGAACGCTGCCTCAATCTTGACGCCGTTATCGCCACCGCAGCACCGGTAAAGCAGCATGCGCTGGAGAAGGTTTGCTCGCTGCGGCCGCCTGGACAACGCATTGCGCTTGCCCGCGATGCCGCCTTCAGCTTTGTCTATTCCCACATCATCGAGGCCTGGCGGGCGGCCGGCGCGGAGATCATTCACTTCTCGCCGCTCACCGACGAGCCGCCGCCGCAGAGCTGCGACTGCTGCTGGTTGCCCGGCGGATATCCGGAGCTTCATGCCGGCGCGCTGTCGGCCGCTGCCCGCTTCCGCGTGGGGCTGGAAAGATTTGCACGCACCCGCGCAGTGCACGGCGAATGCGGGGGTTTCATGGTCCTTGGCCAGGGGCTCGAAGATGCCGATGGTGCGCGCCACTGCATGACATCCCTGCTTGGACATGCCACGAGCTTTGCAAAGCGCAGGCTCCACCTCGGCTATCGCGAGGCGCGTCTTCTCTGTGACGGTCCGATCGGGCGGGCGGGCGAAATTGTGCGCGGCCACGAGTTCCACTACGCAACCCTGACCGAGGCGGGACACGACGCGCCGTTCTCCGAGCTTGCCGACGCGGAAGGCCGCCCGCTCGGATCTTCCGGCAGCCGGCGGGGCAATGTCACCGGCACCTTCTTTCATGCCATCGCGCCGCGGGACGAGCGGTGATCATTTGGTGAGAGGCCTCACTATTTGGCAGGCGCCTTGTCCGATACCTTGGCTTCGGCAAAGGTTGCCATCCCGATATGACAGGCGAGCGCGGCGCGCAGCACCAGCACCGCGATTGCGGCGCCCGAGCCTTCTCCGAGTCGCATCCCGAGATCGAGCAGCGGCACGAGGCCAAGCTCGTCGAGCAGCATGCGGTGTCCGGCCTCGGCGGAGATATGACCGGCGAGCGCGTGAGCGAGGCCATTAGGATTGAGCTTCTTGATAGGCGCCGCCGCTGCTGTGCAGACAAATCCGTCGAGCAGAACCGGAATGCGTGCGCGCCGCGCGGCGAGGGTTGCGCCGAGAATAGCGGCAAGCTCGCGTCCGCCCAGCGCCGCGGCGACCACCAGCGGATCGCTGAGCGCATTGGCATGGCGCGCGAGCGCCTTGTCGATTGCAGCGCGCTTTCGAGCAAGCCCACGCGCATCGATTCCGGTGCCGCCGCCGGCCCAGCGCGTGCCTCCGCCGCCGAACAGGGCTGCGGCCACGGCCGCCGCTACCGTCGTGTTGCCGATCCCCATCTCGCCCAAGCAGACAAGGTCGCAGTCGGTCGACACCGCCTCGTAGCCGCTCGCGACGGCGGCGAGGAATTCCTTCTCATCCATCGCCGGTCCGACGGTGAAATCCGCGGTCGGCGCGTCAAGCGAGAGTGTGGTGATGCGCAGGCTCGCGCCGGCCACGCGCGCGAGCTGATTGATCGCGGCGCCACCGGCGAGGAAGTTCGCCACCATCTGCGCGGTGACCTCGGCCGGATAGGCGGACACGCCCTGTGCGGTGACCCCGTGATTGCCCGCGAACACCAGCACTTCCACGCGCGCGAGACGGGGTGGCGCGCGGCCCTGCCAGCGCGCAAGCCAGGCGACGGCATCCTCAAGGCGGCCGAGGCTGCCCGGCGGCTTGGTGAGCATGGCCTCACGATGCGCGACCGCTTCTGCAGCGGAATCATCTCCCATCGGGAGATCGCGGCAGCACGCGCGCAGTTCGGCAAGTGACGCGAAGCTTGTCATGGCGGTGCTATGTTTGCGCCGGTCCATGGTGGAGCATCCCGGCGGGGCAATCGAGGGCAAAGACGATGAGGCTTCCCACGGCAGTGAGCTGCATTGTGGATGATATCGCGGTCAGTCTCGCGTTCTGCACCCGCTTGCCGCTGCCACCCTTGGCGCCCGTGACGGGTGGCGATGTCGCGCGTGCCGGCTGGGCGCTCCCGGTCGCCGGCATCGTGGTCGGGGGCATCGCCGCGCTGGTCTATTGGGCCGCCCACCGCATCGGGCTGCCGCCATGGCCCGCCGCTGCGCTTGCGCTTGCGGCAGGCGTGGCTATCACCGGCGCGCTGCACGAGGACGGGCTCGCCGACACCGCTGACGGCTTCGGCGGCGGCAAGGACCGCGCGCAGAAGCTCGCCATCATGCGCGACAGCCGGCTCGGCACTTATGGTGCGTGCGCGCTGGCGGCATCCTTCATGCTTCGCTGGAGCGCGCTGGCGAGCCTCGGCGATCCGGGGCCCTCCGCCATCGCGCTGATGGCGGCACACGCCTCGGCGCGCGCGAGCTTGCCAGCCTTCCTGCTGTTCGTTCCCCCTGCGCGCAGCGATGGGCTCTCGGCGGGCGCCGGTCGGCCACCTCCCTCGATTGCCATCGCGGCAGCCCTCCTCGGCGTCCTTGTGCTTTTCCTCAGCTTTGGCGCGCGCGGCGCGCTCATTTGCTTCCTTCTACTATGCGCGGCAGGCGCCGGGATGGGTTGGCTGAGCACGCGGGAGATCGGCGGCCAGACCGGCGACGTCGCGGGAGCGCTGGAGCAGGTGAATGAGAATGTGATCCTGCTCGCGGCGGCCGTGCTTCTCAAGACTTAATTCAGAGCCCGGCACGGAACCGCGTCATGACGACAATGATCGCGACCTGCATCGCTCCTTGCGTCGCGACCGCGTAGAAATAGCGCTGCATCCAGGTGGCGATCCAGCGCACGTCAGGGGTCGGCTTCTGCAACTCGAGGCAGACCATCACGTTGACCGGAGTGAGAAAGCCGAGCCCCTGGATGGTCAGCAGCGTGACCAGCACCAGCGCCGCCGCCACCCAGCCGGAAGCCGGCCAGGGCAGCGCGGCGTAGCCAAGCTCGACTGCGAGGAACCAACCGCTGGTGCCGGAGATGATCGCGATTGCCGGCATCAGGAACAATGTGCGCGGGGTCAGGCGGCGCGCGACCTCGCGCCGCACGGACAGGTCCATGCGGCGCAGAATCGGGCCGAGCACGAAGCCCATGAAAAGATCGGTGCCAGTCCACAGCAGGCTCGAGAAGACGTGCACGAAATCGAGGAACCAGATATTGCCGATCAGGATCGCGGCGATCATCACGGCGATCCCCGCGAGTGCCAGCCACAAGTAGCCCCAACGGATGAAGCCTTGCGGAATCTCGACTGCGACCACCGTCATGCCGACATCATACTGCCAAAAGAGCGGCACCGGCAGATGACTTGCATGGCATCATTGCTTTCCCGGATCCGTCGATGGCGCAATGCTCCGGGAGGCGAGCCCCGTAACGACGGAAGCAGGAATGGACACTAATGGCAGTGAATACGAGCGCTGGGAGGAGCGCTACCGCGCGCCCGATTATGTTTTCGGCACCGAGCCGAATGACTTCCTGGCGTCGTGCAAGCCGTTGCTGCCCGCATCGGGCCGGGCGCTCGCGGTTGCGGACGGAGAGGGGCGCAACGGCATCTGGCTCGCCGCGCAGGGGCTCGACGTGGTCGCGGTCGAATTCTCCCCCTCCGCCCTGCGCAAGGCGAAAGCATTGGCCAAGGCGCGCGGAGTAACGATCACATTCATCGAGGCCGACGTCCACAGCTGGCAATACCCGGAAGCCGCGTTCGACGCGGTTGTCGAGATTTTCACCCAATTCAGCTCGCCTTCGGAGCGGGCTGTCAAATGGGCGGGCATGCGCAAGGCGCTCAAGCCCGGCGGGCTTCTGATCATTCAGGGCTATACGCCGAGGCAGCTGCAGTACGGCACCGGCGGTCCGAAGGAGGTCGAGAACCTCTACACTCGCGCCATGCTGGAAGCGGCCTTCGGCGATCTCCGCGAGGTGAGCATCGTCGAGGAGGAGCGCGAGATGCACGAAGGCATAGGCCACAGCGGCATGTCGGCGGTGATCGGCCTGACAGCACGCAAATAACGCGTGTCAGTCCTTCGCCCCCTGCTCGCGATCGATCAGCGTCTGCAGCTCCCGGCGGAAGCGCAGCGCGCCGGCATCGAGCGCGAGGTTGATATTGGGCGTGATCTTTGCCGCCATGCCGCGATGCACCGCCTCCAGCACGAGGCGATCCTCCTCGAATGCGGCGCGCGCGCCGGCGGTGATGCGTGCCGTGATCTCCGCATCGTCCGGATCGGTGTTGCGAATCTGCAGCCAGTGATAGCGGGTTGCGTTCTCGTCCGTGGGTGTGAGGAAGTGGTAGGACACCATCACGTAGGCCTCGGCATGCAGAGACTTGCCTGGGCCGCCGGTGCCGGCAGGCGTGAACACTGACTGGTTGATCGCTGTCGCAGGATAACGGACCTCATAGTGCTGCAGCCGATCGCAGCGCCCCGCGAACTTGACGAGCAGCGCGTAATAGGGCGGCACTTCGCGATCAAGGATCCAGCGCGAGACGATCACGCCGTCATGTCTGACATCGGTCTGCAGCGCTGTCTCCTCGGTTCCGGATGCGGCGAAAGAGGTCGGATGCACGAAGGCCACGTGCGACGGATCGAGCAGGTTGTCCGCGAGATAGAGATAGTTGCAGGCACAGTCCATTGCTTCGCCGACGCTGCGACCCCACGCCGGATTGTTGAAATTCTCGATGGCGAGGATCGCCTCGGGCTCGGCGCGTGCGGGATCGCCCATCCAGATCCAGAGGAACCCCCATCTGTCGGCGACCGGGTAGCTGCGGACGCGCGCGTTAGGGGGAATCCTGCTCTGTGTGGGAGAGTGAACGCAGCTGCCGGCGGGGTCGAAGGTGAGCCCGTGATAGCCGCAGACAATGTTATCGTCTGCGCGGGCACCCTTGGAGAGCGGCAGCTTCCGATGCGGACATGCATCTTCGAGCGCGGCCGGTTCGCCGTTTCGCTTGCGGTAGGCAACGATGCGCTCGCCGAGCACCGTAAACGGCACAAGCCCTTGGCCGACCTCCTCGGAGCGCGTCGCGACATACCATGCGTTGCGCAGGAACACCGGAGCCTTCCTCCATGCAGTGTCATTCCAGCGATGAATCAAATCACGTCAGCCGCGCGATCACAGACTGCGCCGTTCCGTGCAGCACCAGCTCGCGTTCGGCGGCATTGATCTGCGCCTTTGCGATGGTCTCCGCAACCCAATCGTCTTGCAGGATCGGGTAGTCGGTGCCGAGCATGAGCCGGTCGGCGCCGAGTGTCTGCACCGCGAGCTCCACGGCGCGCGGACCAAGCGAGGCGCAGTCGTAATACATGAGTCGCAGCCGCTCGCGCGGGAACGGCCGCCCCGTGCGCGAGCGACCAATCGCATCGAGACGCTCCAGGACAAACGGTAACGTGCCGCCGAGATTGACCAGCTGGATCATGACATTGGGATGTCGATCGACCAGATCGCTGAATACGATCGTGATTCCCATCTGCGCAATCGAGGCCTGCAGCTCTAGGCCCGACGCACGGTAGAGCGACTGGTCGGCAAACGGCGCCGGCGCAGCTTCCCCGGGAGCAAGGCCGGGATGAACCATCAACAGCGCGCCAACCTCATCCGCCGCAGCGAACAGCGGACGCAGCCGCTCGGCACGCGCTGCGGTGAGAAAGAAGCTGCCGGGCAATATGGCGCCGAGAAGCTTGAGCTCGCGGCGCGCGCGGATGAGCTCGGCTGACGCCTTGCCGAGGTCGGCAAGCGGCAGTCCCGCAAGGCCCAGCAGACGACCGTCCGATCCCCGGCAGATATCGGCAAGGCGATCGTTGAACTCTCCAATCAATGAGCCGACCTGATCAATCGGCATGACATCCAGCCCGAGCGCGCCGGGAAACGTCATCAGCTGCGTGCGGATGCCTGCGCTATCGAGCCACGCAAGGCGCGCTGGGATGTCGCTGTAGCCTGCCGAGATGACCGTGCTGGCGGTCATGGCATTGAGCACGCGTCGGCCTTGCGCATCCATAGAGACATACGGCCGCGAGGTGCGGCGCGCGAGCGGCTCGATGAGGCCGCCGTAATAATGCGAGTGCATGTCGATCGGCGATGTCACGGCTCGGCGAGAAACGCGCGATATTCATCGAGCCCGTCGGCCACCGCCGCCTCAAGCAGCCGACGCCCATGCTCGGGTCGCGCGAGGCTCGGGTCCGAGCCGACGCGTCCATCGGGGAAGCGCGCGCGGTGCTCCTCGGCGCTATCGTGATTGTCGCCGGCATGCACGCGCAGGAAGTGCTCCGGGAGCCTTTGCGCCGACGACATCTGCTGCTTCCACCCACGACCTGGATGAAGCGCCTGGGTAAGCGCGATCTCGCTGGGGGTGGCGTGCATGCCTTCCGACCCCCCATAGAGCTCGGCCCGCAAGTCCCTCACGGTCGGATAATCCCACCAGCTGCGCAGGCGAAACCGCATGTGCGTGCGATGCGCGTCCCGCTCGAAGCTCCTCTCGGCGTGCAGATCCTGACAGGCAGCCTGCACGGGTCCGACATTTCCGCCGTGGCCATTGACAAAATAGAACCGCTCGAAACCGTTTCGCGCCAGCGATCTGACGCAGTCCTCGATCAGCGCCATGAATGTTGTGGCGCGTGTCGAGATGGTGCCTGGGAAGGCGAGATTGAACGGGCAAACGCCAAAGATAATCGCCGGGCCGATCAGGGCGTCCGCGCCGTCCGCAACACCTTTGGCAATTGCCTCCGCGCAGATCGCATCGGTCCCGATCAGACCGCTCGGGCCGTGCTGCTCGACGGAGCCCAGCGGCACGATGATGCCCTTCGATCTTGCGAGGTAAGCCTCGACCTCCTTCCACGTCGAGTGCAGCAGGTCCATGGTTGCGCGTTCAAGATCAGTTGCCGGCGTACAGCCATTTCTTCTCAAGATCGTCGAAGAAACCAAGCATGCGTTTGACGGTGATCCAGTTGTTGAGATAGTTGAGCCAGACTTGGTCGTTCTGCGCGACCAGAAAGCTTGCCGGCCGCCTTGCGCGCGGGCGATCGACGGTGGCGATGGCGAGCTCCGGATAGCGCTTCACCAGGGCAGCAGCATCGATGTTGCTGGTGATGGTGACATCGGCGCGCCCCGACAGCACTTCCTGATAGCCGGCGGCCGGGGCTTCCACCTGCTTGAGCGCCGCCGTCTTGAAGAACTCGCGCGCCTGCGCGTCGAAGACGGTACCGAGCGTAGTCGCGACCGTCACCCCTTTCTGGTCGATGTCGGCCCAGCTCCGAAAGCGCTCCGTATTCTTCCTGCGCAGCACCGGCACCGTGCTGAACTCCAGATACGGCTGCGTGAACCCGGCGACCTTCGCCCGCTCCAGGCTCATCGATACGCCGGACATCACGATATCGTACTTGTCCGCCACGATGCCGTTGATCAGCGTCTTCCAGTCCGCGGGAACGAATGTCGGCGTGACCCCGAGATCGCGGGCCAGCTCGCCCGCGGCGTCAATGTCATAGCCCACATAGCTCTTCGTATCCGGATCGCGCGAGGTCATCGGGGGAAAGTCGCCGGTCGTGCCGACCCGCAGCGTCCCGGCCTCGAGGATGCGATTGAGATGAGAGGTGCGCGCAGCATCGGGCCGATCCTGCGCTCGCGCCCCTATCGCGAGCAGGAGCGCCACCGCGAGCATCGCCCACCCAGTTTCGGCGTATCGCATCGGCGTGTCTCCTCCTTCGATGAGGCGGGCACTTGTATAGACAAGCCGATCATGCCGGTACAGGCTCATGCACCGGGCGAGATCGTCGGGATGACGGCCGTCAGCTCTTCTCAGCGCGGAGGAGCAAGCGGACCTGTTCGTGACGCGAATTCTGTCCCACTGAAACGGTGGTTGCGATGTGCAGCAATCTCAAGCGCGCCCTTCTCGTGGGGGCCGCGGCAATCCTGCTTGGCGGATGCGGCGAGAGCTACACCTGGGGCTGGCACGTCGTCTCGCCGGGGCTTGCGCGGGGGCGCGGCAATATCGCCTTCCTGCTCAGCGGCGCGGGCTATACGGTGGCAGTCGCGCTCTGCGCCATCGCCATCTCGGTCGTGCTGGGGCTCGTGGTCACACTGCCGGGCCTGTCGTCCAACCGGCTCGCGCGCGCAATGAGCCGCGGCTATGTCGAGCTGCTGCGCTCGGTCCCGATGCTGGTGATGGTGCTGTGGGTCTATTACGGCCTGCCCGTGATCCTCAGCATCAGCCTTGATGTCTTCACCTCCGGCGTGATTGCGCTTGCACTGTGCGACAGCGCGTTCGAGGCCGAGATCTTCCGCGCCGGCATCCAGTCAATCGATCGCGGCCAGCATGAGGCGGCCGACGCGCTCGGTCTCGGCTACCTCTACAAGATGCGCTTCATTGTGCTGCCGCAGGCGATCCGGCGCGTGCTGCCGCCGCTCGGCAATCAGTTCGTGTATATGCTGAAGACCTCGTCGCTCCTGTCCGTGATCGGACTGACAGAGCTCACCCGGCGGGCGAACGAGCTGGTGGTGACGGAGTATCGGCCGCTCGAGATCTACACCTTCCTGGTGCTGGAATATCTGGTCCTGATTCTCGCCGCCTCTTGGCTCATCCGCTTGCTCGAACGGCGAATGGCGGCCGGCGAGCGGGTGCTGGTGAAGCGGAGAGCTGATCATGCCGGGAGCCCGCTGCCACTCGGATGAGTTTCCGGCTTCGCGTCCCAGCCAAGGGGTGACACCCCCATGTTCTGGCGCGTGTTGTTTTTCCGCGGTTTTTCAAGGTTTCTCCCGTTTTTTCAGAGGGTTGCGAATCTCGCGGATGCCCCCTTGCAGGGGTTTCACAGGCACCGCGGCCGAATTTCTAGTTTTTAGAGCATAAATATTTAAAGACACGCAATGCGTGTGCAAGCCTCCTGCGATTAGATCGAGAGAGCACCTCTTGTGTTTCACGTGAAACCATTCCTCGGGAAATGGACGAGGCAGGCGCAATCCGATAGAAGCTTGCGCTTGGAGCCCTGCCAAATGCGAGAGCTATTCGACGTCGTGGTCGTGGGCGGCGGCCATGCCGGTTGCGAGGCCGCGGCGGCCGCTGCCCGCATGGGCGCAAGGACCGCCCTCGTGACCCAGCGCCTTGGCTCCATCGGGGCGATGTCCTGCAATCCGGCCATCGGCGGACTTGGCAAGGGCCACTTGGTGCGGGAAATCGACGCGCTCGATGGACTTATGGGACGTATCGCCGACCTCGGCGGGATCCAGTTCCGCGTTCTCAACCGCCGCAAGGGCCCAGCGGTGCGCGGGCCCCGCGCGCAGGCCGACCGCAAGCTTTATGCCCTCGCCATGCAGCAGGCAATCCGCCGTACCGAGAACCTCACCACCATCGAGGCCGAGGTCGACGACCTCCAGATCAAACGAAGCCGTCTTGCGGGGGTCAAGCTGAAGGACGGGCGGAGCATCGGGGCTGCGGCCGTCGTTCTCACCACCGGCACGTTCCTGCGTGGTCTCATTCATATCGGCGAGCAGAAGATCCCGGCTGGGCGCGTTGGGGAGGGGCCTAGCGTCGGCCTCTCCATCACGCTCGAGCGGCTGGGGTTTACGCTGGGGCGACTCAAGACCGGCACGCCGCCGCGGCTCGATGGCCGCACCATCGACTGGGCTGCGGTCGAGATGCAGCCCGGCGACGCGCCACCCGAACCATTCTCGACCCTGACCGACACCATCGCCAACCCCCAGGTTGAGTGTGGGATTACCCGCACCACGGAAGCCACCCATCGCCTGATCCGCGAGAACGTCCATCGCTCACCCATGTATTCCGGGCAAATTGCGAGCCGGGGACCGCGCTACTGTCCGTCCATCGAGGACAAGATTGTCCGCTTCGGCGAGCGCGACGGGCACCAGATTTTCCTCGAGCCTGAAGGGCTCGACGACACCACCGTCTATCCCAACGGGGTCTCCACCTCGCTGCCGGAGGAGATCCAGTTCGCCTTCGTCGCAACCATACCCGGCCTCGAGCGCGCCCGCGTGATCCGGCCCGGCTACGCCATCGAATATGACCACGTCGATCCGCGCGAGCTTCACTCAACGCTGGAGGCCAAGCGGCTGACCGGGCTGTTCCTGGCCGGGCAGATCAATGGGACCACCGGCTATGAGGAAGCGGCCGGCCAGGGATTGCTCGCAGGCATCAACGCGGCGCTGCGCGCCAGGGGAGGGGGTGGCATCAGCTTCGACCGCGCCGAGGCCTATCTTGCGGTTATGGTCGACGATCTTGTTACCCGCGGCATCACCGAGCCCTACCGCATGTTCACGTCGCGCGCGGAATATCGCCTCACTCTGCGGGCCGACAACGCAGACCAGCGCCTCACCGATAACGGCATTGCAATAGGGTGTGTGGGCACCGTGCGGGCCCGCGCGCACGCGGACAAGATGGCAGCGATCGAGGCTGGGCGCGAGCTCGCCCGCTCCCTATCGCTGACCCCCAGCGAAGCGCAGCGCCATGGGCTTGCCCTCAACAAGGACGGCCAGCGCCGGACCGCCTTCGAGCTCCTCTCCTACCCCGACATTGGGATTGTGGAGCTTGCGCGCATCTGGCCGCGTCTGGGCGAGCTGCCGGCGAGGATCGCCGAGCAGATCGAGATCGATGCTAAGTACGATGTTTATCTCTCGCGCCAAGCCGCCGACATCGCCGCGTATCGCCGCGACGAAAGCCTCGCATTGCCCGATAACCTCGACTACGCCGCCTTGCCCGGGCTCTCCAACGAAGTGCGCCAGAAGCTTCAATCGGCGCGGCCCCGCACTATCGGTCAGGCCGGTCGCATCGATGGCATCACGCCTGCGGCACTGACGCTTCTGCTTGCGCACATCAAGCGCGATGCCCGCCGCGCGAAGTCCACCGCGCGGTAATCCCCCGAGGGGGGAGGGATCTGCGCCGCTTCCAGAGGACCGCGCAGAAGCGCTGAAACTCACTCCTGTTTCACGTGAAACGTTGGAGCTGCTCGATCGATTCGCAGCGCTCCTACTTGCCTGGCAACGAACGACTCATCTCGTCGCGCCGTCCACGCTCCCGCACCTCTGGACCCGGCACATCGCCGATTCGCTCCAGCTTCTCGATCTCACGCCCGGTGCGCGCCTATGGGTCGACGTCGGCAGCGGTGGCGGATTTCCCGGGCTGGTCATTGCATGCGCGCTGGCCGCAAAGCCCGATGCCGCCATTCACCTCGTCGAGGCGAACACAAAAAAGGCAGCCTTCCTCCGCGAGGCTCAGCGCATCACCGGCGCGCCGGCGAACGTCCATGCCGAGCGCATGGAAGCTTTCGCTCCCCGCTTCGCCGGCCCCCTCGACGCCATTTGCGCCCGCGCCGTCTCACCACTCAAGTCATTGCTGCGCCTCACATTTCCGCTCCTGCACAGGGACGGGGTTGTGGGATTCTTCCCCAAGGGCAAGAATGCAGAGGGCGAGCTGCAGGACGCCTCTAACGATTGGAGAATGCATGCCACCCTGGTGCCAAGCCGCACCGATCCGATCGGCCGCATCATTGTGGTCCGGGAGGTGGAGCCGCGCGGGCACCTCCCGTAGAATGGCAAACGATTCGTTAACGGCGCACGCGCCTCGACGAATCCTCTTGGGGACACAATCCCATGAGTGACCCGTCGCAATGGACGGCCGAGCAGCCCGCTCTTGCTTCGCTGTCGAGTCGCATCCCCAATCCCGCGCCGCCGCGCGTGCTCGCCATTGCCAACCAGAAGGGCGGCGTGGGGAAAACCACCACCGCCATCAACCTCGGCACCGCGCTTGCCGCCATCGGCGAGCAGGTGCTGATCATTGATCTCGACCCGCAAGGCAATGCCTCCACTGGTCTCGGCATCGATCGCCGCAGCCGCCATCATTCCACCTACGATGTGCTGACCGGGGAAGCGTCCCTGCGCGAGGCCGTGATCGCCACTGCAGTGCCGCGGCTCTCCATCGCCCCCTCCACGCTCGATCTCTCTGGGCTCGAGCTTGAAGTCAGTCAGCAACGCGATCGCGCCTTGCGGCTGCGCAACGCGCTCGCGCCCTTGCGCAGCGCGCCGCCGTCCCCGAACGAGTTCAGCTACGTGCTGATCGATTGCCCGCCTTCGCTCAACCTTCTCACCGTCAATGCCATGACGGCCGCCGACGCGATCCTTGTGCCGCTGCAATGCGAGTTCTTTGCGCTGGAAGGACTCACACAACTGCTCGCGACCGTGGAGAACGTCAGATCCGCGCTCAATCCCGATCTGATCATTCATGGCATCGTGCTCACCATGCACGACGCGCGCAACAATCTCTCCAACCAGGTGGTCGAGGACGTGCGCACGAACAGCAAGGAGAAAGTCTACGACACCATCATCCCACGCAATGTCCGTGTTTCGGAGGCGCCCTCCTACGGCAAGCCGGTGCTGGTCTACGATCTCAAATGCGTGGGCAGCGAAGCTTATCTGCGGCTCGCCACCGAGATCATCCAGCGCGAGAAGGAGCTGATCGCGCGCACGGCACCGGGCCACGACGCAGCCGCAGGCGGCGCACCCCCGTCGGATGCAACGCTGTGGAAATCGCAATCCTGATGGGAACGGGCAGATACGATGGCCGATGACAGTCGATCGCGACTTGGCCGCGGGCTCGCCGCGCTCATGGGCGATGTGGTCACAGAGAAGAAGAGCGCGGAGCCGGCGCGCCCGCACCGTCGCGTGCCCGTCGATCTGCTCACGCCCAATCCCCGCAATCCACGCCGCAACTTCGCTGAAGCCGAACTCGACGGCCTTGTCGCGTCCATCAAGGAGCGCGGCATCATCCAGCCGGTCGTCGTGCGCCTCGTTGCCGGCGCAAAGGACCGCTACGAGATCATCGCCGGCGAGCGCCGTTGGCGCGCCGCACAGCGCGCAGGCCTGCACGACGTTCCGATCGTGCCGGTCGAGGCCACCGACAGTCAGGCGCTTGAGCTCGCGATCATCGAGAACGTCCAGCGCACCGACCTCAATCCACTGGAGGAGGCCGGCGGCTATCAGATGCTTGCCGGCGAGTACGGCCACAGCCACGAGCAGATCGCGAGCATGGTGGGCAAGAGCCGCAGCCACGTAAGCAACACCTTGCGGCTGCTGAAGCTGCCGGAATCGGTCAAGGCGCACATCAAGTCGGGCGCGATCTCGGCGGGCGCCGCACGCATGCTGATCGGCGTGCCCGATCCTGAAGGGATGGCTGAGGAGATAGTCCGGCGTGGACTCAACGTGCGCCAGGTCGAGGCGCTCGCGAAGGAGCGCACGCCCTCGAGGGGCAAGGGTGGCAAGCGCAAGCGCGATCTGAAATCCGCCGACACGCTCGCGCTCGAGCGCCGCCTGTCCGATCTTCTCGGCCTCAGTGTCACGTTGAGCGAGACCGCCAGCGGCGGGGTGCTGCAGATTCGCTACCGCGCGCTCGATCAGCTCGACGATGTGCTGCGACGCCTGGAGCGCAGCTGATCAGCTTTTCCTGCGCACGACGGCAACCGCTAACAACGCACGCTCCGCGATCGCTTCGGCCAGCGCCGGCTGACGGCGCGCCTCGAGGGTGGCGTCGGCGAGCTGGCCCATGACGCGCTCGAGCCGCGCGGACGTCCAGGCCCCGAGCGCGCGTTTGATCGCGTCCTTGCGAGCGAAAGGAACGTAGCCGAAGCCTTCCGCTGCCGCCTCCGCCGGTGTCCCTTGCTCGACCGCAAGCCTTGCCTTGTGCAGCTGTCCGACATGCCGCAAGGCCGCCGCGAGCACTGTGCCCGATGCGGTGGCGGCCGTGCGTGCCTTTGCGAATTGCGCCTCGACCTCTTTGCTGTTGCCGGCGAAAGCAGCATCAATCAAATCGTTGAGCTCGAGAGCGGAGGCATCCGACACAACAGCGATGATATCGCCAAGCTCGATGCGCCGATTGGCGCCGGCGTGAAGCGCGAGCTTGCCCAGCTCGTGGCGCGAGGCGAGCCGATCGCCGCCAAGCAACGGAACGAGCGCAGCGCGGGCCTCGGGCGCGATGGACAGCCCATTCGCGCGCATCTCGTCGTCGATCAGCTGTTTGAGGGTCTGCTCGCTGTCGGCATAGCAAGGCAGCGCCACCGCGTTTTTCGCGCGCTCGCAGGCGAAGCGCAGCGGGGAGCTGCGCTTGAGATCGCCGGCCTCGATCACCACCCGGCAATCCCGCCCGGGATCAGCGGCAATGAGTGCTTCCACCGCCGGGGCGAGATTGCGGGTGCCTGCCCGCACCCACACGGCACGCCGGCCACCGAACAATGGAATGGTGCTCGCTTCCTCGATGAGCCGGGTCGGCGCCCCGGCCAACTCATCGCCTTCGATGCGTGCCAGCTGGAAAGGGTCGCCGGGATCATCGACCGCCGCCGCCACAAGCGCCGATGCGCGCTCGCGCACTAGGCCTGCATCCGGCCCGAACACGAGCATGATCGGGCGCACAGGGTCAGGGCGCGCCATCCATCGATCGACGTCGCTGGCTTTCACGGCAACCACGGAACCGACAGCTCAGGTGCCCGCGATGAAGTACGACGTGAGTCTCGACCTGATGTTGTCCGCGATCACCTTGGCCGCGCGGTCTTCCGCATCGCGCAGCCCGCGCAGGCGCGCATAGCGTTGCTGCTGCCCCGGAATGTCATAGGACACGCGGGCAAACGTCTGTCCCGCCACCACGACTTTGCCAGTCGCGATCTCGGTCAGGGAATAGCTCGCATTGATGCCGTAGTTCTCGATGTCGGGGCGCGAGGTGTTGATGTCGACGATCACCGATGATCGGGTCGAGCTGATCGCAATCTTGAGCTTATGTATCGGTGGTGCCTCGGCACCACCACCGGTCAGACCGAAAAGAAGCGCATTGCGGATTTCCACCGCCAGGCGCGCCTCATCGCTCCCTTTCGGGGCATCGATCTGGAGCACATCCACGGCACTGAGCTGCTCGCGCAGGATCGGGGTGCCCGTGGGCGAGAACTCGCCATAGAGCGGCTGGAAACAGCCGCCCAGCAGGCCTGCCAATGCGAGCACAGCAAAGGCGCGGCTCAGCCCGCGCACCGAGCGTTCAGGCGACCACATTCACGATCCTCTGCGGCACCACGATCACCTTCTTCGGGGGCCTCCCCGCCAGCGCCCGTTTCACCCAGTCCAGCGCCAGAACAGCACTTTCGATGTCCGCTTGCGCCGCATTCCGGGCGACCGTGACATCGCCCCGCTTTCTGCCATTGATTTGGATCGGAAGTGTGATGCTGTCCTCAACGAGGAGGCTTTTCTCGACCTGCGGCCAAGGCTCGGAAGCCACCAGCGTCTGGTGGCCCAAGACGGACCAGCACTCCTCGGCCAGATGCGGCATCATGGGGTGGAACAGCCGCACCAGGACAGCGGCCGCCTCCCGCACCGCCCACCGGTAGTCGTCCCCGGGCGGAGCCTCGACGCTCCCCAGCGAAGCCTGAAATGCGTTGGCAAGCTCGTAGATATGCGCAATGGCGACATTGAATCGCAGCCGCTCCACATCCTCCGATACCCGCGCCAGCGCACGGTGAGCCGCCTTGCGGAGTGCGAGCGCGGACCCCCCGAAGCTCCCCGGCCGTGCCATCTCAGCGCCGGCCGATACGGCTGCCGCCTCGTGCACCAGTCGCCAGAGGCGCTGAACGAAGCGCCAGGCACCCTGCACCCCTTCCTCGGTCCAGATCACGTCGCGCTCGGGAGGCGAATCCGAGAGCATGAACCACCGCGCCGTGTCGGCGCCATAGGCCTCGATGATGTCGTCGGGATCGACCGTGTTGCGCTTCGACTTCGACATCTTCTCGATCGAGCCGATCTCGATCGGCTCGCCGCTCGATGCAAGCAAGGCGTGCCGATCCTTGCCGGCACCCTCGAGCTTCACATCGGCGGGCAAGACCCACTCGCCGTTCGACCGTTTGTAGGTCTCGTGCACCACCATGCCTTGGGTGAAGAGCCCTGCGAACGGCTCATCAAGCCCGGCGTGACCCGTCATCTTCATGGCGCGCGTGAAGAAGCGACTGTAGAGCAGATGTAGAATCGCGTGCTCGATGCCGCCGATATACTGGTCGACCGGCAGCCAGCGGTCGACTTCCCCGCGGTCGGTGGGCGCATTCTCGATCCAGGGATCGGTGAACCGCGCAAAATACCAGGACGAATCGACGAAGGTGTCCATGGTATCGGTCTCGCGCCGCGCTGCACGCCCGCAACTCGGGCAGCTCACGTTCTTCCAGGTGGGATGGCGATCGAGCGGATTGCCCGGCCGCTCGAAATCGACATCCTCCGGCAGCTCCACCGGCAGATCGGCTTCCGGAACCGGCACGATCCCGCACGCCTCGCAATGGATGATGGGGATCGGACAGCCCCAGTAACGCTGGCGCGAGATGCCCCAATCCCGCAGACGGAAATTGACCTGCCGCGAAGCGACCGGGGCATTGCCGCGCACCTCGCTTTCGAGCCGCCGTGCCGCCTCCTCCTTGGCCTCCGCGACGGTGAGGCCGTCGAGAAAGCGGGAGTTGATCATACACCCATCCCCGTCATACGCCGTGTCCATGACGACGAAGGTGGCGGGATCCTGCCCGCGCGGACAAACCACCGGCGTGTTGCCGAGGCCGTATTTGTTCGCGAAATCGAGATCGCGCTGGTCGTGCGCCGGGCAGCCGAAGATCGCTCCCGTGCCGTAATCCATTACAATGAAATTGGCGACGTAGACCGGAAGTCTCCACGCGGGATCGAAGGGGTGAAGCGCCTTCATCCCGGTGTCGAAGCCCTTCTTCTCCGCGGTATCGATCAGCTCCTGCGCCGTGCCGTGCCGGCGGCATTCGGCAATGAACTCCGCCAGCGCCGGATCCCTCGCGCCGGCTGCGAGAGCGAGCGGATGGTCTGCCGAGAGCGCCATGAATTTCGCGCCGAAGAGAGTGTCGTGGCGCGTGGTGAAGACTTCGAGCTCGTCCTCGCCGCCAGGCGTGGTTGCGGGATCGAGCGCAAAGCGCACGTGCAGCCCCTCGGAGCGGCCGATCCAGTTGCGCTGCATGAGGCGCACCTTCTCCGGCCAGCGGGTGAGCCGGTCGATCGCCTCGAGCAGGTCCTCGGAGAATCTGGTGATGGCGAAGTACCATTGCGGCATCTCGCGCTGCACGACAATGGCGTCGGAGCGCCAGCCGCGGCCGTCGATCACCTGCTCGTTGGCGAGCACGGTCTGATCCACCGGATCCCAGTTCACCTTTCCGAGCTTGCGCTCGACGAGGCCCGCCCGCATGAAGTCGAGAAACATCTTCTGCTGGTGCTTGTAGTAGCCGGGGTCGCAAGTGGCGATCTCGCGCTGCCAATCGAGCGAAAGCCCCATCGACTTGAGCTGCGCTTTCATCGCCGCGATGTTCTGGTAGGTCCATGCACGCGGGTGGACCTTGCGCTCCATGGCCGCGTTCTCCGCCGGCATCCCGAAGGCATCCCAGCCCATGGGGTGGAGCACGTTGAAGCCGGTCGCGCGCTTGTAGCGTGCCACCACGTCGCCCATGGTGTAATTGCGCACGTGGCCCATGTGGATGCGCCCCGAAGGGTAGGGGAACATCTCCAGCACGTAGTATTTCGGACGGGGGTCGTCGTTGCGGGTGGCGAATATGCCCCGCTCCTCCCAGACCTTCTGCCAGCGACTTTCGGCGTCGCGTGCGTTGTAGCGCTCGATGGTCATGCAGTCGGTCGCAATCTTCGGGGCTGACGAATACTTATGCGCGGCAGATACTTAACAACGCACTAGGGCAGGAACCGGGCCGGGGTCAACGGTAAGCCCAATTGGCGCCGGCGCTCGCAAGCCGGCTGCAAGCGGACTATCTTCAATTCGACAGCAAGGACCGAAGTGTATGAGGCCGCGCATTCCATAGATTGCCCCTGAGGAAGACGGCACCGGCCGTCCATAAACGAAGGGAGCATCAGATGTCCGAGATCGCCATGAAGACGAGCAGCACATCGCGCACACGTCCTACGCCAACGACGTTTCTCCACGATGACGACCGCTGGCAGGCCGTGCGCCGGCGCGATCCCGCCGCGGAAGGGGCGTTTTACTACGCGGTGCGGACCACGGGGGTCTATTGCCGGCCGACCTGCGCCGCCCGCCTGCCGCGGCGGGAGAACGTGTCCTTCCACGCCAGCCGGACGGATGCCGAACGCGCTGGATTTCGGCCCTGCAAGCGGTGCCGCCCGGATCAGCCCGCGCTCGCTGAGCGTTACGCCGATGCCGTGCAGGCCGCCTGTCGCTCCATCGAGCAGGCCGACGAGATGCCGAGCCTCGATGCGCTGGCGCAAGGAGCGGGCATGAGCCGCTTCCATTTTCATCGCGTGTTCAAGACCGTGACCGGGGTCACACCGAAAGCCTATGCGCACGCCCGGCGGGCGCAACGCCTGCGCAATGGACTCGCCGGCGAGGGCACGGTCACCGCCGCGCTCTATGGCGCGGGTTTCAATTCAAGCGGACGTTTCTATTCCGCATCGTCCGAGCTCCTCGGCATGACCCCGAAGCAATTCCGTACCGGCGGCAACGGCACCGCCATCCGTTTCGCAATCGGGGAATGTGCGCTCGGCTCGCTGCTTGTGGCGGCGACGGACAAGGGCGTCTGCGCCATCGAGCTCGGCGACACCCCTGACGATCTCGTACGCGGGTTCCAGGACCGCTTTCCCAACGCGCGATTGATCGGCGGCGACCTGCAATTCGAGCAGCAGGTCGCCAAGATTGTCGGCTTCATCGACGCACCGGCGCGCGGCCTCGACCTGCCGCTCGACATCCGGGGGACCGCATTCCAGCAGCGGGTCTGGAAAGCCCTGCGCGCCATCCCGGCGGGCTCAACCGCAAGCTATACCGAGATCGCCAGGCGGATCGGGGCGCCCAACGCAGTGCGGGCGGTGGGCAGCGCGTGCGCATCGAACGCGATCGCGATCGCCATCCCGTGCCATCGCGTCGTGCGCTCGGACGGATCGATCTCGGGCTACCGCTGGGGGGTTGCGCGCAAGCGCGCGTTGCTCGAACGCGAGCAGGTGGCATGAGCGCGGCGCTGGCGCAGCGCGAGCGCGCGCCGCCGGGTGCCTCGCGCCCGCTCGCCGCCCGCGTTGCCGCACTCGACTGGACGACTATAGGCTCAGCGCTCGATGCGCACGGCTGCGCCACGACCGGCACTCTGCTGGCTCCGGCCGAGTGCGCGGCACTCGTGCAGAGCTACGCGTCGGATGCGCTCTTCCGCAGCCGCATCGTGATGGCGCGGCACGGTTTTGGGCGCGGAGAATACAAATATTTCGCCTATCCGCTGCCGCAAACGGTCGCGCAGCTGCGCGAGGCACTCTATCCTCCGCTTGCCGCAATCGCCAATCGCTGGAACGAGGCGCTGGGGATTGCTATGCGCTATCCCGACGATCACGCGAGCTATCTCGATCGTTGTCACCGGGCCGGCCAGCAAAGGCCGACCCCGCTGCTCCTGAAATATGGTGCCGGCGACTACAACTGCCTGCACCAGGATCTCTATGGCGATCTCGTCTTTCCCCTCCAGGTCGCGTTTCTTCTCTCGCGTCCAGCCGACGATTTCACCGGAGGCGAGTTCGCCCTCACGGAGCAGCGCCCGCGCATGCAGTCACGCGTCGAGGTGGTGCCGCTGATGCACGGCGAAGGCGTGATCTTCCCGGTGCATCATCGCCCCGTGCGGGGAACGCGCGGGATCTACCGCGTGACCATGCGCCACGGGGTAAGCCGGCTACGCGGCGGCGAGCGCTATACGCTGGGCATCATCTTTCACGACGCCGCATGAGTGCCGACTCCGCCACCGTCGCTTCCCCGCTCGTCAAGGTTCGCGCGGAGATCGCACGCGCCTGCCGCACGGTCGGCCGCGATCCCGCATCCGTGACACTTGTCGCTATAGCGAAGACATTCGGCGCCAAGGCAATCGAGCCGGTCATCGCTGCAGGCCAAAAGGTGTTCGGTGAGAATCGCGTGCAGGAGGCAGCAGCGAAATGGCCCGCCTTGACGGCGCGCCATCCCGGTCTCGAGCTCCACCTCGTCGGCTCGCTGCAGTCCAACAAGACGCGCGAGGCAGTCGCGCTGTTCGATGCCATCCATTCGGTCGACCGGGAAAGCCTTGCGGCGGCTCTGGCCAAGGAGATCGCAAGAGAGGGGCGCAAACCGACGCTGTTCGTCGAGGTCAATACCGGCGCTGAGCCGCAGAAGGCCGGCGTGCTTCCCGAGGAAACCGATGCCTTCATCGCCCGCTGCCGCGAGCAGCACGGCCTCGCAATCGCAGGGCTCATGTGCATTCCCCCCGTCGACGAGGCCCCCGCGCCGCATTTTGCGCTCACCGCAAAAATCGCCCGCCGCAATCGCCTCCCGCTCCTATCAATGGGAATGAGCGCTGACTTCACCACGGCGATCGAGCTTGGCGCCACTCATGTGCGTGTGGGAACCGCGATTTTCGGCGCGCGAAAATCTGAGTAACAATCCTTACGCTTCCGGAGGATCAAACTTCGATCGCGATCCGCGTCCTTGGTCCGATGCGCGCCAGCAGACGCCGAAGATCGGAGGCGGCAAGCGCGACACATCCCGCCGTTGGCGAGCGCTCAGGCCGCGCGACGTGCACAAAGACGGCGCTGCCGCGTCCGGCCACGCGCGGACAGGTGTTGTGGTCGATCTCAATGATGAAGTCGTAGAGATGATCGTCCCGCCACAGCCGGTCGCCTTCCTCTGCCAGCGCGCGTCGGAACGGACGGTTGTAGCGGCGATCGCCGGGGCTCTCGCACCAGGCCAGATGCGGCGAGATGCGCCTGACCGCAAGCAGGGTCTGCGGGCGCGGTTGACGATCGGCGCGCCACCACAGGCGCAGCACGCGGAAACGTCCGCGCGGAGTGGCGCCATCGGCCTCTCGCTTGTTGGCTCGCACGCCACTGCGACCGAGCACGACCATGGCGGCGAGCGGGCCGGCGAGCAGGACGCCGCGGCTGCGGCTGCCGGGGCGCGTGCGCACCCGCAGGAGGGAAAGGCTGCGCTTGGGCTTGCGGGACCTGATCCGTTCAGCCCTCGCAATCCGCTTGCTCTTTTGCTGCCGCATGATCTACTTCGCCCCAGCCAGAGGCCCGGGCATGACAAACCGTCGCAAGATCCTGATCGTCGATGACGATGCCGAGCTGCGTGCCGCGCTGGTCGAGCAGCTCGCGCTGCACGAGGAGTTCGAATCGATCGCGGTCGAGAGTGGCAGCAAGGGCGTGCAGGCCGCCAAGGCCGGCCAAATCGATCTGGTCATCATGGATGTAGGGCTCCCCGACGTCGACGGCCGCGAGGCCGTGCGAATCCTGCGCAAGAACGGCTTCAAGGCTCCGATCATCATGCTGACCGGGCACAATACTGATTCCGATACCATCCTGGGGCTGGAGTCCGGCGCCAACGACTACGTGGCCAAGCCATTTCGGTTTGCGGTCCTGCTGGCGCGCATCCGCGCCCAGCTGCGCCAGCACGAGGCGAGCGAGGATGCGGTGTTCACCATCGGGCCCTACACCTTTCGCCCCAGCTCGAAGATTCTGCTCAATGCGAAAGGAAACAAGGTCCGGCTCACCGAGAAGGAAACCGCCATCCTGCGCTATCTCTATCGCGCCGGGCAGCACCCGGTCTCGCGCGAGACCCTGCTGCAGGAGGTGTGGGGGTATAATTCCGGGGTCACCACCCACACCCTCGAGACCCACATCTATCGGCTGCGCCAGAAGGTCGAAAAGGATGCCGCCACTCCCTCCATCCTGGTGACCGAGGCGGGCGGATACAAGCTGGTGCCATAACTCGTTGCAAAGCAAAGCTGCTTCATATCAAGCTGAGCTTTGCGCGCGCTGCATGGCGGTCCCATAGCCTTGCGTTCGGGCACCATGCATGAGGCTTGTCCGCCATGACCGTCGAGGACGACATCTCCTTCTTTGAGCGCGTCCCCACGCTGGGTCTGCTGGGTCGCCAAGCGTTGCGCATTTTGGCCATCGGCGCGGAGACGCGCTACGTCCACAGCGGCGAGGTGCTGTTCAATGCTGGGGACGAAGGAGAGGGCGGCTTCGTTGTCCAGGAGGGCAGCTTCCAACTTGCCCCCGCCGGCGATGATGGCAAGGCAGTCGTGGTGGGGCCTTATACGCTCTTGGGAGAAGTCGCGCTGTTCGCCGACAGCGCGCGGGCGGCAACCGCAACGGCGCTGGAGCCGTCGAGCGTCCTGTTCGTTCCGCGCCCGCTCTTCCTCAAGATGCTGGACAGCTTTCCCGACAGCGCGCGCAAGCTGCGCGACAACCTTGCGGGCAGGCTCTCGCAATCGACCCAGGAAATCTCCAACGTGCGCGACGTGCTCGCCGCCTATGACCGCAAGTGAGCACAACAGCTGCAACTGTATTGTCTCGCTCGACGCCGCCGTCCTTACCACTGCGATCTTGCCGGTGAGCGGCCGACTGGCCTTACCGCGGAAAAATCGAAGCTGAGCCATTCCTTCCGCCGGCAATATTCCCTCATCTCTCTTCGCCGCAGGCAGACAAGCTGGTGGGAGACGAACCCCCTGATTCGCTCAATCTCCCGGCGCGCTTCAAAAAACCTGGCCTTGCGCACATGCCCGGCCGCGGTGCGCGCCCTCCGCAGGATGGCCCTGATCGAAGCAGGAGAAAATGGCTGGTTGCCCTGCGCGATCAGATCGAATGATCCCCCGATGCCGTAGTAGAAAGATCGAGCAAAGTAGAATGCGGACTTCAGCCTGGCAGCCGGAATGATGTGATCAGCCGACATGCCCGGTTCGTACCAGATGACGTGACCCAACTTCGGGGCGGCGCGTGCGTAATGGTACTCGCCCGAGCCGTTCCAGTGCAGGAACGGGGCGGGAAACCCATCCGGGCCGAAACCGCCGGCGCCCAGATAAAAGTCCTTCTTGAACGCGCAGTTCGAGGCGTATGCGATCTCCGGACTGATCTCGACCCTCTCACTGCCGAGATCGATGACGGTAAAATCGGGGATGAGGTAGCCGCCCTGAACCGGCTTCTTCAAACTCTCGATGAGGTCCGGGTCCGGGTCGCCGCCCTCGTATTTCGCTACCAACCTTCCCTTCACCAGGACGACGTCGGCCGATGACAGGGCGGAAACCGCGGTCGCCACATAATCAGGGCAAGGGAGCGAATCGTCGTCCACCTGGACGATGACATTGGTGCGCGCCAGCATCACCGCGAGATTGCGGGAGTGCGTCAGGCCTCCCATGACATCGTCGAATGCGTACCTGAAAGTCAGGTCTCTGTTTTCCCCCGCAATGGCATCGACGGCGCGCCGATTCGCCTCCCGGAACTGCGCCGAGCTGTTGTCCACCACGACGATCTCGTAATCGCAGTGCGCAACGCTCTGCCGGACCAATCTGCGCAGGCACCCTTCCAGATACCCGGGCCTGTTATGGGTGTTGACAATGACGCTCGCTTTGAGAGTCATGCCAGGTCGAGCGTGGCCATGACCGGCACATGGTCGGAGGGCCGCCGCCAGCCGCGCGCGTCCTTGAGCACCTGCACGCCCGCGACCCGGTCGGCGAGGAAAGGGGCAACCCAGATGTGATCGAGCCTGCGCCCCTTGTCGGCCGCCGCCCAATCGGGCGAGCGATAGCTCCACCAGGTGAAGAGCTTCCGCGGTTGCGGCACCAGCATGCGCGGCGCATCGATCCACCCCCCGGCGTCCTGGATTCCAACAAGCTTCTCGCACTCGAGCGGCGTATGCGAAACGACCCGCAGCATCTGCCGGTGGCTCCAGACGTCGTGCTCGAGCGGGGCGACGTTGAGATCGCCGACCAGGATCATGCGTTGCGAGCCGTTGCAGCGTAGCCCGCATGCGGCGCGCATCTCGTCCAGGAAGGCCAGTTTGTGCGCGAATTTCGGATTGGCCGCGGCGTCCGGGACATCGCCACCGGCCGGCACGTAGAAATTATGCACCTTGATGGGATCGCGCAGCCCGGCTCGCTCTCCAAGCACGACGGAGACATGCCTGCAATCCGTCTTGCCGCAAAACGACTGGACATCGAAGCTGTCGAAGGGAAGGCGCGCCAACACGACCACTCCATGATATCCCTTCTGTCCATTGAGCGCCGCGTGCGTATAGCCCAGCCGCTTGAACCGCTTGAGCGGAAACTTGTCATCGGGGCACTTTGTCTCCTGCAGGCAGAGCACGTCGGGTCGAGCCGACTTGATGAATCTTGCGACGGCATCAAGCCGGAGCCTGACCGAATTGATGTTCCAGGTGGCGATGGTGAGCCGCATCTATCAGTGGTCAGCAATCAGGCATCAGGTATCAGGCACCAGCGCGCTCGGCTCTGATGCCTGATAGCTGATCGCTGATTCCTGTTACTGCGCGTAGCGCGTGAAGTCGATCCTGAACATGCCGGGATCGGGGCGCTTGCTGGTATCGAGATTCGAGACCGCGACCGTCGTGTCGTAGCCTTGCGGGTCGGTCACCGTCCATTGCTTGAGCTGGTAATCCTTGGCGCCCAGCATCATCATGAGCCGGCTGGTGCCGATGAGCGCCTGTCTCTCCTCAATGACGACCGTTACATAGAGATCGTCCGTGCGCACCGCCACCACATTGGTATCGCGCAGGAGATCGATCCGATCGGAGAGCAAAAAGCGCAGCGGGGTCTGCGAGAGCGGATAGAGGTCCTGGGTTGCAAGCTTGCGGTCGCGCACCACCACCGACTGGCCGTCAGCAATGATCTCGATCGGGGAGGGCGGATCGTATTCGAACCGGACCCTGCCCGGCTTCTGCATGTAGAACTCGCCTTTCACGCGGCTTCCGTCGGGCCCGACCTGGACAAAGTTGCCGGCCAGCTGGTGCATGCCGGAGAGATAGGCGCTGACCTTATCGACCTGCGCCCGCTGGGCGGGACTGAAGGCGGTGGTGGTCATGGCGGGAGGCGCGGCACCGGGCTGCTTGTCCAGATTGAACAGCGAGCGGATACCCGAGGCAAGGCTGGACACAGGATCCTGCGCGGGAGCCGCAGGAGCGGCCGCGGCAGGCGGCGCTCCCTCCTTCGGGTGCGGTGCCCGCGTCGGTAACGGGACGGTCTGGGCCATCGACGGCGCGATGAGCTTGCCCGTAGCCAGCACTGCCATCAGCAGCCCGGCCAGCACCCCCTGGCGCACGCCCATGATCCCCTCTCTCTCCTCAGCCCATGTCGGATGCATCCGGCTTGGGCCGCCGGTTCGTTCGAATTGTGGCGATTTCCGTAGCCGCCGCATGTGGCGACATGACGGCTGCCGATCGGCGGCAGGGGCCGAGACCTCAATAGCGTTCCGCGTCCTCCTCCCCGACCAGGATCTCCCGTTTCCCGGCATGATTCGCCTGGCCGACCACCCCTTCCTTCTCCATCCGTTCCATGAGCGAGGCGGCGCGGTTGTAGCCGATCTGCAGCCGGCGTTGGATGTAGCTGGTCGAGGCCTTGCGGTCGCGCAGGACGACCTGAACCGCCTGCTGGTAGAGGTCCGCACCCTCAGGTTGCCCCATGGATGTTCCGTCAAAGACGGGATTGCCGTCCTCGTCCTCGTCCTCGTCTGCCGCGGTGACCGCCTCGAGATACTGCGGCGTGCCTTGCGACTTGAGGTGCTGGACGATCTTCTCGACCTCCTCGTCCGAGCAGAAGGGACCATGCACGCGGCTGATGCGGCCGCCTCCGGCCATGTACAGCATGTCCCCCTGACCGAGCAGCTGCTCGGCGCCCTGTTCTCCCAAGATGGTGCGGCTGTCGATCTTGGAAGTGACCTGGAACGAGATCCGGGTCGGGAAATTGGCCTTGATTGTTCCGGTAATCACGTCCACCGAGGGCCGCTGCGTGGCGAGGATCACGTGCAAGCCGGCCGCGCGCGCCATCTGCGCAAGGCGCTGCACCGCCCCTTCAATGTCCTTGCCCGCGACCATCATCAGGTCGGCCATCTCATCGACGATCACGACAATGAACGGCAGCAGATCGAGATCCAGCTCCTCGCGCTCGTAGATCGCTTCGCCGCTTTCCTTGTCGTAGCCCGTATGCACGGTGCGGCTGAGCTTCTCTCCCTTCGACTTCGCCTCCGCGAGCCGCGCGTTGTAGCCGTCAATGTTGCGGACGCCGAGCTTCGACATCTTCTTGTAGCGCTCCTCCATCTCCCGCACCGCCCATTTAAGGGCGACGACGGCCTTTTTCGGATCGGTAACAACCGGAGTGAGGAGATGAGGGATGCCGTCGTAAACCGACAGTTCGAGCATCTTCGGATCGACCATGATCAGCCGGCACTGGTCCGGACGCAGGCGGTATACGAGGCTCATGATCATGGTGTTGATCGCGACCGACTTACCGGAGCCCGTGGTGCCGGCAATCAGCAGATGCGGCATCCGCGCGAGATCGGCGATCACCGGCTCGCCGCCGATGGTCTTGCCCAGGCAGAGCGGCAACTTGGCCATGCTGTCGGTGTAGTCGCTGCTGGCCAGAAGCTCGCGCAAATAGACCTTCTCACGGGTGGGATTGGGCAGCTCGATGCCGATGGCATTGCGGCCGGCGACCACGGCGACACGCGCGGACAGCGCGCTCATGGAGCGTGCGATGTCGTCGGCGAGCCCGATCACGCGCGACGACTTGATCCCGGGCGCAGGCTCGAGCTCGTAGAGCGTCACCACCGGACCGGGCCGAGTATTGATGATCTCGCCGCGCACGCCGAAATCGCCCAGCACGCCTTCCAGCGCGGTGGCGTTGGCGGCGAGCGCATCCGCGCTTTGCAGGGTGCGGCCGCTAGCCTTGGGAGCCGCCAGGAGATCGAGCGGCGGCAGCACATAGCCGCCGCTGGAACGGCGTTGCGGCTTGGGCCGGCTTTCCTTCACGCCAGGATCGCCATCCTCTTCGTCATCTTCCTCGTCGTCCGGTTCGATCGCCGGCGCCAGCGTGGCGGCCGGGGCGATATTGAACTGAGGCTCGGCCCGCCGCTCGTTTCTGGCGGCACGCGCGGCCGGTGCGCGCAGCAAGCGGCGCAGGCGAGCCTTCAGGCTGAGAAAGCCATGCGTGATCCACCCGATCGAGATTGCGGCGCGCTGCTCATCCTCCGCATTCTCTGTCGCGTCGGCGTCGCGCGAATGGAGCCCGAAACCGGCAACCACTGCCAGGCACGCCAGCGCCGCAAGCGCAAGCGCAGCCGCAGCAATGGCACGCAGCGCAACCGAAGGCGCGCCCCCGACAACCCACGCCGGCAGCAGCAACACCCAGTCGCCAACGATTCCACCGAGTCCCGCAGGCAAGGGCCAGCTCGCATTCCGCGGCAAGGCGGCCGCGCACGCAGCCCATAACGGGACGCCGAGGAGCCAAAAGGCCACGCGCATGCGTTCGCGGCTGAGCCGGCGATGACTGGCGAGCCGCCAGCCCCAGATACCGATCGGAGCAACGAGCGCCAGCGCAGCGAGACCCAACAACTGCGTCAGCAGATCGGCGACGATCGCCCCGGCGTGGCCGAGCACGTTGCGCACCGGCGCATTGGTGGCATGGCTCAGGCTCGGGTCGTGCACCGACCAGGTGGCGAGCGCCAGCGCAACCAGGACAGAGGCGATGATGAGCCCCGTGCCGGCCAGCTCGCGCAAGCGGCGCTCCAGCACTTCGCGTAGGGCATCGGGGAGAAATCCCAGGCTTGGCAATCCGCGAGCAGTGGCCGGCATCTCACGTTCCTCAGCCGAGAATGGAGACCAGGCGATGCAGCGCCTGCGCGGTGGTCTCGCGATCCGCCACCATAGCGACCCGGATATAGCCCCGGCCCGGATTGGTTCCGTCGGCCTGGTCGCGCGCAAGATAGCGCCCCGGGACCACGCGCAGTCCCGCTTCCCGCCACAGCCGCACCGTCACCTCCTCATCCCCGCCCTGTGCCGCAACATCGAGCCACAGAAAGAAACCGCCCCCCGGCCGGCGATAGGCGTAGCGATTTGCGATGATCTGATCGGCAAGATCGAACTTCTGTGCGTAGAGGCGCCGATTCTCGACAACGTGATTCTCATCGGCGTAGGCGGCGATGGCGACGCGTTGGGCCGGCATCGGCACCTGCGGCGCCGCGACATTGCGCAATTCCAGAAACCGCGCCAGGAATTTTCGGTCGCCGGCGACAAAGCCGATCCGCAGCCCCGGCAGATTGGAGCGTTTGGAGAGCGACTGAAACTCGACCACGTTCGCATAATCCGGCGCTGCAGCTTCGAGCGCGCCGGCCGGTGCGCCTCCGGTGTAGATTTCGGAATAGCATTCATCGCTGAACACCAGGAATCCGAACTGGCGGGCGAGCAC
>Ga0306924_10000270_pt1 | contig 41800 bp, 40 predicted proteins | sample sta12Can44000111_FD_203756 | JGI IMG/M metagenome (GOLD analysis project Ga0306924, IMG submission 203756) | Lab enrichment of tropical soil microbial communities from Luquillo Experimental Forest, Puerto Rico - statanox.12C.anox.44.000.111 (v2)... | ecosystem: Environmental > Terrestrial >... | reverse complement strand
GCGGCGGCGAACGTCGCCGCGGCGTCGAGCAGGCCCTCCTGCACGGGATAGGTGAAGTAGGCGCGGCGGACGCCGTCGACGGCGGCGGCGACCGACCGGAAGTCGTGCAGGTCGCCTTCGACGATTTCGGCGCCAAGCGCCCGCACCCGATCGCACCGTTCATCGAGTCGGTGGACGAAAGCTCGTACGGGGTGGCCTTCTTCCCGCAGTAACCGCGTGACATGGAATCCGGTCGAGCCCTGGATGCCGCCCGCAGCGCCGGTGACAAGGATGGGCGCGATGCTCATGACGTTGTCCTTCCATTCGGCAATCCGAATCGCTAGACAAACAAGTAAACCATACGAACAGAAATTACGTCTATATGCTACGGTCGGCGCGTGACTGGGCGGCGCAGCTACAGCCAGGACTGTCCGATCGCCAACGGGCTGGATGTGCTCGGCGAGCGATGGACGCTGCTGATCCTGCGCGAGCTCGTCGGAGGCCCTCGCCGCTACAGCGACCTGCGCGCACAATTGCCGGGCATTGCGACAAATCTTCTGGCTCAACGCCTTGAGGAGCTCCAAAAGGCCGGCGTCGTAGAACGCACCGACCTGCCCCCGCCGGTCGCGCGCACCGTCTACACCCTCAGCGACGACGGGTGGCGTCTCGTACTTCCCATCCTCGGTGCGGTCGCGCAGTTCGGCCTGGAGACGATGCCACCCAGCATCGAGGCGGCCAGGTCGCCACTCAACGGCTTCCTCGTCGGTGTGCTGCTTGGTTTCGATCCCGTCGGCGCCGTCGGAGTCGAGGCAACGTATCGCGTGCAGATCGACGGCCGCAGTTTCGATTTCGCCGTCACCGCAGGACGACTCGCCGGGGCACAGCGCGAACCCGACGTGATCTTGAGCGCGTCAGCGTCCGACCTGGTGACCGCTCGCCTGGGCGCAACCGGTACGCAGCGACTGACGGCCTTACGCCGGTTGCGCTTTCAGGGCAGTCACGACGACATCGACACCATGCGGACGGCCTTGCGCCTGACGAACGAGACCGCCGGCGCCTCGACGAGCCCGGCGTGAGATGCTGGCAACTTGGACATCTTCGCGGAGTGGCAAAACGGCGGGACGGAACTTCGCTGGCGGTCGACGACCGCCGCCAACGACTCGCGGGAAGTGGCGGTGTTCAGCCGCCGCTGCGGCACACCAGGGGCACCCGCACTGGTGCTCGTCCACGGCTTCCCGACGTCGAGCATCGACTATTTCGCCTTGGCCGGTGAACTGAGCTCTGAGTTCGACATCTTCCTGCTGGACTTTCCGGGCTATGGATTGTCCGACAAACCACCCGCGCCGCACATCTATTCGCTGTACGACGACGCACGTCTGCTCGTCTACGCGATCACTCAGGTGTGGAAGCTGACCGAATACCGCATGCTCACCCATGACCGCGGCAGCAGCGTCGGCATGATCGCGCTGGAGATGTTGGCGGCCCAAGACCCGCCGGCCGTACCCGTCGACCTCATCCTGACGAACGCCAACATCTATCTCCCGCTCTCGAACCTCACGGTATTCCAGACCGCGCTGCTCGACCCCGCAACGGCGCGGGGCACCGCGGCGGCCACGACGCCGGAGATGCTGGCGGCCGGCATGGGCGCCAGCACGTTCATGCCACGGCGGACGCTGGAGGACCCGGAGATCGCCGCGCTGGCGAAGTGCTTCGCCCACAACGACGGAGTCGGCGTGCTGCCCGACACCATTCAATACCTCCACGAGCGCGCCGCGGATGAAACCAGTTGGCTTGAAACGCTTTCCAAGAGCAACGTCAACACCACGGTGGTGTGGGGCATCCACGACAACGTCTCGCCGCTGCGCGTCCCCAACCACGTGTGGCAGACGTATCTGCGGAACAAGCCCGGCCGGAACCGCTACTGGGTGGTGCCCAGCGCCGATCACTATCTGCAGTGCGACGCCCCCGCCCAGTTGGCCCAGATCGTTCGCCTCACGGCCGGGGGTGAGGACATCACGCTTCAGACGCTCGGGAACCAACCGGACGGCGCGGTCCTGGTGGACCGAAGCGCGTCATAGGGGTGCCGCGGTGGGCGCTGTCATCATGCTCGGCACGCTGTTCGGCCTGATCGTCCTCATATTCGCTCTGGTGCTTCGCTTCGACCCCGAAGCGCGAAGTGCCCCGAGCCACGAGGGCGACCGATGAGCGCCCAGATGACACCCGTGATGCAGGCCGCCAGTGACTTCGCGCTCGTAGGGGGCATCGCGTTCACCGCCATTGGCGTGTATCTGAGCGTTCGTCAGCGCAGGATTCACCCGCTCCTGTTGCTCTGCATCTCGGCGATCTCGTTCTCGTGGATCGAGGCGCCCTACGACTGGGCGATGTACGCGCAGTTCCCGCCAGCGATTCCCCGCATGCCATCGTGGTGGCCGCTGAACATGACGTGGGGTGGGCTGCCCTTGTTCGTTCCCGTCGGCTACATCTCCTACTTCGTGCTGCCCGCCGTGACGGGTGCGGCGCTCGGACGATGGATGAGCGCCAAGTTCGGTTGGCGCAGGCCCACAACATTGTTGGCTGTCGGCCTAGTCGTCGGCTTTTGCTGGGCGCTTCTCTTCAACGGGTTCCTGGGAGCCAAACTCGGCGTCTTCTATTACGGCCGCGTGATTCCCGGGCTTGCGACACGCGAGGGGACCACACATCAGTACCCGCTCTACGACGCTCTCGCGATGGGCATCCAGATGATGGTCTTCACCTATCTCTTGGGCCGCACCGACTCCGAAGGACGAAATGTCATCGAGATGTGGGCCGACAAGAGGTCGAAGAGCCGCCTTGGCTCGTCGGTCCTGTCCATCGTCGCGGTCGTCGTCATCGGAAATGTGCTCTACGGAGCGGTTTTCGCGCCCCATCTGGCTACGAAGCTGGGGGGCTGGGTGACCGCGGGGCCGACGGGCCAGTTGTTCCCGGGCGTACCAAACCAACCCAAGTAGGCGGCGCCCTTAGCTGGTGAAGACCGGCAGCTTCGACCAGCCCCGAACACTGGACGTGTGCGCCTTGGTCGCGTTGGCGTAGTCGACTTCCCAGTCCGGCCAGCGCTTGATGACTTCCTCGAGCGCAACCCGCGCCTGCATGCGCGCCAGCGCCGATCCCAGACAGAAGTGCAGCCCGTGGCCGAAACTGAGATGAGTGTCGCCGCGATGGATGTCGAACTTCTCACCGTCGGGATACCTGCGCTCGTCCCGGTTGGCTGATCCGTTGAGCAGCAACATGATCGATCCCTCGGGGATCGTCGTCCCACGGCACTCGACGTCACGGGCGACGTAACGCGCCTGCACCGGCGAGGGCGCCTCGTAGCGCAGCACCTCCTCGATCGCGATGGGAATCAGCGACGGATTCTCCACGATCTGCCGACGCTGATCGGGGTGCTCGGCCAGCAGTTGGCCCATGAAGCCGATCAGCCGTGTCGTCGTCTCGTTGCCCGCACCGGCGATCATGCTGGTGTAGAGCAGCACCTCCGACCGGGTCAGCCGTCGGGTCCCGCCGTCGTCCTCAATCTCGGCGTTGAGCAACTGCGTCATCAGGTCATCGGACGGATGGTCCACTCGCCAATCGACGTAGTTCGAAAACATCTCGTGGCTGTGCTCTAAAAAGTCTCTCGGGACCGCGCGAAACGTTCCCTCTTTCAAGTTGAGTTGGCTGCCGCCCTTGTCGCGGATCGCCTGCTGATCGCCTTCGGGGATGCCAAGAAGGTAGCCGATCGTGCGCATCGGGACCATCGCGCCGAGGTTCTCGACGAAGTCGAACCTGCCCGAGCCCACCAGCGGGTCAAGCGCACGCACACAGAACGCCCGCGTCAGCGGCTCGATCGCCTCCATTCGCCGCGGCGTGAAAACCTTTGAGAGCAAACGGCGATGAAGGTCATGGATGGGCGGGTCCTCAAAGAGGATGACGCCGGGCGGCATGTTGATACCGCTCATGATGATGTCCATGGTGGTTCCGCGGCCCGACTGGAAAACATCAAAATTCATCAGCTCGCGGGAGACGTCCTCGTAGCGGCTCAGGGCGTAGAAGTTGTACTTGTCGTTGTAGTACAGCGGGGCTTCGTCGCGAAGCCTCTTCCAGATCGGGTACGGATCGTCGTCGATGGCGAAATCGAACGGGTCGTAGTAAACCTCGGCGGTGCTTGCTCCGGTCATGGTCACGTCTTCCTGTTCGACAGCAACTCATCGAGCTCGGGGTCCGCGGAATCCGCCGGTCCCGACCGGGCGGCCTCAGGCATTACGACCTCGCTCACACGCTTGAGGTAGGGCCATGCGATTTCCGGCGGCAGCCCACCGCACAGCGGAGAGAGACGGAGCATCTTGCCGACGCGGACCCGCGAGATCGCTTCGGAAATCGGGATAATCACGTGCGACTTTGACGTTTCGCGCAGCTCGGCGACAGTGGTCACGTCTGACATGCCCGCTGAGGTCTCGTTGCCGGGATTCCACTCGGCGTAGCCGCGCGCGTCGTGAAGCATATATTCGCCGAGTTCGGACCACGCCCGGTCCAGGTCGTCGGCGACGAAGGTGACCGAGGGGGTGTCGCGGTCGGGAAAGAATGCCGCACCCGGCGGGTGCCCGTGTCTGCGGCAGGAAGCCTCGTAGGCTTCCCGCATACCGGCGACATTGCCGTTGGCCAACATGCCCAGGCCGTACCTCCCTGCCCTGCGGGCCGCCGCCAAGCTTCCACCGCCCCACATCAACCTCGGCCCACCGGAGGTCTGCGGGCGCGGTGTCACCGTGATCCGTCGTCCGTCGTGGACGACCGTTTCGCCGGCGAGCAGCCGTCGCAGCAGGCTGAGCTTCTCGTCAGCGAGACGGCCACGGTCACCCAGGTCCAAGCCGAAGATCTCGTACTCCTCGGGCCGATAGCCCAGGGCCAGGATGTAGGACGCCCGACCGCCGGCGAGGAGATCGAGGATCGCCATGTCCTCGGCGAGGCGTATCGGGTCGTAGAACGGAAGAATCAGGGTCAAGCTCAGGGCCAGGCGCTGCGTGCGTGCGGCAACCGCCGACGCCAACAAAAACGGGGACGGCAGGTAACCGTCCTCGGACCCGTGGTGCTCAGTCAGCACCGCGGCGAGTCCGCCATGCTCCTCGGCCCATGCGCACATCTCGGGCACGGCGCCGTACAGCGCGGCCCGGGGCGCACCCCAGGAAGGGGCACGCATATCAAAGCGCAGAGTGAACACACCCAACTCCTAGGCAACCTAATATTTGTCTCACGTACGCTACGTCCGGTCCAAGATTCGCGTCAACGTTTAGTCAAAGACGTGCCGCGGCAAAGTCATCGGTATGTCCAGCGAGCTCAGCAGGCCCGGCCGCGCGCCGACCACGTACGGAATCGCGTTGACCACCCGCATTGCCGTGGAGGCCATGGCGGCCCGCCCGGCACCGTGGCCCTCGGCCTCCCCGAGCGTCAGCACGCAGTGGATGTCGGGATCGCCGTCGATGTCGACCCGATAGGTCGCGTCGCAGTCCGAAGTGGGCCAGTCGGGTGCGACGTCGCGGGCCATCCGAATGACGTGCTCGATCACGATCGCCTCGCGGCCGTTGGCCACCCCGGCAGCGCGAGTGCGCACCGCGCCGCAGGTGCCCGCCTTGATGGTGCCGAACGCCACATCGATGTCCCGATCGGCCAGCTGCCGGTCGAGGGAACCGTTCACGCGCTCAACCTCGACGCCGAGACCGCTCGCGATGAGGTGTATCGGCGCCTTCCAAGCCATTTCGATGAAGCCGGGCTGCGAGAGCATGGGCTCGAAATCCATTGGGCGGCCGAAGCCCATCCCGTCCATCATCACGTCGGCCACGGGATAGTGGTCGTTGAGCGCGATCTCACTGGCGGTGATGCAGCGGATGTTCTTCGACTGCGTCGTCATGAGTAGCGCCAGTTGATCGGAGGCGAAGCCGGGAAAGATCCCCGAGGCGTAGAACGACGCGCCACCCGACTTGGCGGCGACCTCCAGCTGCTCGCGCCAGTCCGGGGCGAAATACGACGGCGGATACACCAGACTCGTCGACGACGTCGACACGACGTTAATGCCCGCCTGCAAGAGCCGCAGGTAGTCGGGCACGGCGGCGCCGTCACGTTCGGGACCGCTCGCGGCATACACCACGCAGTCGGGCGCCAGGGCGATCAGCGCATCGGCATCATGAGTGGCTGCCACGCCCAGCGGTTCGATGCCGGCCAACTCGCCGGCGTCCTTGCCGACCTTCTCGGGCGAATGAACCCATACGCCAACGAGTTCCAGATCCGGTCGGCGGCTGATGGCGTCGATCGCGACCGCCCCGACTCCCCCGGTCGACCAAACGACAACACGCACACGCACTCTCCTTACTTATCGTGGGCACGGGCGGCGGCGGCCGCGGCGCGTTCGAGGTATGGCCACGCCACATCGGGCGGCACGCCGCCACACAGCGGGTGCAGCGGGAGGAGGCGCTCACCGCGCACGTAGTCGGTCGCCTCGTCGAGGGTGAAAATGCGGTACGGCCCACGCTCTTCGCGGAGCGCGGTCACGCTTTCGGCACGCGTAATACTGGCCACCGAGTCGTCGTGCGGCCGGTACGACGCCGCCATCACCGCGTCGTGCAACAGATACGGCCCCAGCGCATCCCAGGCCTCGTCAACAGCCCGCTCGTTTTCAGCAACGAAAACCGCTGTGGGAGTGCCCCGAACGGGGAACTGGATCACCCCGGGCTCGTGTCCGTGGGCGCGACACTGTTCTTCGTAGAACTCCTTCAGACCCGGCGAGTCGGTCTGCGAGACGAACCCGAGGCCAAGAACGCCGGCACGTCGTGCGGCGGCCTTGGAACCGCCGGCTATCAGCATCATCGGTCCACCGGCAGATCCGCACGGCGGCGTCACGCGGACCGTGCGCCCCCGGTATTCAACCGGCTCGCCGCGCACCAGCGGGCCCAGCGCGGCCAGGATCTCGTCCGCCACCCGGCCCCGCGTGGACATGTCGATTCCGAACTGCTCGTACTCCGAACTTCGGTGGCCGACGCCGAACGCGTAGGAGACCCGTCCCCTGCTGATCAGGTCCAGGACACTCACCTCTTCGGCGAGGCGAACGGGATCCCACAGCGGAATTGCGACCGCGGCCAGCAGGATCGCCAGACTGCGCGTCCTGGCGGCGATCGCCGAGGCCAACATCAACGGCGCGGGCAGATGACCGTCATCCGTGCCGTGATGCTCGGAAAGGACAGCAAGCAACGCACCTCGCGTCTCCGCCCAGGCGCACATGTCGATCGCCGCGGCGTAGAGATCCGCAGCCGGCCCGGCCCAACTGGGCGCCCGCATGTCGAACCGGAGCGTGAACATCAGCGTGGCTGCCCAGCGCCGGCCGTGACAACACAATCGGCGTGTGTTGGTTCGGCATCAACGCAGCCCCGAGTTGTCTCTCGGAGGCGGGCAGAAAGCCCAATCCCCAAGACGAGGCGATCGCCAGATCCCGTCATATCCAAGCACGATAACCTAATATTTGTTCTACCACCGCAACAACCTTGACCCCCTCGGTTCGCGGCTGTAGCTTGCGGATCAAATACTGGGTATGGCCGGTACGCGGGAGGACGAACATGGCAGACCGTGCCCACCGCGTGGTGGTGTGGGCGACGGGTGGCATCGGATCGATCGCCATCCGCACCATCCAGCGGCGGCCCAATCTGGATCTGGTCGGCGTGTGGGTGCATTCGCAAGACAAGGTCGGCAGGGACGCCGGCGAACTCGCCAATGGCGAGCCGATCGGCCTGGCAGCCACCAATGACGCGGACGCGTTGATCGCCCTGAAGCCCGACTGCATCATCTACGCGGCCAGCGGCCCGGAACGCGATGCGCTGGCCATCCCCGATTACGTCAAGCTGCTCGACGCCGGGATCAACGTCGTCACGACCAGCACCACGCGGTTGGTCAACCCGCACGCCTACGAACCCGCGGAGTGGCGCGATCAGTTGGTCGCCGCGGCCAAGCGGGGCCAGGCGTCGCTGTACGCGTCGGGGATCGAGCCCGGCTTCGCCGCCGACTACCTCCCACTGGTGCTGTCCACCCAGTCGTCATCCATCGAGAAGATTCACGCCTTCGAGATCGCCCTGTACGACGACTACGGGGTTCGCGACATCATGATCGACGCATTGGGCTTCAGCCGACCGCTCGACTACCAGCCCTGGATCGGCTTTCCCGGCGCGATCGCCGGCGAATGGCAGGGGCAGATCCGCTTGATCGCCGACGCGCTCGGCGTCGAAGTCCAGGAAGTCCGTGAGACTTTCGACCGGGCGGTCACCAACCGGACGCTGGAGGTCGCGATCGGCACCGTCGAGGCAGGGACGTGCGGCGCGCTGCGGATGCGGGCGATCGGGGTGGTCGACGGGCGGGAAGCCATCGTCATCGAGCACGTCACCCGCCTCGCGCACGACGTCGCGCCCGACTGGCCGACCGGGATCGGCGATCTGTCCTATCGCGTCATGATCACCGGTGACCCCGACATCGACTGCACGATGGCGGCGACGTTGAAAGATCCCCGCAAGGCCGGGGTCGCGGGCATGACCTCCGGCGCGGGCGCGATGGTGGCCACCGCCATGCGCGTCGTCAACGCCGTGCCCTATGTCATAGCCGCAGAACCCGGACTGCTCAGCTCGGTCGACCTGCCCCTCACGGTTCCAAAGCACGCGTTTGCTTAATCCCCTCGAGGAACTCACGCTGGAGCAACTGCGCCTCCGCAGCAGCATGAAGTGGCGTGCGCACCCGGACGACGTGTTGCCGCTCTGGGTCGCCGAGATGGACGTCAAGCTCGCGCCGACGGTGGCCGACGCCCTGCGCCGGGCCATCGACAACGGTGACACCGGATATCCTTGCGGCACTGAGCTTGCCGAGGCCGTTAGCGAATTCGCTTCTCGGCGTTGGCAATGGCACGACCTTGAGGTCAGCCGCACCGCAATCGTTCCCGACGTCATGCTCGGTATCGTCGAGATGCTACGGCTGGTCACCAACCGGGGTGACGCCGTCATCGTCAACCCGCCCGTGTACGCGCCGTTCTACGCATTCGTGTCGCACGACGGCCGCCGGGTGATCGAGGCGCCGCTTGACGTCGATGGCCGAATTGACTTGGGCGCCTTGGAGGAAGCGTTCGCCCGTGCCACCGCTCCGGGTGGGCGAGTCGGGTACCTGTTGTGCAATCCGCACAACCCGACCGGGACGGTGCACACCGCCGACGAACTCCGCGGCGTCGCCGAGCTTGCCCGCCGGTTCGGCGTTCGGGTGGTGTCCGACGAGATTCACGCGCCCGTCATCTTGTCCGGGTCGCGATTCATCCCCTACCTGACCGTCCCCGGCGCGGAGAACGCCCTGGCCCTGACGTCCGCGTCGAAGGCGTGGAGCCTGTCCGGGCTGAAGGCCGCCCTGGCCATCGCCGGTCCCGAGGCGGCTGCGGACCTTCGCCGGATGCCGGAAGAGGTCAGCCACGGCCCCAGCCACCTGGGCGTCATCGCGCACGCCGAAGCGTTCCGGACCGGTGGCGACTGGCTCGACACGCTGCTGGACGGCCTGGAGGCGAACCGGGCGCTGCTCGGCGATCTGATTGCCGAGCACCTTCCCGGAGTGAAATATCAACGCCCCCAAGGCACTTACCTCGCGTGGCTCGATTGTCGAGAGCTCGGTTTTGACGAAGAAGTCGTCGATGGGCTCGCGGAGGTGGCCGACCTGTCCGGGCCGGCTCGCTGGTTTCTCGACCACGCCCGCGTCGCACTCAGCTCCGGGCACGTCTTCGGAACCGGCGGAGCCGGGCACGTGCGGTTGAACTTCGCCACCTCGCAAGCCATTCTCGTCGAGGCCGTATCGCGAATGGGCCGGGCCCTTGAAAGGGCTCCGTAGCCCCCGTAAACCGTTGCTTGAGCGAGCGATGCAGTTAAATTCATTTGCGCTGGCGCCCGTGATAGCGCAAAGCGCCTCATAGCCAGCTGACGGTACTCATGTGGCTGATGTGATTTCGTCGGTGCCGCGGTCCAGGTTGCGGAATCCCTCGGCGGGTTTCTTGAAGCCCAGTTTGAACGGCAGCGAGCTCAGTCCGAATTTCGCCGACGCCGCCAGCCGGCCGAAGCGGCCGCGCTTGGGCAGCGCGGGTGGCACGTCCGACGTGGCGAGGTCGATGTAGTGCGTCGAGGTTTCCCCGATTCCCTCGAAGTTGTGGATCAGCGGCTTGCAGAGCTCACGCATCGGCTCGTCGAGGCAGGCTTCGACCGGATCGGTCATCAGCACGTACTCAACAACTGGTACCGAGTTTTTCAGCATTCGATGCACCAGGATGACGTCGACCCCGGCCAGTTCGGCGTGGCGCTTCACCTTTTGCTCTGCCACCTCGCCCTGGTGGACCACGAACTTGAGCGACAGCTGGTCGAGCTGCTCACAGCTCGCGCATTCGCAGAAGATGTCCCTTTTGAACCGCTCGCGCCGCGCGAAGAACGCCTGGCGCATCAGTGACAGCCGGTCGCACACCAGCACTTTGGCGTTGCCTTCCGGCTCCCAGAAGAACGCGGCGTCGCCCTCCAGCTTCGCCAGCTTCAAACCTTTGCCGGCGTCGATGACCGCCTCCAGCAATCCGGCCACCGTCTGCTGCGCGTGGGCCAGGTGCGAGCGGTTCCAATGCATGTAATTCGTGTAGCCGCCGATGTCGGCGATGAGTAGAACCGCGCGCCGGATGGCCATGATTTCGGCAGTTTAATGGTTGCCGGTGACAGCACCAAAGAAATCTCCTACTAGACGAATTCGCGTAAGGGAGAGAGGCTTGCAGGGGTGCTATCCACCCTAGGAGCCGAATATGGATGTGCTGCGAACCCCAGACTCCCGATTCGAAAACCTGGAGGGCTATCCGTTCGTAGCGAACTACCTCGACGTATCGGCAAGCGACACCAAGCCGCTGCGGATGCACTTCCTCGACGAGGGTCCGGTCGATGGCCCGCCGATCGTGCTGTTGCACGGCGAGCCCACGTGGAGCTACCTATACCGCACGATGATTCCGCCGCTGGCCGACGCGGGGAACCGCGTGCTTGCGCCCGACCTGATCGGCTTCGGCCGCTCCGACAAGCCCAGCCAGATCGAGGATTACACCTACCTACGGCACGTCGAGTGGGTGACATCCTGGTTTGAGCAGCTCAGGCTGAAGGACGTCACGCTGTTCGTGCAGGACTGGGGGTCGCTTATCGGTCTGCGCATCGCCGCCGAGCAGGGTGAACGGATCGGGCGGTTGGTGGTGGCGAACGGTTTCCTTCCCACAGCGCAGGGAGGCGCCTCTCGCGCCTTCGAGGTGTGGCGGGCCTTCGCGCGCTACTCCCCCGTCCTGCCCGCCGGTCGCCTGGTCGCCGCCGGCACCGTCCGCAGGGTTCCCCCCAAGGTGCGGGCCGGCTACGACGCGCCCTTCCCCGACAAGACCTATCAGGCCGGGGCGCGCGCGTTCTCCCAGTTGGTGCCGACCTCGCCCGACGATCCGGCCATTCCGGCCAATAGGGCAGCCTGGGACTCCCTGGGCCGCTGGGAGAAACCTTTCCTGTCCATCTTCGGAGCTCGCGACCCCATCCTCAGGCACGCGGACCGTCCGCTGATCAACCACATCCCCGGCGGGGCCGGTCAGCCGCACGCCCGCATCAACGCCAGCCACTTCATCCAGGAAGACGCCGGACCCGAACTGGCCGAACGGGTTCAGTCCTGGCAGAAGGCCCTGCTCTGACGGCGCGTCACCGGGTATTGATCAGCCGCGCGACGCCGCGCATCACCGCTCTGCTGGCCGCGTGACGGACCTGATCCAGCGCCGCCCCCTTCCCCGACGGCGGCGCCGCCCCCAGGCGCGGAAACAGCGCGAGCGCGTTGGTGCGGTCGATGGCCGCACGGGCGTCGGGGGCAAGCCCGGGGTAGGTTTCCAGGCCGGCGGCGAACAGCTTGCCGGCCGCGGTGGGCGCGAAAGGCCAGTCGGATCCGAAGGTGACGTGTCCGGGCTTGGCAAAGGCGAGCAGGCTCGGTAGCGCCGCGGCGCTCGACGACAGCGCGGTGTCGAAGTAGAAGCTCGCGAAGTCATCCAGGTTGTCCGCCAGGCTGCGCCCCGTGTCGCCCATGATCGCGACCGCCATTCGGTGCGAGGCGTAGGGGACGAATCCGCCCGCGTGGCTGAGGATGAATTTAATATTCGGGTACTTGCCGCAGGTGCCATTGCGGACGAGAAGGTACGCCGCGCGAGTGGTATCAAGCAGGAAGTCGGCGGCGAACGGTGCGACGCCGGCCACCGAGGGGCCGGGCAGGTCCGCGGGGTGGATGAACACCGCCGCCGAACGCGCATCCAGCGCGGCGAACAGCTCGTCCTGCCCGTCCTGGCCGAGGTAGGTCCCGGCGTTATTAGCAAGCAGCACAACCCCGTCCGCGTTCAGTTCGTCGAGTGATCTGGCCGCCTCGGCGAGGGACGCGCTGAGGTGCGGCATGGGGATGGTCGCGAAGAATCCGAACCGGTCGGGTTGGGCCGCAACGAGTTCGGCGAGGTAGTCGTTGATGTCGCGCGCGAGCGCGGTGGCGTCGGTCGCGCTCGGCAGGAACGCGGTGCCCGGCGTGGACACCGAGAGTATCGCGGTAGCCACGTTCAGTTCGCCCATGGTCCGCAGCGACCCCTCCGGACTCCACTCCGGCAACTCGCGGCCACCGGCCTCGTCGATCTTGGCCTTTCGCAACAAGTCTCGGTAGAACGAGGGGATGGCGTGGTGGTGGGTGTCGATCCGCTGCATGATGGCTCTGTTTCCTTTGTGAAGGCGGTCAGTCCGGGATACCCGCGCCGGCGAGCGCCGGAACCACGTCCTCCTGGTGTAGCAGCGACGCGGCGCCGGTCTTGAACTGGGCGAGCTTTTCGACGATCGTCTGCCCTTCCCGAGTGTGGCCCCAGATGCTGATGCCCTGGTGGGTGGTGGGTTCCCAGGTGGCCTCGTCGACCACGATCGGATTCCAGCCGACTTCCCATTCGAACCCCGAGGGCGTCATGGCGTAGAAGGACAGTTCCTTGTCGTTGGTGTGCTGGCCGACGCCGAGCGCCATCCGGAAGCCGAGTTGCTTGACGCGTTGATAGGCGCCCACCATGTCGTCCAGCTCGGCGACCTGGATGTTGAGGTGCTGCACCCGGGTGCGGATCGGGTTCAACCGCACGCCGTTGACCGCGGCGATGGCCACGGTGTGGTGGCGCTCGTTGACCCGCAGGAAGCGGATCTTGAACTTGAGGCCGCTGATCGTCTCGTCGATGTAGTCGGACAGTCGCGCGTCCAGCACCGCGTCATAGTAGCCACGCAACTGATGGGGCTTCCTGGTCGTGATGGCCACATGGCCCATACCCGCTGCGCCCGTGACGAATCCGCCGCCGGTGACCATGCGCAGCGGTGCCGCGCCGGTCCGCGCGCGGGTGAACACCTCCTGGTCCAGCCCGTTGGGCCCGGGGAATCGGACCAGCCTTTCCACGCCGCGCAGCGCCGCCTCCTCGTCGGTGCCTTCGGTGACGGGCACACCATGACCCTTGACGCGGGCCAGGACGGTGTCGAACGCCTCGTGGTCGTCCAGGTGCCAGCCGAGCGCGGTGACGTCCTCTGCGGGGCCGTGCTGAAGCAGGAACCGGCACTCGTTGTCGTCGAGGCGAAAACGCATGACGTCCGACGGTCCGTCGTCGAGGTGCATGCCGATGGCGTCGCGGCCGAATCGCCGCCAGTCGCTGAACTTTTGGGTCTCGATCACGACGTAGCCCAGATGGGCCTTGCCGAACACCGACGGGATCATCGCTCGCTCCTCAGGAAATCAACGACCAACTGATTGAACAACTCCGCGCGTTCCCACTGCATCCAATGCCCGGTGTGCGAGGTCATCACCAACTCCGCGTTAGGCAGCAGGTTGAAGAGCATCGGGCCGCCCGCGGGCCGGTTGACCTTGTCGTCGCGGCCCCACATCACCAGCGTCGGCGTCACGAGCGCCTTCAGCCGGCGGTCGCGGGTGAGGTCCATCCGCCACAGGGTGCGCAGCGCCGTCGGCCCCGACGGGCGGCGCAGCGGCGGGTCCGCGATCACCTCCGGGTCGATGGACGCCCGGTAGCGCAGGTCGATCAGATCCTCGGGGACCGAGGCGCCGTCGTAAACCAGGTGGGTGCGGATGAATGTGGCGAGCTTGTCGCGGCTCGGGCCGTCGCCGCCATAGTAGGACAGCAGGCTCTTCAGCCCGGCCGTGGGAAGGCCCCGAGTGGTGCCGATCCCGCCCGGACCCATCAACACCAGCTTGCCGACGCGGTGCGGGGTGTCCAAGGCCAGGCGCAGCGCGGCCGCGCCGCCGTACGAGTTGCCCACGAGATGCGCGGTGTCGATGCCGAGCTCGTCGACGAGGCCGCGGATCATGTCGGCGAGGTAGCCGAAGGGATCGTCGTGGTCGACGCCCTTGACCGACCTACCGTAGCCGGGCATGTCGGGAACAATGACGCGGAAATGCCCCGCGAGAGCGTCGATGTTGCGTGAGTAGTTCGACACCCCCGACGCACCGGGGCCGCCGCCGTGCAGCATGACGACCGCCGGTCCGGCGCCGGCTTCGGAGACGAAGATCGGCTTGCCGGCCACCGTGACGGTGCGTTCGCTCAGGTTGGTGGTGATCATGCGGTGACTCCGATGCGGATTGGGCCCGACAGCTCGGTGAGACCCGTCGGCGGTGGCGGTAATGGATGTCCGGCGGCGGCGGCGGCGTAAACGAATCCGTCCGGGCGCACGACGACCGCGGCGGCCTTCTTGCTTCGAAGCCAACGGGTCAGGGTGCCGTCGTCGTCACGGATGGCGCCCGCCCGGGGCGCGCCGCCCGTGACGGCCAGCGAGACGGCTCGCAGCCGTTCCCACCGATCGGCGCCAACCGGCGCCGCACCAAAATGCAGTACGGCCCAACGCGTGCTGAGGACGTCGTCGAGACGCAATTTGTCTCCGGCGGCGTCGGTGACCCAGGGCTGCGGCAATTGCCAACCCACCGCGGCGTGCGCCTCGCCCGCGAAAAACCCGTCGGGGTAATGCGCGGCGGGGATCCAGATCAGCTTCTGCGCTGCGCCGAGGACGCCGGGAAGCCGAGTCAGGTTGCGCAGCGCGTGATTCCGCAGGAACGCCAACGACTTTCGGCGCTCGGTGATGACTCGCCCGTTGCGTACCGCACGCCCGGTGACCTTGGTGACGTGTGGCTTGCGTTCGGTCTGATAGGAGTCGAGCAGTGAATCGGGCGCCTGCCCGCGCAGCACGGCCGCGAGCTTCCAGCAGAGATTGGCCGCGTCGCGCACGCCGGCCGACATCCCTTGGCCGATCCAGGGCGGCATGGCGTGCGCCGCGTCGCCGGCCAGGAAGACCCGGCCGACGCGCCACCGAACGGCGACGCGCACGTGATGGCTGTAGATGACCGCGCGCAGGATCTTCACGTTCTCTTCGGTGATGCCCTGGTCGTGCAGAACCTCCCACACGGCCTCGTCGGTGACGAGCTTCTTCTCGTCCTCGGAGGCGCGCGCCGGGTACTCCCAGCGGTGATGCCCCAGCGGCGTGGGGCAGTCCACGGTCGGGCGCGCGGGGTTGCAGTGGAACCGCAGCCGGTCGTGGCCCTCCCACTCGCGAATCACCTTGGTGTCGATGACAACCCAGCGTTCGGTGTAGGTGCGCCCGGTGTATCCGACCCCGAGCTGGCCGCGGGTCGGCGAGGATCCGCCGTCGGCGGCGATCACATATGAGGCGCGCACCCGCTTGAAGGTGTCGGTGCGCAGGTCGGCCAGCATGAGCTCGACCGACGAGTCGCCATTTACTGCCCGCAGGCATTCGTGTTCGAGCAGCACGTCGATGTTGGGGAACCTCGCGACGCCCTCGCGGAGCACGTGGTCGACCGCGGGCTGGTACAGGAACTGCTGCGGCGGATGCCCGCAGCCGCGGGGCGTCATCGTGGTTTGGACGAACGGCACGCCGTCGGCGTCGACCCAGGCCAGCGGCCGGTCGGGCAGCATGTCGCGCTGGAGGCGGTCGGCCAGACCTACGGACTGCCAGATGCGCATGACCTCCTCGTCGGTGGAGATGGCCCGCGCGCGTCCATACACGTCGGGGTCGCGCTCGATGACGACGACGTTGAGGCCCAGGCGGCCAAGCAGATTGGCGGCCGTGGCGCCCGTCGGCCCATAACCGATCACCGCCACGTCGTAGATCGAATCCTCGGTCATTGCTGTCTCTCATTCGTGTCGGACTTGTTCTGTAGCGATCGCTACGGTACTGTAGTGATCACTACGGAGTCAAGACCCAATTGCGAGGAGACAAAGTGGCCAAGAGTGACAAGGCGCCGGCAAGGCGCCGTCGCGTTGACGGTGAAGCATCCCGGACCCGCATCCTGGATGCCGCCACCGAGATCGCCAGCGAGCGAGGCTACGAGGGCACCAGCATCGCGCTGGTCAGCGCCAAGTGCGGCCTGCCGGCCAGTTCCATCTACTGGCACTTCAAGGACAAGGACGACCTGATCGCGGCCGTCATCGAACGCAGCTTCGCGCGCTGGCTTTCGGCATGGGAGATGCCCGCCGAAGGTACCGCGCGGGAACGGATCGTCTCGATGGTCATGCAGATCGCCAAGGCGCTGCTGGACTCCCCCGACTTCCTCCGCCTCGGCCTGATGCTCGCGCTGGAGCGACGGCCGGTCGAGCCGCGGGCGCGGGCGATGTTCCTTGCCGTGCGGAACCGGGCGTTCGACACACTCAAGCCCGCCATCCGCGAAGCCGTCCCCGGCCTGACCGACGCACAGGTCCACCAGTTCGCCACCTACGCGCTCGCCGGCGGCGACGGCCTGTTCGTCGCCAAGGAGCTCGGCGGTGACTCCGTCGACCTGCTGGCGCTGTTCGAGATGCACGCGACCGTGCTCTTCGACTGTGCCGAGCGCATGGTCGCGGAGGGCACGAAATGACCTCCGCGCAGCGGTGGCCGGTGGCCGTCATCGGCTCCGGCAACATCGGCACCGACCTGATGCTCAAGATCCTGGAAAGCACCGGCCCGCTCACCGTGGGCGCCATGGTCGGCATCGACCCCGACTCGGACGGGCTGGCCCGCGCGCGGCAAGCCGGCGTGCTCGCCACCGCGGACGGGGTCGAGGGCCTGCTGGCCATGCCGGACTTCGCCGACATCCGGCTGGTCTTCGACGCCACCTCGGCCACCGCCCACCGCGCCAACTGGGCGGCGTTGCGCGACACCGGAATACGCATGCTCGACCTCACGCCCGCCTCGATCGGCCCGTTCTGCGTGCCGGTGGTCAACCTCGACGACCACCTCGACGCGCCCAACCTCAACATGGTCACCTGCGGCGGACAGGCAACGGTGCCCATCGTCGCCGCCGTCGGCAAGAGCGGAATCGTCTCCTACGCCGAGATCGTCTCGTCCATCTCCGCGAAATCCGCCGGGCCCGGAACGCGGGCCAATATCGATGAATTCATCGAAACCACCGCCACCGCAGTGCGAGTCATCGGCGGCGCGCAACGCGGCAAGTCCGTGATGATCCTCAACCCCGCCGATCCCCCGGTGCTGATGCGCAACACGGTGTACTGCCTGGTCGACGGGGACGTTGACCACGGGGCGATCGAGGCCGACATCCTCGACATGGTGGGGCAGGTCGCCGCGTACGTGCCCGGATATCGACTCAAGCAAGACGTGCAGTTCGAGGTCTACGGACACGACGATCCGCTCTACATCCCCGAGACCGGCAAGTTCACCGGCACCCGCGTCACGGTGATGCTCGAAGTCGCCGGCGCCGGGCACTACCTGCCGGCCTACGCCGGCAACCTCGACATCATGACTTCCGCCGCCAAGGCCACCGCCGAGCGGTTGGCTCTCCAGGCCCTCGAAATCACCGGAGCCACAACATGAGTCAGCAGATCTATGTCAGTGACGTCACCCTGCGCGACGGCATGCACGCGGTGCGTCACCACTACACCATCGAACAGGCGACCGCGATCGCGCGCGCCCTCGACGCGGCGGGAGTCGACTCGATCGAAGTCGCCCACGGTGACGGGCTGTCGGGCTCAAGTTGCGTGTACGGCTTCGGCGCGCACACCGACCTCGAATGGATCGAGGCCGTCGCTGCAAACGTCCGGAACGCAAAGGTCGCGACCCTCCTGCTGCCCGGTGTCGGTAGCGTGCGCAATCTCAAGGACGCGAACCGCGCGGGCGCGACCGTCGTGCGCGTCGGCACCCACTGCACCGAGGCCGACATCTCGGCCGGCTACCTTGCCGCAGCCCGGGAACTCGGGATGGACGCCGTCGGCTTCCTCATGATGAGCCACTTGACCACTCCCACCAACCTTGCCGCCCAGGCCAGGCTCATGGAGGGCTACGGGGCCGCCTGCGTCTACGTCGTCGACTCGGGCGGAGCCATGACGATGCGTGATGTCGGCGACCGCGTCAACGCGCTGCGCGAAACCCTCTCCCCTGCAACGGAAATCGGCATCCACGCCCATCACAACCTGTCGCTCGGCGTGGCGAACTCCATCGCAGCCGTGGAGCACGGCGCGCACCGCGTCGACGCCTCCCTGGCGGGCATGGGCGCCGGTGCGGGCAACGCGCCGCTGGAGGTGTTCATCGCCGCGGCCTCCCGGCTCGGCTGGGATCACGGCTGCGACCTCCATCGGCTGCAGGATGCCGCCGACGACCTCGTCCGGCCCCTGCAGGACCGTCCGGTGCGGGTCGATCGTGAAACCCTGACCCTCGGCTACGCGGGCGTCTACTCGAGTTTTCTGCGGCACGCGGAGGCCGCTGCCGCCCGCTTCGACATCGACGCCCGCGCCCTACTCGAAGAGGCGGGTCGGCGCGGCATGGTCGGCGGCCAAGAGGACATGCTCGTCGACATCGCCCTCGACCTCACGGGATCGCACTGAATGCGCTGATGGAACAATCGGCGAATGGACATGGTAACCATGGGCCTCATGGGCGTGGTCGTTGGCGCATCCTCGATGGGCGCGGCGGGCGTTGCGCGGTCGGCCGCCGATACCTTTCTCCCGCGGATGGGGCAAGACAACAACCACAGGCACCAGATCGAAATGCAGCTGCACGCGCAGCGCTGCGATACGGTTCAACGGTGGCGCGCCGGCTTGGCAGACGCGCGGAATGCCTACCGGCAGTGGGCTTCCGGGCCGCGTAGCGAGGATGCGCCCAACGTGGTCGGTGACGTATGGTTCGAGGCCTTGCGTCCGCACCTGTCGGCCACCGGCGACACAGCTAAATTCCGCACGGCTCACGAAGTCCATTGCGACAACCCGACTCTCATCGTGCTCTCGCTCGAGATCGGGCGGATCGAACAGGAATGGACGGAAGAGGCAAAGGGCCGCCGCAACCGGCGCGGGTGACCGGAATTAGCCGGTGACGGCGAGCACGGCTTCGGCGAGTTCGGGACGGCAGACCACCAGGTCCGGCAGCTTGGGGTCCGGTTGGTTGTAGGCCAGCGGCGACCCGTCGATGCGGGAGGTATGCAGGCCGGCGGCCCGGGCTACCGCGACCGGGGCGGCCGAATCCCATTCGAACTGGCCGCCGGCGTGTACGTACACGTCGGAAAGACCCTGGACGATCGACGCCACTTTGGCTCCCGCAGAACCCATTTCCACGAGGATGCCGTCCAACGCGTCACGGACCTCCAGCGCGATAGCGGGCGGCCGGGTGCGGGAGACGACAATGCGCGGCTTGCCCGGCGTGGCGGGAGGCGCATCGACGTGAGGCGTCGCCAACGTGATCCCCTGCGCCGGCAGCGCGACCGCACCGGCAACGAGCTCACCGGCCTGCCAGAGCGCGACGTGCACGGCCCAGTCGTCGCGCCCGAGCTCGGAGAATTCCCGCGTCCCGTCGAGCGGATCGACGATCCACACCCGCTCCGAGCGCAACCGCACCGGGTCGTCGGCACCCTCCTCGGACAGCACCGCATCGCCGGGCCGCTCGTTGGTGAGCGCCTCCATCAGAAAGTCGTGGGATCGCTTGTCCCCCGCTGCCTTCCGCTCGCTCGCGTCGGCATCGGCGAACTCGTCGCGAACCCCGAGCAACAGCCGTCCGGCCTCGCTGGCCAACCGCGCGGCCACCGCGTGGTCATTCATCGGTGACTTCACAGACATTCCTCAATATGTTGGTAGTGTTGACCAAATTTACCCTGCCATGATTCTTGGCGAGGTCGCCCCCCGGTGTGACGTTTTGCCATAACCTGGTGAACGTGAGCGGCGACGTCTCTTCATCGAGCCGGTTGCGCAATCCGCGGAATCGCCTAACCGTGATCGTGGTAGTCCTAGCCGTTCTGCTGGCCGGTGCGCTTGCCTTCGTCGCACTGAAGCTGACCCAGGGCGACAACGGCGCTCCGGCCCAGAACGCAGCTCCACCGCCGCCGGACAGCTTCGCGATTCCGGGCTGCTACAACATGTCGGTTCCGCCGGTCGAGCGTCCCAAGAAGCTCAATGTCTTGGGATGTGCCAGCGTGGCCGTTGCGCTGCAAGACATGTCGTGGAGCTCATGGGGAGCGCAGGGCGCCGACGGAACCGGCACCGCCGTCTTCAAGATCTGCGATCCGAATTGCGCGGCGGGGTATCAGCTCACCGACCCCGTCGTCGTGCATGCGTGGAATGCCCAGCCGCCGCGGCCTGACGCCATCTGCCAACGAGGCCTGAAGATCTTTGCCGACATGATCCTGGCCTTCCCCAAAGCGGTCCCGCCGCCCACCGCGCAGAAAATGAACACCCAGTACAACGGGATGCCGGCGGTGCACTACGTCGACTACTCGGGCGCCAACGCCCGCGACGCCCAGTTCATCGGCTACACGTTCTGCAACTAAACCGTTTGCTCAGACCTCGATGACGACAGCGCCGCCCTGACCACCGCCGGCACACATTGCCGCGACACCGATTCCGCCGCCGCGGCGGGCGAGCTCATAGGTCAGCGTGGTGACCATGCGGGCGCCCGAAGCCGCGATGGGGTGGCCGAGGCTGCAGCCGCTACCGGAGAAATTCACGTTCTCCTCGTCGATTCCGTACTCCCGGCACGCCGCGATCGGCACGGAGGCGAACGCCTCGTTGATCTCCCAGAGCGCGACGTCGTCGACCGACAGCCCGGCGCGTTGCAGCACCTTGCCGATCACCTTGACGGCGCCCAGGCCGGTGTCCCTGGGCGCCACGCCCACGGCAGCCCACGCCTTGACCGTGCCCATCACGTTCAGCTTCTCGGCGTTGGCGTAGTCGCGGTCGACGAGCGCGACGGCAGCGGCGGCGTCGTTGGTGCCACTGCTGTTGCCCGCCGTGATCGAGAATCCCTCGATCTCGGGGTGCAACACTTTGAGCGCGGCGAGCTTCTCGACGGTGGTGTCACGGCGAGGATGCTCGTCGACCGAGAACTCGGTCACCGAACCGTCGGGCTGAGTGATCTTCAGCGGGACGATTTCGTCGAGGAACTTGCCCGCGTCGATCGCCGCGATGGCGCGGTGATGTGACCTGGCCGCCCACGCGTCCATCTCCTCGCGAGTGATCCCGACCGCCTGCGCGGTGTTCCACCCCACGGTGATCGACATGTCCTTGGTGGGCGCGTCCGGTGTCTCGATGTGCGTCGGCGGCAGCCACCGCTCCTCGAACTTCAGCTCGGGGCCGGGGATCCGCTGGTTCATCAGCGGCGTCATCGACAGTGACTGCACGCCGCCGGCGATGAGCACGCGCTCCATCCCGGAGCCGATCTGGGCCGCGGCATTGCCGATGGCGGTGAGGCTCCCCGCGCAGTGCCGGTTCACCGCCTGGCCGGGGATGTGCTCCATGCCGGTCGCGGCGGCGGCATATCGCGCTAAATCCCCGCCGCCGTAATGTGATTCGGCGAAGATGAGGTCGTCGATTTGCGACGGGTCCACGCCGGACCTGCGCACCACCTCCGGAAGCACCGTGGTGATCAGCGTCTCGGGCGGCGTGTTGACGAGCGTCCCCTTGAAGGAGCGGCCAATCGCCGTCCGGGCGGCTCCGACGATCACAGGTGTAGGCATGTCGCGAATCGTATCAAATACCGTATGGGCAATAGTAACGGGCTAAGTATTCACAGCAGGGCCGCGGCAATCACAAGTGCCACACCAACCCCTGGGTGGAGGCGGTGCACAGTTTTGTCCGCCACCAACATCCCTCAGCGCGGAAACCCGGGTGACTCGGGTGACGTTTGAGGCCAGTGTGACTCGTGAGGCATTTCCCAAGAACCACGCAAGATTTGCGCAAGCCCGCGGCGAAAGCCTCTACGACATGACCGACATCGCCCACTATCAACCACCCACCGCCCGCGACCCACTCGCGGACCTGGCCCCATTGCTCGACGCCCTAGCCGCAGTCGCCGTACGTGGCGACGTGCCCGGCCCCGAGTTGCTTGCCCGTGTAGCCCAAGCCGGGCCGACGCTCGCCGAAGCGGCGAAACTCCCCAACGAAGGAGAGCCCTACTCGCGCTCGATTCTGCGGGCCGACGACGAGGTCGAGATCATGCTCGCCCGCTGGCGCCCGGGACACGGGTGCGCGCCCCATGACCACGGCGGGGCAAGCGGCTTCGTCATCCCGATCGAGGGCACATTCGTGGAGCGCCGGTTCGGCTGGGATGGACCGCGGCTGGTCGTCGCCGAGCAAGCCATTCGACCCGAGGGCGTACCGATTCGGATTACGTCCGCGGACATACATGACATGAAGGCCGGGTCGCGTGGTCTGACCCTCCATTTCTACAGCCCGCCGGCGTCCAGCATGCGGGTGTTCGACCTGGAGCGGGCCGAGGTGCTGGAGCTGGTCGGCAACTACGGCGCCTGGATCCCGCAGGGCGACCACCCTCGCACCCCCTTTGCCCAGGCTGCACCCAAAACCGAAGCAAAGCAGGTGATTTGGGTGGCACACACCACCCACTACCGCGGCGGGTCGGCCGAGTTCGCCGTCGCCGCGGACACCATGGCCCGCGAGCTGGCCGTCACGCATCCCGACGCCGAGGTGATCGTCTCCGGCCTGCACCACAAGGCCGACTTCCTGGCCGAGTTGGCCGGGTTCGCCAACTCGGGGCGGGCGCTGAGCGAGTTGCACCTGATCGGCCATGCAGGGATGTACGGGCCGATGTTCGGCTCGACGGACTGGCCCGAGCAGTTCTCCCCGCACGAATGGCGGGCCATGACAATCCCGTTCGCCGCCGACGGGCGAGCGTATTTCCACGCCTGCCGAACGGCGCGCTGGTTCGCACCCTTCTTCGCCGACGTGTTCGGGGTTCCCGCGTTCGGCAATTACAACTACACCACCGTGTCTACTCGCAAAGACCGCTTCGCCTGGGCGGGTCGCCACCCGACGAAACGGCCGGATCTCTACATGATCGCCGCGCCCGGCAAGAAATCACACGGCTGGGGCGGAAGCGTCCGCAAATATCTCGGCTGCGCCGCGGAGCCGATGGTGCAAAGCCGTCCCGCCGCGACGGCGCCGGAGCGTTCCTACGACCGCGTGGCCAATCTCTACGACCGCGCCTACGTCGACATCAAGGTCCGCGATGCCGAGTGGCGGTGGGTGTCCGACAGGGCCGCCCGTGCCCGCGCAGAGCTTGGCAGGCCGCTGCGAGTGCTGGAAATCGGTTGTGGCAATGGCGCTTTGCTGCGCGAGCTGGACGAAAACGGCGTCATCAACTTCGGCATCGGGGTGGACAGCTCCGCCGGAATGCTCGCTCGGGCACGGGAGCGCAGCCGCGACCGCGCCCCGCTGCGATTCATCAAAGTCAACGGCCCGGCGCTGGATGTTCCCGACGACCACGTCGATGTGGTGATCTCGTTTCTGTCCTTCCGTTACCTGGACTGGGATCCGGTCATGGCAGAGATCCGCCGGGTGCTCGTCCCGGGCGGACGGTTATGGGTGGTCGACATGGTCGAACACCCCGTGCGCATGCGCGAGCTCGCCGTGCTCACCCGGTCGGCCTTCGCGCACCTGCGGGCACGGCGGGTCCGCCCAAAGTTCGCCAGCGACCTGGCCGCGTTGACCACCCACCCCGACTGGCGGGAGATGCTGCAGCACAATCCAATCCGCGCCGAGCACGAATATCGCTGGTACTTCGGCAGCCGTTTTCCCGGCGCCCGACTGGAAACCTTGACTTCAACCATGTCTCAACGGGTGGTGGCTTTCGATTCAGGACCGCTGGCCAAAGGGCAGACCGCCCCACTCTCCTACCCCTGATGACCATGAACACGAACTCTTGCCTGGGCATAGTCGACTGGGGCATCGGCGGCCTCGGCCTGGTACAGGCCCTCGACCGGGCGGCACCCGGGCTGCCGGTGCTGTATTGGTCGGACGCCGGCGCCACCCCCTACGGCCGGATGCGAGTCGACGAGCTGGCCGGCCGCCTCGCTAAGGTGGTCGACGCACTCGCCGAGCGCGGAGCCACCGAGGTGGTGCTCGCGTGCAACGCGGCCAGCACGGTGGTCGAGCGGCTTGGCGGCGCGGCGGTCCCCGTCGAGGGAATCATCGCTCACGGGTTGGCCTCGGTCCCCGAAGAGCTCACCGGACATGTTGGCGTGATAGGCGGGCGGCGTACGATCGCCGCCGGTCACTATCGGCGCGGGCTGGCCAGACGGGGGCGAGTGGTGTTGTCCCGGGTGGCGCAACCGCTATCCGCACACATCGAGGCCGGTCGCACAGGCTCACCGCAGTTCCTCACCGACCTGGCCAAGATTCTGGCGCCACTGCGGCGGGTCGATGCCCTGGTACTCGCCTGCACCCACTACCCGGCCGCGAGCGGATGGTTCGCCGCCGCGCTGCCGCGCGCCCTGCTGATCGACCCCGCCGAGCGGATGGCCGCCGCGATTGCCGATCGATACCCACACACCCGCGGCGGAAAGCTCAGCACCCGCGCGTATCTCACCACCGGCGACCCCGAGGCGATGCGGCAGGGCGCGGCACGAGCCTGGGGAACGACACTGACGGCCACACAAGCCACAATGGGTCCATGACCACCACACCCCTCGTTGTGCGCGATGTCAGCCAGACCGCCGCTTACCGCGTCGCCTCGATGCTGCTCGGCGTGGGCACCCTTCATTTCCTGGCGCCCAAACCGTTCGACACGATCGTCCCGGCCGAGCTCCCCGGAGAGGCGCGGTTCTACACCTACGCGTCGGGAGTCGCCGAGCTATCCATCGGAGCGCTGCTGCTGCCGCGGCGCACGCGGCGACTGGCCGCGACCGCGGCAACCCTACTATTCATCGGGGTGTTCCCGGCGAACGTCAACATGGTCCGGTTGTGGTGGGACAAGCCCTGGCCGATGCGCATCGCCGCCCTGGCCCGGCTGCCGCTACAGATCCCGATGATCACCACCGCGCTCAAGATCAGGCGCAACAGCTAAAGTGTCACATCCGCCATACGAGTCCATGCGGACCAGGGTGCTCGTTGTGCCCGCCTAATGGGAATCGATCAGCGCGTCGTTGACGGTTTTGGACCAAGGTTGGCGAGAGGCTGATCACCGAGCCGCCGGCCGGTGAGCACTATGTCCGCCAGGAGTGATTGTCGATTCTTACTGAGAGATTGTGCCCCGGCCGGTTGGTGAGGTCGCCTCAAGCGCTGATGGGATGTCGTGCCGAGTGAGCACTGATCCATTAGGCCGCCGCTGGGTGCCCTCGGCTCAATTTCACAACTCGAGATCGAGGAGGGTATCGGTTGATCTTCGTCGGAAACGACTGGGCTGAAGACCATCACGACGTGCATGTGATGGACGAGGCCGGTAGGCGGTTGGATGCGCGGCGGTTACCTGAAGGGCTCGCCGGTATCCGCGAATTGCATGAGCTCATCGCGGCGCACGCCGAGGAACCTGATCAGGTGGTTATCGGTATCGAGACCGACCGTGGCCTATGGGTGGATGCGCTCAGTGCGGCGGGTTATCAGCTGTTTGCGATCAATCCGCTGGCAGTGAGCCGCTACCGCGACCGCCACCATGTCTCCGGGGCAAAATCTGATGCATCCGACGCCAAACTGTTGGCTGATCTGGTGCGCACCGATCGGCACAACCATCGCCGGGCCGCCGGTGACAGCGTGCAGTCCGAAGCGATCAAGGTCTTGGCCCGAGCGCATCAGACCCTGATTTGGGCCCGTAGCCGCCACACACTGGCGCTGCGCAGCGCGTTGCGCGAGTACTACCCGGCCGCGCTGAAGGCCTTCGAGGATCTTGATGATCGCGATGCGCTGGCAGTACTGGGGCGCGCACCGACTCCCGAGCAGGGCGTCCGGCTAACCCTGCCGGCGATCCAGTCGGCACTCAAACGCGGTGGGCGTCAACGCAATATCGCCGCCCGCGCCCGCGAGATCCAAGCCCGGCTGCGCACCGAGCAGCTGGCTGCACCCGCGGCCCTCAGCGCCGCATTCGCAGCCACCACCCGCGCCACGGTGGCCATCCTCGTCGAGCTCAACCGCCAAATCGGCGACCTCGAAACCAGCCTGGCCAACCATTTTGAGACACACCCGGACGCCGACATCTACCTCTCCCTGCCAGGACTCGGTGTCATCCTCGGCGCCCGGGTGCTCGGTGAGTTCGGGGACAACCCGAACAGATACACCGATGCCAAGTCTCGCAAAAACTACGCTGGAACTTCACCTTTGACTATCGCGTCGGGGCGTAAACGCGCCGTACTGGCCCGCCACGTACGCAACAACCGCCTCTACGACGCCATCGACCACTGGGCCTTCTGCGCCCTACTGGCCAGTCCTGGCGCCCGCACCTACTATGACCAGCACCGCGCCGCCGGCAACACCCACCACCAAGCCTTACGGACCCTCGGCAACCGCCTCGTCGGCATCCTGCACGGCTGCCTACGCCACCACAGCAGATACAACGAACACACCGCCTGGGCACACCGAAACCCAGCCGCCGCTTGACACTTACAAACATGGGATGTCTCCCAGCGACAATCGCGCGTTGGTTGGCATGCTGCCGTCGTCGCCGGGATTGTCGCTCGGACGCAAGCAAATTGTGTGTCGGCCGATCCAGAGAATTCTGTGGCACATGCGACCACTGCGGCGTGAACATTTTGAAATCGGTTGATAGCACAGGAGGTTCTCGTGGCAAAGACTGACATCGCCGCGCTCCTCGCGGTGGCGGCCGCGTTGATGATCGGCATCGGAGACGTTCTCGAACAGCGATCCGCACAGCAGGTCACCGACAAACCGGTCGGCACTGTGGCCCTGCTTCGCCGGTTGCTGCGCGATCGCCGATGGTGGGCGGGCAGCCTCGTGGCCGCCGCCGGGTTCGGGCTGCAGGCCGCGGCACTCGGCCTGGGGTCCGTGGTGCTCGTGCAGGCGCTGTCGGTTACCTCGCTACTGTTCGCCTTGCTCATCAGCGCGAAGGTAAATCATCGCGGAATCACTCGCTGGCAAGGGATCTGGGCCATACTGCTCGTCGCCGCCGTCGCGGTGGTGGTTACGGTCGGCAACCCGCAGGCGGGGACCCCGCGAGGGTCGCTGCAGACATGGAGTGTCGTGGCCGCGGTCATGGGCCCGGGCCTGATCCTGTGTGTGATTGGCGCTCGCAAGTTCCCGGGTTCGGTCGCCGCGCTGTTGCTGGGGGTGATGTCGGGTTCGCTGTGGGGCCTGTTCACGGTGTTGACGAAGGGCGTGGTCGACCAGCTTGGCCACGGCATCCCGGCACTGTTGCGCACGCCCGAGGTGTACGTGTGGGCCGTGCTGGGACTCGCCGCAACGGCCTGGGAGCAGTCGGCGTTTCGGGCCGGCCCGCTGACCGCGTCACTACCCGCGGTGACGGTTACCGAGCCCATCGTCGGATCGGTGCTCGGTGTCACCGTGCTGGGTGAAACGCTGAGCACCAACACTGTCGGCCTGGTCGCGCTTGGCGTTTCGGTCGCGGTGATGATCGCGGCGACGATAGCTCTGGCTCACAGCCAGGCCGCTGGGGTCCCGGCATCCGGAGCGACGCAAGCGAATTCCCGTAATCCGTAGGGAGTGTCGAGCGGCGCGCATGAGCCGCTTGGTCGCCGAATGCCGCCCAGAAGACACGGCTCAGGCGCCTCAGCTGGTCGTTGCCGCCGGCGCTTTGCTGGTCGTACGCTTTACCACGCCAACCTCTGAATGGCCGACGCGAGGGGGCGCGGAGCGCTTGAGGAGCTGTCTCGGGCAGGAGGGCTACTCACACCATGCGCCAGCCAGCAGTAGCGGCCGCCGTTGCCGCCGTCGCGATATTGGTCGTGTCCTGCGGCAGTAGCAGCCAGGGCGGCACTGCTTCGTCGTCGACCACGACCGCAACCACGACTCAGTCGAAGCCTCCGCTCGCGCAGGCCGCGCTGGCGAATCTCTTGCTTACTCCGGCCGAGATCGACAGTGCGCTGGGCGTGACGGGATCGCAGAAAGTCGACTCGATCGATCGGCTGATGGACCTCACCTTCGACAAGGGGTGGCCCAACGGATACAAGTTCCCCGACGAATGCCTTTACACCTTCGGCCCCTACCAGGCCTCCTCTTATGCCGGCAGCGGGGATACCGCGGTTCAAGGGGAAACGGACGGGACGTTCCCTCCCCCCGAGAATGATCCAGACATCGTAGTGGCACAGGTTGTGGTGCTATTCCCTTCCGGCGATCAGGCGCGCGCCTTCTTCACCTCGTCCTCGCAGCGGTGGGCTGCCTGCGCCAACCGCGAGGTCACCACGCCAGGAACTGTGATCGCTGGCGGCCCCGATATGCCCGATATACCCATCCCCGAAGCTGTAGTGAAGGTGGGACCGGTTTCCAACGCCAACGGAGTTTTGAGCTACACCGTGACCACGACCACGGCCGCGACCAAGAAAGCCCCGGCCGGTACCCAGAACTGTCAGCGCGCGCTGACCGTACGCAACAATGTCGTGATCGATGCCCAGGCATGCCGCAAAAAGGACTTAGCAGGGGGCGTGGCGCTCAACGTGGCCAACCTGGTCGCTGGCAAAGTCGACAAACAATGAGAATTATTCTTGCTCACCGCACGACTTAATCGCTCGCACAAGCGATCTAGATGGCCATTGCCAAATCGCTGTGTGTAAGCGGAGCTGCGACAGCCCATTTCGCGTCAGCTCATCAGCGGTAGTATTTCCGATGGCCATCTGCCGTTTACCGATTGGGGGTGGCTACCCGCGGCAACCGCGGCGTATTATCTGGCGGCCGAACCGGTCAAACTATACTTGCGCCATTACCGAACCTGACTGTAAGCCTTACCCGTATATGGCATCGCAACACATTGCAGGGCCTGCTCGCGGGGGTCTATCGCACAGCGTTGAGGAGGACAAGTGAGCACATCAGAGACGGCCGCTGAACATGGCGAACTTCCGGTAATCCATCTCTCTGAGCTGCTGCGCGCACCGGTGGTGGCCCGGTCGGGCGAGGATGTGGGCCGGGTGGAGGACGTGATCGTTCGGCTGCGCAGCGCCGACGAATATCCGTTGGTGACCGGGATCGTAGCCGGCGTCGGCGGACGGCAGGTGTTCATCGGCAGCAAATCCATCACCGAATACGCCCCGCATCGGGTTGTCTTGGCCAAGAACAAGGTTGACCTTCGCGCTTTTGATCGCCGAGAGGGCGAGGTGCTGCTTCGCGCCGACGTCCTCGGACACCGGTTAATCGATGTGGCCGCCGTGGAGCTGGTGCGCGCCTATGACGTCGAACTGGAAGATACCGGCGCCGGATGGGTGCTCGCGCGGCTGGACACCCGGCGCCCGCCGCGGTTGTTTGGCTTGATCAAACGATCCGACGGGCATGCGCCCCGCGATTGGAAGGCCTTCGAGCCGCTGATCGGCCACGCCCGCTCCGATGCGGTGCGTCGAGGCTGGGGTCGGGTCGGCGGGTTCAAGCCGGCGGAGATCGCCGATCTTCTCGAGGACGCCGACAAGGCCGAGGGGGGCGAAATCCTCAATCGGGTGCAGACCGACCCCGAGCTGGAAGCCGACGTCTTCGAGGAACTGGACCCCGACAAGGCCAGCCGGCTCCTCAATGACATGCAGGATGACAAAGTTGCCGCGCTGCTGGGCCGGATGCGCGCTGACGATGCCGCCGACGCGATCGCAGACCTGCGCCAATCTCGCCGCCGGCGCGTGCTGGACCTGATGCCGCCCGCGCAACGCACCAAGGTGATCACCCTGATGGGGTTCAACCCCGAAAGTGCGGGCGGGCTGATGAACGTCGATTTCGTTTCCTGCGCCTCCAGCGCAACCGCGGGCACGGCGCTGGCGCTGATCGCGGATGCCGGCACCATACAGCCCGAGGCGCTCATCAAGATGCATGTTCTCGATGAGGAAAAACACCTGGCCGGTGTGGTGTCCGTGATCACCTTGCTGCAGGCCCAACCCAGTGAAAGCGTTGGGATGCTTATGGATTCCGATCCCGTGCGGGTCACCGCCGACGCCGATCTGACGGATATCGCGCTCTTGATGGCCGACTTCAACCTTTACTCCATCCCGGTAGTCGACGATCAGGACCGCGTGCTCGGAGTGGTCACCGTCGACGACGTGCTGGAGGCCACCATCCCCGAGGACTGGCGCCGCCGCGAACCTGCCCCCCGCCCGGTCCGTGAATTCAGCCAACCCGATGACGAGCACAACGCGCCTGTGGGGGGAGGTGAGGCACCGTGACCTCGGGCGCCGACAAGGCCACCCAATCGGAGGTGCCGGCCGAACAAGCCGTGGCGCCGCCCAGCGCGGTGCTCGACTCCGCGCACCTGGGTGACATCGAGGGCGCGTTCGGGCGCATCAGCGTCGGCGAGACGGACCTTGGCCGCACCTGGAAGACCCGGCTGCTGACCCTGCTGGCCATCATCGGTCCCGGGATCATCGTGATGGTCGGCGACAACGACGCCGGCGGAATCGCCACCTACGCCCAAGCCGGCCAGAACTACGGCTACTCCCTGCTCTGGGTGCTAATGCTGCTCATCCCGGTGCTCATCGTCAACCAGGAAATGGTGGTCCGGCTCGGCGCGGTCACCGGGGTTGGGCACGCCCGGTTGATCAACGAACGCTTCGGCCGCGGCTGGGGCTGGTTCTCCGTTGGCGACCTCTTCCTGCTCAACTTCCTGACGATCGTCACCGAGTTCATCGGCATCAGCCTGGCCGCCGACTACATCGGCGTCTCCAAATACATTGTGGTGCCGATCTCGGCGGTCGCACTGGTCGCGATCATGGCGACCGGCAGCTTCCGGCGATGGGAGCGGGCCATGTTCATCTTCATCGCCATTACGTTGCTGCAGATCCCGATGCTGCTGATGTCGCATCCGCAGTGGGGCCATGCGGCGAAGTCGTTTGTGGTGCCTAGCATCTCGGGCGGGATCAGCTCGGATGCCGTGCTGCTGATCATCGCCATCGTCGGCACCACAGTGGCGCCCTGGCAGCTGTTTTTTCAGCAGTCCAACATCGTCGACAAACGCATTACCCCCCGGTTCATGGCCTACGAGCGGGCCGACACCGTGCTGGGAGCCTTCGTCGTGATCGTCGGCGCCGCCGCGCTGCTGATGACCGGCGATTGGGCGGCGCGGTCCACCGACACCGTGGGTGGTTTCGTCGACGCCGGCGCCATCGCACACCTCCTCGGCCAACACAGCGCGACGCTCGGCGCATTTTTTGCGATCGTGCTGCTGGACGCCTCGATCATCGGCGCGGCTGCGGTGACCCTGGCCACCAGCTATGCGTTCGGCGACGTGTTCGGTCTGAAGCACTCCTTGCACCGCGGGTTCGCCGACGCCAAACAGTTCTACGTGTCCTACACCGCCATGGTGGTGTTGGCCGCCGCCATCGTGCTCATCCCCGGTGCCCCACTCGGGCTTATCACCACCGCCGTGCAGGCCCTTGCCGGTCTGCTGTTGCCCAGTGCCAGCGTGTTCCTCCTGCTGCTGTGCAACGACCGGGAAGTGTTGGGGCCCTGGGTCAATCGGCCCTGGCTCAACTGGGTCGCCGGGCTGATAGTCGGCACCCTGTTGCTGCTGTCGGGCATCCTGATGGCCACCACCTTGTTCCCGCACATCAACGTCGTCGCGGTGGCCGAGTACCTGGCCTTGGCCCTGGTCATACTGGCAATCGCGGCGGTACCGACGCTGCGCTGGATGGCCCGCCGCCAACCCGCGCCACCGGCGCCAAAAACCCCGGCGCGCCCCGTCGACCGCAGCACCTGGCGGATGCCGCCACTGACCCTGCTCGAGCCGGTCACCTGGTCCCCCAGCACCCGACTCGGCATGATCGCCCTGCGCAGCTACCTGGTCATAGGCGCACTGCTACTGGTGGTCAAAGCCGTCCAGCTCAGCCACTGAGCTACTTGTCGTGCTGCAGTAGACGAGCGGCGTTTCGCCACAGCCAGTCCTCCAGGACTTCCCGCTGCAGCGGCAGCGCGCGCATCTCGTCGCACAGTTGCACGTAAGGGCGGTTGATGAGAAAAGCACCGGTGCCGTAAACGATCTTCTTGCGAATAGTCGTCTGCCCGAAGCGCATCAAGGGCTCCCACCCGGCGCCGGGCGCCGTGAAGTACTTGGGCCGGTGCGCGGCCAATTCGAGATAAACGTTGGGGTGCTTCCACGCGATCAGGCACGCCTCGAGCACCCACGGGTAGCCGCCGTGGCTCATCAGGATGGTGAGCTCGGGAAAGCGACAGGCGACGTCGTCGATGTGGCGGGGATGGCCGAGGTCGCTTGGTCGCGTCCGGGTCCAATTGGCCGAGGTGTGAATGGATAGGGGAACACCGAGTTCGACGCATTTGGCGTAGAAGGGGAAGTAGGCGGGGTCGGTCGCGGGCCGTCCAATCATGAACGGTCGCAGGCTAAGCCCTCGGAATCCGTGCACAAGCACCCAGCGCTCAAACTCGTCGAGCGCTGACCCACCGGCCATGATGTCGGCGCCGGCGAAGGGTAGAAAGCGGCCGGGATAGCGGGCCGCGAGGGCGGCCACCGAGGCGTTGTGGACGAAAGTGACACCGCACGTTGACTTTTCATCGAACCCGGTGATCAAACTTAGGGTGATGCCTGCGGCGTCGAGGGAGTCCAATATTTGGTCGTCAGTGCGGCGCAATGTATCTGCGTATTCGCTGAATTGCTCGGCGCTGACCGTTCTTTTGGTAAAGACCTCCAGGTACTGCAGTTGTTCGGCGGGGAATCCGGCCTGTAGGTCGTCGATGACCTCGGCACTGGGAACGATCGGTGCCCACATGTCGATGATAGGCACCGAAGGTTCGGCGGTCATGACTCTGTTCGCGGGCCGACCGCACCCTGCAAGAACTCATCGAAGACCGCGTCGTGCTCCACGGCGAAGGCCTCTTCGAATGTTGCGCTGGGGCTGCTGATCAGGTAGCGCTTTGTGCACTCGACCGCGGCCTGGGGGGCCTCGATGATCGTGCGCGCCATCACCAATGCGTCGTCAAGCACCCTTGTGGGTTCACTGATGCTGTTGACGAGGCCGATGCGCATCGCCTCGTCGGCATCGATGCGCCGTCCGGTGAGGCACAGGTCGCGTGCGACGCCCATCCCGACGATCCACTGCAGTGGCGTAAACAACGGCGGCGCACCGAATTTGATCTCGGGATGCCCGAATGTGGCATTGGCCGAGGCGATCCGAAAGTCACACAGCGCGCACAGGTCGAAGCCGCCCGCAACCGCGGCGCCGTTGACGGCGGCCAGCAGCGGCTTGGGGAAGTTCCACACTGCGAGGTGGTAGCGGTGCGAGCTGTCCTTGATGCGTGGGGCAAGCTCGGCTCGCGCGAACTCGTCGAGGTCGAATCCGGCGCAAAACGTCGATCCCGCTCCGGTGAGCACGACGGCGCGTACGGCCGGGTCCGTCGCCCAGCTATCAAGCTGTTCGGCGATCTCGTCGCGGAGCTTGATGGACAATGCGTTGCGCCGCTGCGGTCGGGCGAGGGTTAGCGTCGCGACGCCGTCGTCGGCTACCTCTGTGGCAATGTCCCGGCTCATCGCGCCTCCAAGTTAGATGTGTCAAGAAATGTACTCGTGGAGTGGTCGACGCGGTTCCCCGAAACTTGCACGATGCAAGTATCGTCGTCGCTCATGTCGATCAGCCCGCAGCTCGGCCGAGAGCATCGCGTCGACATCCCTCAGGGCGCGATCAGCTACCGCGACTGCGGCAACGGCTCGCCGATCGTGTTCGTTCACGGCGTCGGCGTCAATGGCGATCTGTGGCGGCAAGTCGTGCCGCGCCTGGCGAGCAGCCACCATTGCGTCACCCCAGACCTGCCGTGGGGCTCGCATTCGATCCCCTTAGATCCCGATGCCGATCTGTCCCTGCCTGGCATGGCGCGGATCACCGCGGACTTCCTCGAGGCCTTGGACCTCGACAACGTCACGATCGTCGCCAACGACACCGGTGGTGCCGTCGCGCAGGCGCTGGTTGGGCGACACCCCAAGCGGATCGCTCGCCTTGTGCTCACCTCATGCGACGCGTTCGAGAAGTTCCCGCCGACGCCGCAGAAGTACTTGGAGGTGATGGCACGTTCGCGGCTGCTCACGTGGATCGTCGCCTACACCGCGCAGTTCAAGCCCATCCAACGCCTCCCGACCGCCTACGGGTTTGTCACTTCGCGAGCGATGCCGCCGGACATCATGCGCTCCTTCACCGGCCCGGTGCGCCTCAACCCAGGAGTCAGGCGTGACTTCCGGCGCATGCTACGAGCAGTCGACGCGAAGTACACATTCGAGGCCGCTTCCCGGCTCCCCAACTTCGACAAACCCGCGCTGGTGCTGTGGGCCGAGAACGACAAGATCTTCCCTCGCGACCACGGGCAACGGTTGGCGAAACTGTTGCCGCAAGGACGATTCGAGCTGATTGCCGGCAGTCGCACGTTCATTCCCGAAGACCAGCCCGACCGCCTCGTCACCGCGATCGAGGACTTCCTTGCCTCACACCCGACGGAGTGAAGGACGGGTGGGGCCGCGCTGCTCAAGGCCGTGCGCCGGGGCGACATTGGGGCCGCGCAATCGCTGGTAGCCAAGCATCTGCTCGACACCGGCGAACTTCTCCATCGTGTGCTGAGCCAAGATGCCGAGACGGCCGGCTCAGCCGACGTCACGTCCGGCTGCTGATCCGCCGACGCCTGGGTGGGGGGCGGCTGCCCGGGGCGGTGAAGCCTGCGGTGTCGTCGAAGAACGCCCACTGTCCTTCGTCGTTGACCTCCATACGCCAGCCCAGCTCAGAGTTATCCCTCACGGAGGCGACAAACCATGCGTGTGCGGCCTCCGCGCTGGCAAAATTTTTCGTTGCGACAATTTTGCCGCGTGGGTCGATGACCCGGAACTCAACCATGAGATGTGATTATCCATCGCGGCCCTGTTTCAATCACACCAAATGGCTGTGCGCCCGATCAGCGCGAAGAAATGATGCCTACACCGTGCGAGCCAGACGGTCCGCCACCAACTCGGCGAATCGTGCCGGATCCTCGAGTGCGCCGCCTTCAGCGAGAAGGGCTGTGCCGTATAACAATTCGGCGGTTTCGGCGACCGCAGTGCGGGCAGCGTCGTCGTCCGCCTTCTTCTGCGCTTCTCGCAGGCCGGTGACGAGCGGATGATTCGGGTTGAGTTCGAGAATCCGCTTTCCGACCGGAACAGTCTGTCCGGAGGCACGGTAGAGGCGCGCCAGCGCGGGTGTCATCCCGAAGGCGTCGGTGATCAGGCAGGCCGGCGACTCGGTCAGCCGGGTCGACAGCCGCACCTCCTTGACGTGCTCACTGAGGGTCTCCTTGAGCCAGGCCAGCAGGTCGGCGAACTCCTTCTGCTGCTCCTCGCGCTCGGCCGCGCTTTCATCCTCTTCGGAATCCAGGTCCACCTCGCCCTTTGCTACCGACTGCAACGGTTTGCCGTCGAACTCCGTCACGTTTCCTACCCACACCTCGTCGACCGGGTCGGTGAGCACCAGGACCTCGTAGCCTTTGGCCTTGAACGCCTCCAGGTGCGGCGACTTCAAGATTTGCTGACGGGTCTCGCCGGTGGCGTAGAAGATCTGCTCCTGACCTTCCTTCATGCGCTCGACGTACAAGGCGAGGGTGGTGGGCTCTTCGTCACTGTGCGTCGACGCGAACGAGGAAATCCGCAACAGGGTGTCCTGGTTGTCGAAGTCCGACATCAGGCCCTCCTTGACGACCCTCCCGAACTGCGTCCAGAACGTGCGATAGTCCTCCGGCCGTTCGGACTGCATTTCCTTGACGGTCGAGAGGACTTTCTTGGTCAGACGGCGACGGATCGCCTTGATCTGCCGATCCTGCTGCAGAATTTCTCGGGAAACGTTGAGCGACAGGTCCTGTGCGTCGACTACACCCTTGATGAAGCGCAGGTATGCGGGCATGAGCTCGTCGCAATCGCCCATGATGAACACGCGCTTGACGTACAGCTGGACGCCGGTCTGGGCGTCGCGGCTGAACAGGTCGAACGGAGCGTGGGACGGGATGAACAGCAACGCCTGATACTCGAAGGTGCCCTCGGCCTTCATCGCGATGACCTCGAGCGGGTCGTCCCAGGCGTGCGCGATGTGCTTGTAGAACTCCTTGTACTCCTCGTCGGAGACCTCGTCTTTGGGCCTGGCCCACAGCGCCTTCATCGAGTTGAGGGTCTCGGTTTCGATCGTGACGGTCTCTTCGCCGCCTTCCCCTTCTTCCGACCCTTCTTCCGGGGTGGCCGGGGTCCGTGTGACCACCTCCATCCGGATCGGCCAGGCGATGAAGTCGGAGTACTTCTTGACCAGGTTCCTGATCTTCCACTCCGCGGTGTAGTCGTGGAGCTCGTCCTCGGCGTCCTCGGGCTTGAGGTGCAACGTGACCGAGGTGCCCTGCGGAGCGTCATCGACGGATTCGATGGTGTAGGTGCCCTCGCCGCTGGATTCCCACCTGGTGGCTTCGCTCTCGCCGGCCTTGCGTGTCAGCAGCTCGACCTTGTCGGCCACCATGAAGGACGAATAGAAACCGATACCGAACTGGCCGATCAGTTCCTCGGAGGCGGCAGCGTTCTTGGCATCACGCAACTGCTGACGCAGCTCGGCGGTGCCCGACTTGGCCAGGGTGCCGATCAGGTCCACCACCTCGGCCCGCGTCATTCCGATGCCATTGTCACGAACCGTCAGGGTGCGCGCGTCCTTGTCGGTTTCGATCTCGATGTGCAGGTCGGAGGTGTCGACGTCGAGGTCCTTGTTGCGGAACGCCTCCAGCCGCAGCTTGTCCAGCGCATCGGAGCCGTTCGAGATCAATTCCCGCAGAAACGAATCCTTGTTGGAGTAGACGGAGTGAACCATCAAATCCAGCAGTTGGCGAGCCTCTGCCTGAAACTCCAACTGCTCGACACGTGCATTCATGAGACTTCCTTTGACGACATATCATGCGAACTTACCTAGATCCGAAGCGATCCTGCCCTGGAGCCCAACCGAAGGGAAATCAGGTGACCGTTGCCCAACGCGAACGTGCCGCCCTCATCGAAACCCTGCGCGGCGTCGGGCCGGATGCGCCCACCCTGTGCGAAGGCTGGAAGACGCGGGACCTGGCCGCCCACCTCATGATCCGGGAGTACCGGCCCGACGCCTCGCCCGGCATCGTGATTCCGTTCTTTGCGTCCCACACCGCCAAGGTGCAGGACGAGGTCGCCGAGCGGACCGATTGGGACGAGTTGGTCGACAAGGTCGCGTCCGGTCCACCGCTCTACTCGCCGCTCAAACTGCTCGACCCGGTGGCCAACGCCGCCGAGATGTTCATCCACCACGAGGACGTACGGCGCGCGCAGCCGGGCTGGGAGCCGCGCGTGCTCGAGCCCGGGCTGGCCTCCATGCTGCGCCGCACGCTGCCGCTAATGGGCCGGCTGACGCTGGCGAAAGTTCCCGGCCGGGTCGCGTTGCGCACCCCCGACGGCAAGACACTGCTGACCGCCGGACGCGGGCCGGCGGTGACGGTGACCGGTGCGCCCGAGGAATTGCTGCTGTTCTCCGTCGGACGAAAGGCGCGGGTCGAGTTCGACGGCGACGCCGAGGCGGTACAGGCGGTCCGCGACGCGCCCAAGGGGTTGTAACCATACGCCGTTCGCTATCAGCGGCACCGTTGGGAGCACCAGAATTCACGCCAGCCGAAAGGCTACAGAACAGCGTGACTCGCGATCGCGCGGGCAACCACCTTGCCGTCCTGGAAGATCTCCGCATCGGTGGCTGCCGTGCGTCTCCCGGATTTGGAGGCGCGACCCACACATGTGAGCGTGACACCGGGAACGGCAGCGTTGAGGTACTGAACCGTGAGTTGAAAGTGGGGCGCGGCGGTCCCCTCGGGGAGAACTACGTGGACGGCCCATCCCGTGGTGGTGTCCAGGAGCGCGGCGAGAAATCCGCCGTGCACGATCCCACGCTCGTTGCAGTGTTCGGGTCGCGGCATGACCTCGACGACGGCCTCGTTCGCGTCGGCGCGTACGTAGGTAAAGCCGAGCAGGTGGGCGAAGTGTCGCGGGCGAGTCTCGGCGGTCTCTGGCTCCAAAGGCGTGGCAGGCATGGCAGGACAGTAGTCAATCGGCTGGCGTTTGCGCCGCGTTCGTGGCGCTCCCTGGCCAGGTTGCGGCGAGCTGTGCGACAACCTCGCCGAGCTCGGGCAAACGTTCGCGGTTGAACCGGCTCGACGGCGCGCACAGCACCAACGACGCGACCGGAAGGCCATCTGCGCTGCGCAACGCGGCCCCGACCGCCCCCGTTCCCGGGATGACTTCGCCATCGCTGAATGCCCATCCCCGTCCACGGACAGCCTTCAACGCGCTATCAGTCAGTTCGGGGTCAATCCGTCGCCAGGTGGCGAGCTCGTCTGCGGGTAGATGCGCTGCGAGGGCGCGCAACGCGGAACTACGGCGCGCTGGCATCTCGGCCCCGACGGTCGCCGAGACCCGCAAGTTGTGACGGCTCTCGACCACGTCAGCGATCATCAGGCGGCCTGCTTCCGGGACTGCCAGCATCGCAGTTTCGCCGGTGTGGTCACGAGCGGCCTCGAGCAACGGACGGACGCTGCGCACAAGCGACACGGTCCCCGATTCCCGCATCGTGGAAATCAGCGTGGGCGCGATGCTCCAACGTCCGTCTTCGGTGCGGTCAAGCCACCCGGCGGCATGAAGAGTGATCGCCAAACGGTGGGTCGCACTCTTGTCGATCCCGATGGCTCGCGCGACATCACTGACGCCGACGGGTTGCGTCCGCGCAATCGCTTCGAGCACTCGGCACGCGTTGCGCACCGACTGAATCTCCTTGACTGAGGACATCGAACCGCCGTAGTCTTTCAATGAGATACAACCGTGTTGCAGAGTAACACAGATTCCGGAGGAGCCGCTAGTGGGTACCGACGCGGTAGGAACAGGTCTTCCGTGGGTCGAGGCAATCGAAGCCTCGTTCCCGCAGTACTCGTTCGTCGGGTTCCACATCGGCCAGTTGCCCGAGCTGAACGCCCGAAACAAGGAACTCGTCGTCGACGATCTGGCGGGTGTGCCACCGATCGCCTTCCGGATACCCGGGGGTGCGGCCTACACGTGGTTGGCGATGCCCGACGGCATCCGTGCGGTCGAGGGCGACGCCGATGCCGACACGCTCGTCGAACTCGATGAGGTCACATTCTCGCTGTACCTTCACGACCTGCTGACGGCGAGCGGATCAGTTCGCACGGGTCGAGCGACGCTCGCACGTGGCAGCCTCACCGGCTGGAAGCGCTGGGAACCTGCCACCCGGACGTTGATATCCGGCAAGCCGATCTACACCGAAGCCGTGTGGGACACCCTCGTCGACCGGAATGGCGGGCCGCTCGACCTGTTTCAGGCCTTTTCGCCCGATGGCAACCAAGACGAGATGCGGCATTTCCTGAACACCGCTGGATACCTTCACATCAAAGGCGTTTACACCCCGAAGGAAGCCACGACGTTCGGCGCTGAGGTCGAGATCGTTCGCTCCAAGACGACTCCTGGCGATCCGTTCTCGTGGTGGTCGCTCAACGCTGCCGGCGACGAAGTCGTCACTCGCATCAACTACCTGGGTCGCTACTCAGATATGTTGCAACAACTCAGTTTCGAGCCTCGCATGACCCGATATGCGACCCTCGGCAACCCCGAGCTTCGCGTGTGCGACGACCGCCTTGACGGGCCTATGGTCTTCATCAAGAACCCGGGTGTTGTCAAAGGCGATGGCGACCTCGGTTGGCATGTCGATGATGGCATCGGCGGCCACCCCGTCATGTGCCCGCTGATCCAGGCAGGGATTCAACTCGACCACGCAAACGCCGCAAACGGCCAACTGATGGTGCTTGCGGGGTCGCACCGGTACACCAAACATTGGCTGAGCTGGGGCGAGGAGGGCAATCTCCCGCGGGTAGCGCTCGAAACCGAACCGGGCGACCTCACCCTGCACTACGGGGACACCATGCACAGCACGCCGCCACCGACGGCCCCCGACGCCGGGCGGCGCGCGCTCTACTACAAATTCGCCGAGGAGAAGACCTTCCGGTGGGTCCCTTCGGGGTGTCATTACAACGACGCCCTCTTCCATGCCGACGCGACCGGCAAGGTGTCGACTCGCGCCACCACCTACTGACTACTTTCGGCCGAAAGTCGGCGAGCGCCATAGATCAGCACCTCACCGCGTATCCCTTTGAAATGCCGCGCTTCTGGGGCCGACCACTCGATATCGGCTGGATCGCCGATCGCGTTGCGCGCAGCCTCGGTCACCCGCACTGTGCTGGCCGGTGCCGTGCCGGTGACTCGGCTGGCGAGGTTGACCGGGCTGCCATACCAGTCGCCGGCGCGGTTGACGGCGCGACCGAACGCAAGTCCGACCCGGAGTCGTGGGAAATCTTCCGCGGCCGCGGCGTCAACGAGATCCAGGACCGTCACCAGCAGTGTCTGCGGCTCTGAGCAGACCAGCATCACGGCGTCGCCGATGGTCTTGATGAATTGGACGGGACTGGCGACAACCTCGCGAGCAAGGTCTGCCAGGCGGATCGCGACCAGTCCAAGATCTTCCGCGGATATCTGCTCCCCGAGCCGCGTGAAACCCACAAGGTCGGCGAAAGCCACCGCGACTTCCCGCGCGCCCGGCAGGGTGCCGGCGCTGCGCTCAACCGCGTTGATCGCCTCGGTCTCAACCGAATGCCGCAGGGCCAGCCGCAACAAAGCGTCGACCATCGGGCCGAGGATCGGTTCGGCATGCTGCGTCAGCACTTCCAGCGCTCGGGCGAGTTCGAGTTCCGTGGCGCCCGGATGCAGCGATGCCTGCAATGCCGCCTGACGCATCGACACCGCCGCACCCGTGAGGCCGTGCATCAGCAGTCGCACGATCAAGCCGACTTGTTGCGGGTCGAGCCCTAAGTCGACCAACCGCGCAGCGCCCAGGACGGATTCGGCATCCGCCTTCGACTGCAGCCGTGCATCGGGGTCCTCGGCGCCAACCAGGCCGGCGGCGCGGTGCAGGCGTTGGAGCAGTTCGAGGCTTACGCCGCTGGACTCCGAAACTTCTCGCGGCGAGACCAACCCACCGTCGCCGCCAATCAAGCGAATGGCCGGCAGCAGCATAGGACTGAACTCGCTGCGAATCTGATCGACGTCAAAGCCGCTCGCGAGCAACCATTCAATAAGCTCGGCACGCTCATGGCGCGCTCGTCCTTGCAGGCCATCGAGCAGCCCTGATGCCTCGATGTCCGGGGGCTTGGAGTCTGCGGCCATTGGTAGTCAGGGGCGCGGTGTCTGCAGTGCAGGCCCGTTTCCCCATCCCCCTTTCAATCCGTGCATGCGGTTCTCCCGCACACGGCTTACCGATGATCTTCTAGACATGGTTACGCAGCCTT
>Ga0306924_10000268_pt1 | contig 41898 bp, 12 predicted proteins | sample sta12Can44000111_FD_203756 | JGI IMG/M metagenome (GOLD analysis project Ga0306924, IMG submission 203756) | Lab enrichment of tropical soil microbial communities from Luquillo Experimental Forest, Puerto Rico - statanox.12C.anox.44.000.111 (v2)... | ecosystem: Environmental > Terrestrial >... | reverse complement strand
TTGGTCAGGAACAGGGCGTTGGTGCCGCCCTTACCGTCCAGATAATCCTGCCCCGAGCCGGCGAACAGGCTGTCGGCCCCGGTGCCGCCAAAGAAAGTATCTGCCAGATTGTCGGCGATCAGCGTGTTGTTGCCGTTGCCGGCCACAACCACTTCCATGTTGTAGAGCGTGTCGGTGACGGTTCCGACAATCGCCGTACCGGCTGCAGCACCATTCAGCTTGACCAGCACGCCGGTCGAAATGTTGGTCAGGTAAAGGGTGTTGTTGCCCGCCTGACCATCCAGAACATCCAGGCCCGAACCGGCGAACAGGCTGTCGTTGCCGCCGCCGCCATACAGGCTGTCGGTCAGATTGTCGGCGATCAGCGTATTGCCGCCGGTTCCGCCCACCACGACCTCGATATTCGCCAGTGTATCGGTCACCGTGCCGACGATCGCCGTGCCGTTCGAGGTGCCGTTCAGCTTGACCAGCACGCCGGTAGAAAGGTTCGTCAGATAAAGGGCGTTGGTGCCGGTGCCGCCGTCGAGGATATCCTTGCCCGAACCGGCGAACAGCGTGTCGTTGCCCGAACCGCCATAGAGGCTGTCGGTCAGATTGTCCGCGATCAGCGTATCGTCGCCGACACCGCCGACCACGATCTCAAGGTTTGCCAGCGTATCGGTAGTGGTGCCCCAGATGGCCGTACCGGTCGAGGTGCCGTTCAAGGCCACCGTCACGCCCTGGCTCAGATTGGTCAGATACAGAGCGTTGGTGCCGCCCTGGCCGTCCAGCAGATCGACGCCCGAGCCGGCATAAAGGGTATCGTTGCCGGCGCCACCATAGAGGCTGTCGTTGATATTGCCGGCGATCAGCGTATTGCCGCCCGAACCGCCCAGCACCACCTCGAAATTGATCAGGGTGTCGGTGCCGATGCCCGCACCCGTGGCGGTGCCGGTGCCGTTCGACAGATTGACCACCATGCTGCTGGTCTGCGCATGCTCGTCATAAATGTTCTGGCCCGAGCCACCGTCGATGGTGCCGCTCCAGGAGGTCACGCTGAAGGTGTTGCCGCCCGAACCGCCCTTGACGATCTCGACGTTATAAAGGATGTCGGTGCCCAGACCGGCGCCGGTAGCGGTGCCGCCGGTCAGTCCGTTCAGCGACACGCTCATGGCCGAGGTCAGGTTGTGGTAATCCACGAAGTCGGTGCCGGCGCCGGCATCGATGGTGCCGCTCCACAGCCCGCCGACGATGGTGTTGCCGCCCGAACCGCCCTTGATGATGTCGATATTGTAAAGGGCGTCGGTGCCGATGCCGTTACCCCAGGCCGAGCCGGTGCCGCCCAGCACGAAGGTCTCGGCATTGGCGAAGGAATGGTAATCCGCCAGGGCGACGCCCGAACCGCCGTCCAGGGTATCGTTGCCGGTGCCGCCGATCAGAGTGCTGCGGCCCGCGCCGCCGATCAGGGTATCGGCCGCCAGACCGCCGGTCAGAATATTAGTGCCGGAACCGCCGACCACCACTTCGACATTGGTCAGGATATCGGTGCCCAGCCCGGTGGCCGTTGCCGTGCCGGTGCCGGCCCCGAGATTGACCGTCAGATTGCTGGTCTGGGCGCTGTAATCGATGATGTCGGTGCCAGCGCCGCCATCGATGGTGCCGCTCCAGGCCCCGCCCAGGAAGGTATCGGCCTGAGCGCTGCCGACGATGACCTCGACATTGCTGAAGCTGTCGGTGATGCCGCCGCTGACGCTGGCGATAGTGGCGCCGCCGGTGCCCAGGTTATAGAGAACGCCCGAGCTTTCCGCCGAGAAGCTGACGGTATCGGTGCCCGAACCGCCATCGAAGGTCAGATTGCTGGTGCCGGCGATCAGGCTGTCATTGCCGGTGCCGGCATAAAGCACCTGGATGTTGGTCAGCGTGTCGGTGCCGATGCTGGGGCTGGCGCCGGTGCCATGCACGGTTCCCGCCGACATGTCATAGACCAACCCGCCGGCATTGCTGCGGTAATCGACAAGGTTGGTGCCGCCGCCGCCGTCGAAGCTGTCATTGCCGGTGCCGGCGAAGAAGGTGTCGTTGCCTGCGCCGCCGATCAGGGTATCCGCCGCCAGGCCACCCTTCATGACATTGCTGCCCGAGCCGCCCAGGATCACCTCGATATTCGACAAGGTGTCGGTGCCGGCTCCGACGCCGAAGGCGGTGCCGGTGCTGAGGTTGACGCTGAGCGCGCCGGTCAGCGCGCTGTAATTCATCACGTCGACGCCAGCGCCACCGTCGAAACTCTCGTTCGACGCGCTGCCGACAAAAGTATCCGCGCCCGAACCGCCCACCGCGATGGTGAAGTTCTTCAGCGTGCCGGTATAACTGGCGCTGTTGAACGAGCCGGTGCCGGTGCCGCCCAGGGTGATGGTCAGGCCGTCGGTGACGCCGGCGAAGCTGACGGTATTGGTGCCGGTGCCGCCATCCAGATAATCGGCGCCGCCGCCGCTGAAGATGGTGTCGTTGCCCGAACCGCCGAACAGCGAATTAGCCAGACTGTCGCCCACCAGCACGTCATTGCCGGTCGAGCCGATGACGTTCTCGATATTGGTCAGCAGGTCGGTGCTGATGCCCGAGCCCCAGGCCGAACCGGCCGAGGTGCCATGCAGCATCACGGTGACGCTTTGGGCATTGACGAAGTCGGCATAGGCATTGGCGCTGCCGGTGCCGATCAGGGTCTCGGCGCCGATGCCCACCCGCATGTCGGCCGTGCCCGAGCCGCCGATCATGATGTCGGTGCCGGCGCCGCCGATCAGCAGATCCGAACCGGCTCCACCCACCAGGGTGTTGAAGCCGCTGCCGCCCGACAGCGTGGCGACGCCCGACGAGCCCTGACTGCCGTAAAGGGTGTTGGTGCCGGCGCTGGCATACAGGCTGTCCATGCCGAAGCCGGCATAGAGGGTGTTGTTGCCGGCGCCCGCCGACAAAGTGTTGGTGCCCGAGCCCTGATCGATCATCAGATCATTGCCCGAGCCGCCCACCAGAGTATTGCCGCTGCTGCCGGCCAGAATGGTGAAGACGTCGTTGCCGGCGCTGCCATACAGGGTATGACCGCCGCTGCCGCCGGCATAAAGGGTATCGTTGCCGGTGGTCGTCGGGTTGGCCGACAGATCGCCGATCAGAACGTCGCTGGAGCCATAGGCGTAAAGAGTGTCGTTGCCGAGACCACCCACCAGGGTCGCGCCGCTGCCGGCTCCGGTCGCCAGCACGTCATTGCCGGTCGAGCCATACAGATTCTGAATGCCGATCAGCCGGTCGCTGCCGCTGGCATAGACCGCGGTGCCGGTGCTCAGGCTGGCGGTGACGCCGCCGGTGGTGATGTCGTCGAAATAGACCCAGTTGCCGCTGCTGCCCTGGCCGATGATGCTGTCGCTGCCGCCGCCGCCGCGGAAGGTGGTGTTGCCGCCGCTCTGGCCAATCAGGGTGTCGTTGCCGGCCGAGCCGCGCACATCCTGGAAGTTATACAGAGCCTGCGAACCACCGCTCCAATAACCCTCGTGATTGGCCAGATCGACCGTCACGCCGGTCAGGAAAGCGGTGTTGTTATAGCTGATCTCGTTGACGCCCAGCCCACCATCCAAGGTGCTGTAGGCGCTTCCGGCGATGATGGTGTCGTTGTAGGAACTGCCGACCGCCACCTCGAAATTGACCAGCGTGTCCGATTTGGTGCCGGCATAGGCGGTGCCCGAGGTCAGATCCAGGGTCAGACCCGCCGTGCGGGTAGCGAAGCTGATGGTGTCGGTGCCGCCGGCGCCGTCCAACGTGCCGCCGCCCAGATCGCCGAACACCGTGTCGTTACCCGAACCGCCATAGACGTTTTCGATGTTGGTGATGACGTCGGTCGAGCCGTCGGCAACATAGGCCGAGCCGGTCGATGTGCCGTTCAGATAGACCGTCACCGAACCGGCGGCATCGGCGAAGTCGGCCACCACATAAGTGCTGCCGGTACCGATCAGGGTGTTGTTGCCGGTACCGCCATCCAGCCAGTAATTGCCACCGTTCGCCGCCAGCACGTCATTGCCGGCTCCGCCCAGCAAGGTGCCCAGGCTGGGATTGCCGACCGTTCCCACCACCGAGCTGCCATAGATGATGTCGCCGCCATCGGAGCCGATGACGTTCTCGACATTGATCAGATAATCGCTGGCAGCGCCCTGAGTGTTGCGGTTGGTGGACAGGTTCAGAGTGAAGGCGCTGGCCTGGCTGTAATCGACCCAGTTGTTACCCGCGCCGCCGTCATAGGTGATCTTCGAGGACGAGACGCCGCCGATGAAGGTGTCGTCGTAATTCGTGCCCTTGACGATCTCGACATTGCTGATCACGTCGCCGGCGGCAGCGCCGGTGGCGATGTTGCCCGCCACATCGTTGACGTCGATGATCAGGCCCAGGGTAGCGGTCATGCCGCTGGTCAGCACCGCCGTACTGGTGGCGGCGATGTTGACGAAAGTCAGGGTATCGGTCCCGGCGCCGCCATCATAGGTCTCGTTGCCCGAGATGTTCGAAACCAGGGTGTCGTTGCCGGCGCCGCCATACAGGAAATCGCTGGCCGCTGTACCGGCGATGATGGTGTCGTTGCCCGAGCCGCCGAGAATCGAGTTGATATGGGAATCGCCAATCAGCAAATCGCCGTTGTTGCTGCCGATGACGTTCTCGATGTTCAGCAGATGATCGCTGACCGCCACGCCGCCGTTGGTGCCGGTGGCCAGGTCGACCGTGGTCGCCGCGGTGGCGTACTGATAATCGATCCAGTTATTGCCCGCGCCACCGTCCAGCGTCATGGCGGCGGTGACACCGCCGATGAAGGTGTCGTTGTAGTTGGTGCCCTGGAAAATCTCGATATTGACGTAGGTGTTGCCGTTGCCCACCGCGCTGCCATGACCGCCGCCGGTCAGATCCAGCGTCAGGCCGGCGGTCTGGTTGGCGTAGCTGATGACGTCGGTCCCTGCGCCGCCATCGTAATAATTCCCGCCCACCGAACCGGCGATGATGGTGTCGTTGCCGGCGCCGCCGATGACGGTGTTGACGTGGGAATCGCCAATGATGGTGTCGCCGTTATTGCTGCCGATCACATTCTCGATATTGATGAAATGATCGTTGCCAACCGTCACCTGACCCGAGGCGTTGGTGTTCGTCAGATTGATCACCAGCGCGCTGGTGGAATAGGCGTAATCGATGTAATTGGCACCCGAACCGCCATCCATCAGCGCCGAACTGCTGGTGTTGCCGCCGATGAAGGTGTCGGCTCCGGTCGAGCCGATCACGGTGGCAATGCCGGAATAGGTATCCGCAGCCGCCGCTCCGGTGGAATGGCTGGTGCCGGTCAGATCGATGGTCAGGCCGGTCGTGGCCTTGCCGAAGCTGACCACGTCGTAGGAACCGGTGCCGACAAAGCTGTCATGACCGCTGGCGCCGCCGTACATCAGGTCGTGGCCGGTGCCGCCGATCAGGGTGTTGTAGCCCTGCTGGCTGATCAGCGTGTCGCTGACGCCGTTGCCATAGAGCACATCGCTCGAAGCGCCGATCAGGGTATTGGTGCCGCTGCCGCTGATCAGCGTCTCGTTCGAAACGGCGACCAGGACATCGTTGTAATTGCTGCCGACGATCTTTTCGAAGTTGGTAAAGGTCTCGCCCGCAGCCGCGCCGGAATTGCTGTTGGTCGACAGATTGACCGTCACACCCGCGGTAGCGTTCTGGAAGCTTAAGGTATCGGTGCCGGCGCCGCCGTCGTAATAATCGCCGCTGACGCTGCCGGCGATCACCGTGTCGTTGCCGGACCCGCCCAGGAAGGTATTGAGTGCCGCGCCGCCGATGAAGGTATCGCCGTGGTTGGAGCCGACCACATTCTCGATATTGACCAGAATCTCGTGGCCGACCGTCACCGAACCCAGCGTGCCGGTCGAGGCGAAATTGAACAACTCGCCGGTCGAGGCATTGACATAGTCGGCGTAGTCGTTGCCGCCATTGCCGTCCAGCACGATGGTGCCCGAGGACAATCCGCCCAGGAAGGTATCGGCCGCCGTCGAGCCGATGATGGTGTTGGCGTAAACCAGCACATCACCCGCCGCCGCGCCGGTCGAATTCGCCCCAAGGGTGATGGTCGAACCGCTGACGGTGGCGCCGGTCAGATCGATGGTCAGGCCCGAGGTGCTTTTGGCGTAATCGATCACGTTATGACCGGCGCTGCCGCCGATCATGGTGTCGCCGCCGGTGCCGGCATAGAAGACGTTGGTGGCCGAGCCGCCGATCATGGTGTCGCTGCCGACACCGCCATAGAAGGTGTTGTTGCTGACCGTGCTGCCGATGAGCGTGTCGTTGCCGCCGCCGCCATAGATGGTGTTGGTGCCGTAACCGCCGATGACGGTATCGTTGCCCGATCCGGCGATGATAACGCTGCCCAGGCCTTGCGCCTCGAGCACGCCATAACTGGCGCCGGTGACCTGCGAAGTGCTGGTGACACTTTCCTCGACCAGCAGCAGGGACGAGGCCAGGCTGACCACCGCGCCGTTGGAATCCAGGCCCGAGGCGGTGATCGTCAGATTATAGGTGGAGCTGTCGGTGCTGACGGTTTCCAGCGGATAGACAACGTCGAACAGCATCGCCGTGATCGAGGTGCCGCTGATCGGCAGAGTCCAGGTCTGCGACGAGGCGTTATAGGTGGCGCCCTTGATGTAATGCAGGCTGTCAGAGGTGTAGCCCGAGACGGTGACGGTCAGGGTCTGGAACGACCCGGCCATGACCACCTGCACCTCTTTCTGATAAGTGCCGCTGGCGAAATTGCCGTTGGCGAGGATGATGTCGCCGCTATTGTCGCCGATGATGGTCTGGCTGGTCAGTTGCGCCGAACTGTTGAGGGCGATGTTGCTGGCGGCCGAAGACCCCGTGCCACCGCCCGAGCCGATATATTCCGTGACGCCGGCCAAGGTGGTGGTGGTGACGCCGACCACATTGCCGAACGAAACCAGCATATAGGCGTCTTCAGGCGTCGCCGTGGCCGTCGAACCCGCCACGGCGGCGGCGCTGCTATGCGACGGCGTATAGGTCGGAGACGGCGGCTGGTTGTAACTGCCGTCGCCCGCCTTGGCTTCCTTGACCTGATTGACCAGGTCATCGAGACGCTTCTGCCAGCTTGGCGGCTGCACTTCGGCCAACGGCGCCACCTGATCGGCGGAACCGTCGCCTTGCGACTGACCATCCTTCGAGTTCTTATCGTCGGGATGCTGCTTCGGCTCGGTGTCCTTCAGCACGCTGGCAATGGCCGGCACCGAGGTTTCCGGCGTATGGACTTTGTCCACCTGGGTAAACAGATGGTCGGCCCGAACAGTGGTCCCGCCCGAGAACTGCACCGACGGGGGATGTTCGCTGGTGGCGTCAAGGGCGGCGCCGGGCAAAATCAGACGCGTGCCATCCTTCGCCGTGATGACGAAGTCGATATCGACCACGTCCACGCGCGCAACGGCCGCCTGGGGAAGGTCGACCTTGAACTCCCCCTTGGCGTCTGGCGTCAGAATTTTGACCGGTTGGTCAGCCATCTAAAATCCCTAAGCGGTCTGTCGCTGTTCGCGCGCCAGCTCACGAAGCTCGGCGCGCAATTCACGTGCGAAGTTACGCTGCGAGGTCCTCATCTCCTCCAACGTAGCCTCTAAGAGAGACGTCTGCTTCGCAACGCCCTGCGACAGTCCCTTAAGGGATTCTAGTGCACCGCCCAGATTGTCGAACGATTCTTTTATACCATAAAGATGGCGTGTCGCACCAATTTCCACTTCCTGTAGCTTCTGCATCTTGTCTTGCAGTTCCTTCAGCATGGTCTGCACCTCGGCCGAAGCATCGCGGAACAGCACCTGCGAAGAGCCCTGGTTGGTCAGCTGGGTCTGGCCGACGGTAGCCACTTCACCCAGCTTCTGCGACAGCCCCTGCAGCGAGGTGGCGATGGTGTTGGCGGTGGCGCTCAGGCCCTGCAGCTTACGATCCATCTTGGTTTCGCTGTCCGACGTGCGATCATTGACGTCGTGCAGGATGCCCACCGCCTCGTCCAGCTTGGCCAGGCTTTGAGTATTGATCTGGCCCAGAGTCTCGTAATGATTGCGCGAACCGTCGTTCGAGCTGGCCAGCTTCTGATCGATGGCGGCCAAGGTGTCGGCGACGCGGATCATCGCCTTCTGCTGATCCTGCCCGCTGGTCAACAGAGCCCGGATTTCCGCCAGCACCGATTCGTTGGTTTCCTTCATGCGCGGACCGAAGCCCAACAGATCATTGGTGCGCTTGGCCGCTTCCACATTGTTTTCGATGGCGCCGGACACCTCTTCCAGGCGCGTCGACAGATTGTCGACGCGGCTAGCCTGGGCCAGGGCGGCGTCCTGCGAGCGGTTGAACAGCTCCATCAGCTGGTTCATGTTGCCGATCAGTTCGGCCAGGAACTCGGACAGGAACTCTTGGCTGACGCCGGCATGCTGGTTCGCCGCCGGAGCCTGCACCACGGTGCCGCCGGCGCCCACCACCACTTGCCCGCGCACACGCTCGGTCAAGGCATGCAGGATGTCGCGGGCGTCGCTCATCACCACCTTGGTATAACGCCGCACCACCACCTGGGTCAGACCCAGCACCAGACTGCCCACCAGACCGAACATCGAGGCCGAGAAGGCCACGCCCATGCCGGCCAAAGGCTTGCGCAGCTGCCCCACCAGCTTCAGGAACTCGGCCTCGACCGAATCATTGGCCGGGCTGTTGACCATGCCGTCCAGCATCGAGCTGATGCCGGTCAGGGTTTCCAAAAGACCAATGAAAGTGCCCAGCAGGCCCATGGCGATCATGAAGCCGACCAGGAAGCCGGGGAACTCCATCTTGGAATCGAACTCGCCCTGCAGATCATGCAGTTCGGTTTCGATCGCCTGCTGATCCAGTGCCGAGGACAATTCGCCGCCGGTCTGGGCGATATTGTCGAGATAGCGGTGCATCGCCCGCTGGTTCATCCAGGGCGCTTCCAGCAGCGCCTTCATGTCGGCGCCGGCCGTCACTTCTTCACGGAAGCGGTACAGCACCCGGCGTTCGCGGTTCAGATCGACGATACGCAGGATCATCAAGGTCGATCCCAGCCCACCGACGAACAGGATACAGGCGTTCAGGAAGGTATTGCCGGCAATCGCCATCAACACGAAGTCGAGATGCGTCAGGGCAGTCAACAGCACTAGGATCAAAGGCGACAAGGCCTGAGCCATAAAGACCAAGTATCTGTTTCTGTTCATCGTCCCACCACCGATCGACTACCGGGCATCCCGGAAGGCATTGTACGTAAATTTCGCGAACGGAGAGATGATATAATTCATCACCGTCCTGCGCCCGATTACCACGTCACCCGAAACGGTCATGCCGGGCACGATCTGCTTGCCGGAATAGCTTTCCGGCAGATCGTCCACCAGGATCACCACCCGGTAATAGGCTTCACCGCGGGCGTCTTGCACCGTATCGGCGCTGACTTCGCTCACCCGGCCGGTCAGAATGCCCAACTCGCCCACATCATAAGCGCTGACCCGCACCTTGGACGGCAGGCCCACCCGCAGCTCGCCACGATCGCTGGGACGCGCCTTGGCCTCCACCAGGATTTTGTCCGTGGTCGGAGTCAGCTCGATGATGGTATCGCCGGGCTTCACCACGCCCCCTACCGTATTGACATTGATACGGTTAATGATGCCATCCACGGGCGCACGCACTTCCGTGCGGGTATAGCGGTCGGTCTGGGCGGTGATCACGTTCTGCAACCGCTCGATTTCCTGCAAGGTCGCCGACAGATCGGCCTGAGCCTCGACCCGATAACGGGCCTTAGCCTCATCCATGCGGGCCTGCGCCTCGGCGATGGCGCCTCTCAGTTTGGGCAAAGCCGCCTCGGCATCACCCAGTTCAGTCACCAAACGCTCTTCGCGGCTGCGGGCTTCCAGCACTTCCATCTGCGAGGCGGCGGCATGGGCGGCCATGTTGGTGGTCAGCTTCGAACGCTCGCGCGCGGTGCCCAATTCGCCGCTCAAACGCACCCGCCGGGCCTCGACCTCGGTGATTTCCGAGTTGTGCTGGCGAATCTGCTCTTCGAAAATCTTCTTCTCTTGCTCAAGCTTTTCACGCCGAGCACGAAATAGCTGCAACTCGGTCTGTATGATGTCGGGATTCCCCAACTGCGTCGAGGGCAGCGTCATGCTGTCCTGGCCCTTGGTCTCGGCCTCCAGGCGGATGGCACGCAGCCGCTGAGCCTCCAGCTTCACCTTGCTGTCGGCCAGGGTCGCCTGAGCCGAGGTGTCGTCGATATCCAAGAGCACCTCGCCCTTATGGACGACCGCGCCTTCCTGCACATTGATGGCGGCGACGATGCCGCCTTCCAGATGCTGGATGGTTTGGGCGCGCCCGGCGGGAATGATATGCCCCTCGACCCGCACGACCCGATCGACCTGAGCGATGCAGGCCCACCAGATGGTCGCCGCGATGATCGCCGCCATGGCCCACAGGAACAGCTGCGGCCCCTCCATCAGATGGCGCAGAACACGGATGATCGAGGCACATTCGCCCTTCACCCCCGACAGCAGCTCCTGAAGGGAGGACTCCTTGGCGGCGGGCGTCCCAACGGCGGTCCCGGCTAAAGCCAGGCCGCTGTTATTACCGGACAAATCGGATTTCGACACGGGCGTCTCCCTCGTCTTTTCCGTTGGCGACCTTGGTGTTGATCTCGACCGAGTTCTTCGAAGCAGCTCCCTTTTCGATCAGGAAATTGCGGATATCCATAGCGCGATAATAAGCCAGACGACGGCCCTCTGAATAGGTTTCCAGACCGACGAAGCCATCCAGCACCGCCTTGGTGCCTGTGATCTGTCCCTTATGCGCTTCCAGCACCTTAGCCAGATCGGCTTTGGCGCGGTCATTCAGCTGAATGACATTACGCGGAAACTTGATCACGATTACGTTGGTGCTGGCCACGGTGGCCGGCGGACGGTCGCGATCCGGTGTGACATTGCTGTCCGACTTGGTCTCGGCTCGTTGCAAGATGACGCTGGGAGTCACCGCCAGTTCCTTGGCCTCTTGATCGGCCTTGACCTGATCCAGCTGTTTCTTGACGTCCTGCATGTCCTGCTGGGCTTTTTGCAATTCCTGCTTGGCCACCGCCAGCTGTCCGGCGACCTTTTCCTTGGCCTGCTGGGCGTCTTGCAATTCCTGCTTCAGCTCGGCCTCGACCTTGCCGGAAGCGCGGGACTGAGCCGCCTTTTCCTCAGCGGCCTGCTGGGCTTTCTGATTGACCTTGCCCGAGGTGATCATCAGAGCGAACACAAACACCACCAGCACGAACACCAGCGTCAGCACTACATTGCTGAGGGCATCCACAAATCCTGGCCAGTAGTTTTGTTCTTTTCCGTCGCCGCCGCCCGCCATGACCGCCTATCCTTCCCCTCAGTCTTTCTTGTCGGGGGACAGGATCGCTGTATCCAGCTCTCCCATCTGACGTCGCAAAAGATAGGCCGCCTGAATCTCAGAGATCATCATGGTGACCAGTTCCGTCTGCGATTGATAAAGACGCTCGTAAGCATCCAACAGATCAAGCAGCTGCCGCGTCCCCGCCAGATATTGCTCTTCGAAGGTCGCCGCCACACGGCCATTCGCTTCCATTGCTTTCTGCGTGGATTCGATACGGATATTCGCCGCCTTCATGGCGTCGTAGGCAACGCGCAGGCTTTCGTCCAGCTTCATGCGCAGATCGGTGGCAGAATAAGACGCCGCCTCGGCGCGGGCCAGCCCGGCCATGCCGCTGGCGACATCGGTGCCGCCGTTCAGGCTCCAGGTGAACACACCCATCAACGAGGTGGTTCTGGTATTGGGATAAAAGCAGGTGCCCGCCGGAATGTTGCTGGCGCAAGGACCGGTGGTCGTACTGGGGTCGGTCTTAGCGATACCGCCACTGTCCCAGACGCGCGACTGCGAGAATTCCACATTGAATTTCGGCAGCAGGGCCGAGAAGCTTTTCTGCATATCGCCGATGGCCGCATCGGCCCGCTTGCTGGCCGCCTTATAGTCCGGGTTGTTGCGGACCATGCTGGTCAGCACATCATCGATCTTATCAGGCAGCAGCGGCAGGGTGCTGTCGGGCAGCGACAACTTCACCGGACTGACCCCGGACAGCCGGCGGAACTCGACGACCGCCGCCTGATATTCCGACTGCGCCTCGACGATGGCGGCGTTGGCCGTGGTGGAACGGGCGTTGATGCGGTCTAACTCGACCCCCGGAGCGCCGCCGCCGCTAACGCGGTCGCGCATGCGCTGGGCCAGCTTGTCCAGATTGTCCTTGTAGCTCTGAGCGAAGGTGATCAACAGCCGGGACTTGGTCACCCGGAAGAAGCTCTGAACCGCATTGAAGGCACTGAGCTGACGGGCGCTGAATTCATCCGCCTCGGCCGCATCATGGGTATCGGTGCGGCTGAGAATCTGGGCGATGATGGTGGTGTCGATGATCGGCTGGGTGATGGTCAGATTGTTGGACCAGGCATGATGCGTATCGTCCGAAATCGTATAGGTGCCGCCAGCCGCGCTCTTGACCGAATAACCGCCCGGCTTGCTTTCCTCTTTACCGTCCTTCGCGGTCAGCTGAACCGACGGCATATAGGCGCCATAGGCCCCATATTTGTCCCATTTGGCGGCGCTGGTGGCGGCGGTGGCGGCCTTGACGGCGAAATCCTGCTTCAGCGCCAGGGCGACCATCTCATCCAGATGCAGCGGCTCGACCACGGTCGGCGGAACATTGTCGTCCTTTTCGAACACCACCTCGGATCCGCCCAGCAGCTTTTTCAGCAGATCTGCGCGCTTATGCCCATGGGCCGGAGAGGAAAAGGGCTCCGGCGCCTCTTTCGCGGCGACGGCGCTGCCATCGGCACCCGTTCCCGCAGAATTAGTCCCGCCAGCAGAGGAATTATTATCCGTAGGCTTGGGCGCCAATTCACTGGCCGGCACATCCTTGGCCGGAGGGACATCGCCCTTTTTGACCTGGGGTCCCTTCTCGACGGCATTACGAGGCGCTGCATTCGGCTGCGGCGGTTCCTGGGCCGAGGCCGCGGAGAGAGGGGCAACCGCAATCAGCGTTCCGGCCGCAACGGCCCACAGCAGACCACGCCTCCAGACGCCAAAGCTTTCCGTATCGCGCTTCCCGACCAGAGCGCGCATCCCCCGAGTGACGTTCAACATGTCCCGACCTGACCCACTGCGTATTCATCCTTTGTATTAAACCGAGTGGTCCAAGGCAAGCTTCCGTATGTAATAAAATTGTGCATATCCCTCGGCAGCGCACAAAATCATCCGATAATTATCCTAACATATTCTAAAGACTAGGCTTTTTATCACATAACGCCAGCAGCTTTTCCCGCACCCGGTCGAACGGCTGTCGCCAGTCATCGCGCCAGTTGTGCTGGCGGAACAATCGCACCGAAGGATACCAATGGGATAGGTCGCCCTCCAGCCGCCAACGCCAGTCGGCGGGGTAGGAAACCAGCACCCAGGCCGGCAGCCCCATGGCCCCAGCCAGATGCACGATGGCGGTATCAGAGCAGATCACCAGATCGAGATTGGCCAGCACCGCCGCCGTATCTGCGAAGTCGTTCAGATGAGCGCCGATATCCTGAATGGGGGCGGCAAAGCCTTCCTTGCGATGCAGCTCTTCCCGCGCCTCGCCCAACTGAAGCGACAGGAAATTGACGCCCTCAACATCGAACAGGCGGCTGAAACGCTCCAGCCCCGGCGAGCGGAACTGGGCTTGATCGAAATCGGGATTGCCGGCCCAGACCAGCCCGACGCGCAAGCCCTTGCAATGGGCCAGCCGGCGCCCCCAATGGGCCACCAGCGCAGGGTCCGCCGCCAGATAGGGCTGATTGCGGGTCTCGGGCGAGAGATCGACGCCCAACAACCGGGGCAGGCTCATCACCGGCACATGATAATCGTAAGCCGGCACCGGCTGGCCATAGGGCACCAGTTCGTCGATCCAGGGCCGGTTGGCCAACAGCCGCATCATGCTGGGCTGCACGTCGAAGATCACCGTCGCGCCGCGCGCTTTCAGCTCGGGCAGATAGCGCATCAGCTGAATGGTGTCGCCGAAACCCTGTTCCCAATAGACCAGAATGCGCTTGCCGGCCGGGTCTTCGCCGGCCCAGGCGGGTCCGGGAAAATTTCGACGCGGCGAGGGCAGGCCATCGACCTGCCAGCGCCATTCGAATTCCCGCCAGCCTTCCTCGTAATCCTCGAACAGCAGGCGGATCAGCGACAGATTCCAATGAGCCACCGCCCCGCCGGGTCTCAGATGAATGGCCTTGCGCAGCGCCTGCTCGGCCTCGACGAAGAAGCCCTGGCGCTTCAGGGCCGAGCCCAGCAGCACCCAGGCCTCGACCATCTCGGGGCGCAGCTCCAGCACCTTGCGCACCACCCGCTCGGCCTCGTCCATACGCCGCTGGCGCCACAGCGCCTCGGCCAGCCAGAGCATCGGCGCCGGCTCGCCGGGGCTGACCGCCACCAACGCCTCCAACGCCTCGATATCGTCCTTGTCGGCGCGCACCAGCGACAGCAGTACCCGCTGCTTCTCGCGGTCCAGAAGCCCGACCAGCTTGCGCAGACCCTCTTTATGGCCAGGATGGGCGGCGGTCAGCTGACGCAACAGCCGCTGAGCCTCGGCCAGATTGCCCAACCCCTCTTCGGCCACCGCCAGATTGAAGGTGGGTTCGGGATGCAGACTGCCGGATGCGACGATCCGGCGGTAAATTCGGGCGGCATCGGCCAGACGGCCCTGACGATGCAGCTCGACCGCTTGCTGGAAATCCTGATGCATGGTCACCAGACCAGCCGCCGGCTGACCCTCTGCCTGATCCGTCGCCAATTCCTATCCCCTTAGACAGTCCAGCATATACATGCCTGCGGAATGAGGAGCCACCCCTTTCCGCAGAACAAAACCCTGGGTAGAGTCTCGATATGATCTGTTAACAACTCCCCTCTTTGCCCTGAAGGATTTTGCGGGCATGATCCCGCAGGGCAAGCTTGGGGGAGCCGCACCGGAAATGGGTAAAAGCAAGATTCAGTTCCAGGTCAGCATCTTGCTGACTCTGTTGGGCATCGTGCTGGCCCTGACCGGAGCGATTTTCACCAGCGTGCTGCTGATCAGCACCAGCGCCGCCGAGCGCACTGCCAACAGCCTCTTCGACGAGATCACCAAGCGGGTGCATGAACGCGTCCAGCGCCAGATCGGCGACGCCTTGTCGCTGACCGAGCTGGGGGCTTCACGCGGGATGCCCGAAGCGATCACCGATGACGGCCTTGCCTCTCCGGCCCTGCCGCTGCTCAAAGCCGCCTTGAAGAATAATCATGCCCTCTATTCCGTCTATTACGGCTTTGGCGACGGCAGCTATCTGCAGGCCGTGAATGTCGAGGCCGACGCCCGCATCGTCGCCTCGCTCGGCGCGCCGCCCTCGACCCGGCTGGCGGTGCGCGCCATCAGCGCCGCCAAGGATGGCAGCCGGCGTCAGGTCTGGAGCTTTCTCGACGGCGCCGGCCAAAGGCTGGGCCGCGCCGAGGACGCCCATCCCAATTATGACCCTCGCCAGCGCCCCTGGTACCTCTCGGCGATGTCCGAGGATCGCGCCCGACTGTCGTCGCCCTATGTCTTCTCGTCTCTGAAGGAGCCGGGTTTGACCGCCAGCCGCAAGCTGGCGACCGGCAACGGCGTGTTCGGCGTCGATATCGCCCTGCGCGAGCTGAGCGAGTTCATCGAACAGCAAAGCATTTCGCCCGGTGGCGGCGTGGTGCTGGCTGACCCGTCCGGCCATCTGCTGGCCGCCCCCAGCCGCTTCCTTCCCGCAGGCACCCCCGCCCTGACCGAGATGTCCCAGCTGACCTCGCCGCAGATCCGCGCAGTGATCGAGGCCTTGCGTCATCAGACCGACGAAGGGCAAGTGATCTCGTCCGAGATCGGCGATCTGATGGTGCGCGCCATCCGCTGGGAACCTCCGTCGCCCCAGGATGGCAGCATCGCCATCGCCGCCATCGCTCCCGCCGCCGATTTCGTCGGCCATATCGCCCATATGCGGCTGCAGATGCTGCTGATCACCCTGGCTATTCTGGGCATCTCGATCCCGGCGATCCTGACCTTATCGCGGCGGATGGCCCTGACCGTGCGCGCCCTGGCCGAAGACGCCAAGCGCATCGAACGCTTCGACTTCACCCACGAGGTCGCAAGCGAATCCTATATCCAGGAATTCCACCAGCTGGCCCAGGCCTTCGCGGTGATGAAGGGCACCATCGCCACCCGCACCGAAGCCTTGCAGCAGGCCAAGGCCAAGCTGGCCCGGCTGGTCGAATTGGGCATCGCCGTCTCGGCCGAGCAGGACGATCAGGCGATGCTGAACACCGTGCTGGACAGCGCCAGGGATCTGGCCAATGCCGAAGTGGCCCATCTTTACCGCCTGGGGATCAAGGGCGAGCTGGAGCCCGTCTTGCACCGCGCCGATTCCTCTGCGGTCCGCGACCTGTCGCATATCCCCCTGGATTCGACCAATCCCCTGGCCATCGCCGCCTCACAAGGCGTCAGCCTGAATGCCGGCGAACTGGATTCCCGCCTGACCGTGCCGCTAAAGCAGCGCGGCGGCGAAGTAGCCGGCGTTCTGCAGCTGGAAGGTCATCGCGGCGGCGATGGATTGCCGGGCCCCTTTTCGGACGAGCTTCAGCGTTTCGTCGAAGCTCTGGCCGCCCAAGCCGCCACCGCCATGCATAATCATGAACTGCTGGCCGATGCCCGCTATCGGCTGGAACGGCTGCAAGTGCAGCAGGAACTGGACAGCGCCAGTCGCACCCAGATGGCCCTGTTGCCGCCGCTCGACGCCCTGGCCCGGCTGGGCGGCAGCCATGCCTTGTCGATCCAGGCGCATTTCCAGCCCTCTTCCGCCACCGGCGGCGATCTGTGGGGCTGCCACGAGATCGACGGTGCGCGCATCGGTTTCTATGCCTTCGACTTCACCGGCCATGGCTTGGCCGCCGCCTTGAACACCTTCCGCCTGCATGCGCTGATCCATGAGCATCGCGAGCTGTGGGCCGAACCGTCCAAGCTGCTGACCTGCCTCGACGGCACATTGTCGCGACTGCTGCCGGTGGGGCAATATGCCACCATGTTCTATGGCGTGCTGGATGTCGAGCAAGGCCGCCTGGACTGGTCGGCGGGCGCCGCCCCCGAACCCTTGCTGCTACGAGCCGACGGCAGCGTCGAACGTCTGGACAGCCGTGGGCTGCCGCTGGGTCTGTCCAAATTCATGACCACCAAAGAGCGCCCGCAGCTGTCTTGCGCCATGGGTTCCGGCGATAGCCTGATGTTCCACAGCGACGGCATGAACGAAGCCTCGCGTCATGATGGCCAACTGTTCGGTGACGACACCGTCGCCGACCTGCTGCGCGCCTGCCCGCTCTCGGAAGCGGGAGTCCGCGATCTCGAGAGCATGATGAAAAGCTTCTTCGCCCAGGTGCGCACGCCTCTGGACGACGACCTGACCGCCGTGTTGATCAATCGTCATTGAGGCTGCCGCCTCGTCACCAACCCCTTAAGACCTCCGCCATAACCGTTTGGGTTATCAACCACATTCCCAAAGAGTAGCCCGAGCGATGCACCCGCTATATTGCAATACAGAGACATGAGCATTCTACTGTGCCTGGGGGAAGGAGAAACCATCACACAGTTCTCTCCAGAACAGAAATAAAGCGGGGCGTGCATGAGCGGCTTTAATTTTCTTTACAACTTGTCAGTCAAGACCCGTATCTATGCCAGTTTTGGCCTGATATTGGGACTGATGCTGCTGATCTCGGTGATCGGCTGGACCACCATGAACAGCGCCAGCGACCGGACCCAGACCTATATCGGCGTCAGCGGTCATGCCTTGGGCGTCTCGGTGCTGGCCGGCAATTTCACCGACGGCCGCCGGGCGGTTGTGTCCTATGCCCAAACCGGGAACGAGGCGACCTATACCAAGGCCCGCGAGCTGTTCGCCTCGGTCAACAAGGATCTGGGCGAGATCATCGCCGCCACTTCGGACCCGGTCCTCAAGGACAGTCTGCAGAAGATCACCTCGCAGATCACCGCTTATGACGCCAATCTGGTCAAGGTTTACGAGCTGCGCCAGACCCGAGACACTCTGCTGAACGGTCAGTTGCTGACCCTGGGGCCGAAGGCCAAGCAGAACCTGGACAGCGTGACCAAAGACACGCTGGCAGCCAATGACTACGAAGCCGCCTCCGCCTCTGGGGCTTTGGTGGAACAGCTGCTGACCGCCCGCCTGTCGGTCGCCCGCTTCATGTATACCGGCGACATCAAGATGCTGGATCAGGGACGCGACGAATTGGGCGAGCTGCAAAAGCGCATTCAGGGCGCTCTGCCCGCCTTCCATAACGCGCAAAGCCGTCAGCTGGTTCAGGAATCCGGCGAATTGGCCGCCACCTATGCCGAAAAGCTGGCGCAGCTGGCCGATGTCAGCCAGACGAGCTTCGATTTGGTCAACAAGATCATGCCGGATCAGGCGCAGACCATTTCCGATCTGGTGACCTCTACCCGCAACTCGCAAAAGACTCAGCTGAGCACACTGGCCGACGAGACCCTGTCGCGCATGGCCACCGCCATGCGCACCTCGCTGCTGATTCAGCTGGCGACCTTGGCCGGCGGCTTGCTGATGGCCGTGACCATCGCCGCCAGCATCATTCGTCCGGTGGACGCCATGACCGCCACCATGTCGGCCCTGGCCGCCGGTGACAAGAGCGTCCCGATTCCCGCAACCGAGAACAAGGACGAGATCGGCGAGATGGCTCGCGCCGTCCAGGTGTTCAAGGAAAGCATGATCCGGGCCGAGACGCTGGAAGCCCAAGCCCGCGCCGAGCAGGAAAAAGAGGTCGCCCGTGGCCGCAAGCGCGAGCTGCTGACCGCCGACTTCGACGTGATGATTCGTCGCGTCATCGCCAAGGTGGACAACACGGTGCAAAGCGTCCATGCCAGCTCGACCAGCCTGCATGCCGCCGCAGAACAGACCAGCCGCCAAAGCGCCGCTGTCGCCGCCGCCGCCGAGCAAACCTCGCAGAACATGCAGACCGTGGCCTCGGCCGCCGAGCAGCTGGGAGCCTCGACCGTCGAGATCAGCCGCCGGGTTCAGGACACGACCCGCATCACTCAGGAAGCGGTGCTAGGGGTGCAGACCGCCGACGGCATCGTCGACGGCCTGTCGACCGGCGCTCAGAAGATCGGCGAGATCGTCAATCTGATCAACGACATCGCGGCTCAGACCAACCTGCTGGCTCTGAACGCCACCATCGAGGCGGCCCGGGCTGGTGATGCCGGCAAGGGCTTCGCCGTCGTCGCCGGCGAGGTCAAGAACCTGGCCAACCAGACGGCGCGCGCCACCAGCGAGATCGCCGAGCAGGTCGCCGGCATCCAGACATCGACCCAAAGTGCGGTGGATTCCATCAAGACCGTCGGCGCCGCCATCGGCAAGGTGGACGAGGTGGTCGCCTCGATCGCCGCCGCCGTCGAGGAGCAGAACGCCGCCACCCAGGAAATCGTCCGCAATGTTCAGGAAGCAGCGGACGGCAACCACGAGGTCACCCGCAATATCGCCCAGGTTTCCAGCGCCGCCAAGGAAACCGGCGAAATGGCTTCGGGCATGTACAAGGTCGCCCAGCTGCTGGAAGAATCCGGCGCCAGCTTGGGCAAGCATGTCGAGACCTTCCTCTCCAGCGTCAAGGCTATCTGAGCCGAGAGCGGTTTCCACCCAAACGAAATTTAGATTTTAGCCTCGCCCCCGATGATCGAGATCACTCCCTCGATCATCGGGGGCGATGTTTTTTCGCATTCCGCCCATGACGGAATAAAACCCCATTTTTGTCCTAAAGTATAAGATTTGATCCTTCTGCCTGAAAGACGTCCCAATCTGATAGGGCCATAATCCATGAAACCTTTACGACATAAGGGCGAGAAAGCTTTCGCGCACCTCCTTCTCGTGGAAGTCACCCCATAAGATTCAAAACACCGAGGACATCATGTCGGCCCTGCTCGCTTCCTTGAAAATCAAGGCCAAGATCATCGTGGGCTTTGCCTGCGTTTTGGTCATTCTCGCCATTGTTTCGGTCATGGCGATCTGGAATTTCTCCTCTACCCGCGAACAGGTCGAGACCTACAGCCAGCGGGTCAAGGTCGTGGCGATCGCCCGCCAACTGGACCGCGACGCTCTGGATCTGCGGCGTTTCGCCCGTGAATATGCCCTGACCGGCAAGAGTGAGGATGCCAAGAAAGCCCTGGAGATCGCCGACTCCATGCGCAGCCAGTTACGCTTTGCCGTCGATTTCATCAAGAACCCCGAACGGCAACAACGCACTCGCGATATGTCCGATCGGTTCGAAGCCTATATGGGCAATTTCCAAACCCTTTATAAGCAGCGCGAAGAGGTTTTAGACCTGATCAACAAGGTCATGGACCCCTCGGGCGGCCAGTTCTATCAGCTGGTCTCGGGCTTGCGCGACGATGCCGCTCGCTCGGGCGACAGCCGGGTTTCCCAAGCCGCGGTGCCGGTGCTGGAGCATGGCTTGCTGGCGCGGCTTTACGCCAATCAGATGATCGGTCGCCGCGATCCCGCTTTCGCCCCCAAGGCCAAACATGAGTTCGAGCTGCTGGGCACCGCTCTCAAGGCTTTGGACAATGCCGCCGGCACCGGCCCCCTGGCGGCCAAGAACGATGAAATCGCCGCCCTGGTGCCGAAATATGAACAGGCCTTTGATCGCATCGCCGAACTGTCCGCCTCGAACCAGGATATCGTCGAGCATGTGAATGCCGACATCGCCACCCAATTCTCGGCCGACGCCACCTTCATCCGCGACTCCGGCGTCGAGGAAGAGCAGCGTATCGAAGCTCAGACCAAGTCGATGATCGACAGCTCCCGCGATATGACCAGCCTCTTCGCCATCGTCGGCCTGGTGCTGGGCGCCAGCCTGTCCTGGCTGCTGGGCTCGGCTATCGCCCGTCCGGTGGTCGGCATGACCGACGCCATGCGCCATCTGTCCGAGGGCGATACCGCCGTCACCATTCCGGCGCAGCATAACCGTGACGAAATCGGTGAAATGGCCAAGGCCATGAACATCTTCAAGGATAACCTGATCGCGACCGAGCGCATGCGCTCCGAGCAGGAAGAGCAGAAGAAACGTGCCGCCGAAGATCGCAAGCTGGCCCTGCGAAAGATGGCCGACACCTTCGAAGCCCAGGTGGGCGGCGTGGTGCAGGCCGTGACCGCCGCCGCCGTGCAGCTTCAGGCTTCGTCGAAGCAGATGGCCGCCACCGCTCAGGAAACCAGCGCCCAGGCCACCACCGTCGCCGCTGCCGCCGAAGAGGCTTCGAGCAACGTCGAAACCGTCGCCACCGCCACCGAGGAACTGTCGGCCTCGATCAACGAGATCGCTGGACAGGTGGAACGCTCGCAGGCGGTATCGGTGCGCGCTAATGAAGAGGCGGTCCACACCACCGAACTGATCCAAAAGCTGTCCGAGAATGTCGGCAGCATCGGCGAGATCGTGGCCTTGATCAACGATATCGCCAGCCAGACCAATCTGCTGGCCCTGAACGCCACCATCGAGGCGGCGCGTGCCGGCGATGCCGGCAAAGGCTTCGCCGTGGTGGCCTCCGAGGTTAAAAACCTGGCCAACCAGACCGGCAAGGCCACCGACGAGATCGCCAACAAGATCGCCGCCGTTCAGTCCGGCACCAGCGATGCGGTGGCCGCCATCGTCTCGATCTCGAAGGTCATCACCGAGGTCAGCGAGATCAGCTCGACCGTGGCGTCCGCGGTGCAGGAACAGACCGCCGCCACCGGCGAGATCGCCCGCAATGTCGATCAGGCCGCCGCTGGCACCCAAGAAGTCTCGCGCAATATCGATCAGGTGGAAACCGCCGCCCGTGAAACCGGCAATGCCGCCGAGCAGATCAACGAATCCGCCACCGAATTGTCGCATCAGGCCGAACGGCTGAAGATGGAGGTCTCGCGCTTCCTTGATCAGGTGCGCACCGACAAAGATCATATGGAGCTGTTCCGCTGGGATGGCAGCCTGACGATCGGCGTGCCGGTGATCGATAATCATCACCATGAAATGTTCGACAAGATGAACACTTACTTCAGCCGCATGATCGCCGGCGAAGGCAACGAGGCCGCCGCAGTCATGCTGGCCGAACTGAACCGCAGCATGAGCCAGCATTTCCAAGAGGAAGAGGCCGCCATGTCTCGCCTCGGCTATCCCGGCCTCGTCAAGCACAGCCAGGAACATGCGCACTTCCTGCGCGAACTCAACAAGCGCAAGGAGGCCTTGCTGGCCCATAAACCGGGCGCGGAAAACGCCTTCTTCGAATTCTGTTCGGAATGGCTGAAGGAACATATCATGCGGGACGACCGCGACTTCTCGGACTTTACCCGGCAACGCCGCGCCGCCTGAGAAGAAATGTCAAGAAAAGGCCCCGAATCTTTAGGATCGGGGCCTTTTTCCATCAAAAATGAATGTTCTTTTGGTTGATCACATCAGCTTCACTAGCGCAGGATGAGAGGGCATGCTTGACTGCAATCCTGGTCGATTGCCATTTGCGGCATTCGGCTAGGTGTGATCCCGATCACAGTTGGTGGACTGCGCAAGGGACTATGGTGGAAGTTGGCATGAAAGGCTTTTTAAGGCTTTTCATGTCTTATGGTGGTGGTTTCGGTTTATCCGATCAGCGGCAAAGAGCAACGCATGACACTGGCTTACTCTCAAATCCAGGCACTGAACACGACCGGGATTCAGTCTCTGACGACGACCGAGATCGCTAGCTGGAGCGCCAGCTACATCGCGGTGCTGACGAGCGATCAGTTCAGCGCGTTTTCCTCGACCCAGATCGCGGCCTTCAACGCCACCGAAGTCGGGGCCATGACCTCGACCGAGCTGGCAGTGATGACCAGCACCCAGATCGCCGGTCTGACCGCCGCCCGCATCGGCAATCTGTCCACCCTTCAGCTGTCTTATCTGCCCGCCACCACCCTGGCTTCGCTGACCACCACCCAGATCGGCGGCATGAACAGCACCCAGGTCGGATCGCTGTCTTCCACCGACCTTCTGGCGATGGACACCACCTTCATCGCCGCCCTGACCGCCGCCCAGGCCCAGGGTCTGACCGCCACCCAGTTGGGCAACCTGACCACCAGCCAGGCCCAGACTCTGTCCACCACCCAGTTGGTGGCCATGACCAGCACCCAGCTGAACGGGCTGGGCAGCAGCAATTTCGCGGTGCTGACCACCACCCAGTTCCAGGCTTTGTCGGCGGCTCAGCTGTCGAACCTGACCAGCACCAACATCGATGCCGTCGCCAGCACTGATTTCACAGGTTTGAGCAACGCCCAGATGCAGGCGCTGACCTCGGTGCAGCTGGCGTCTTTGTCCACCGGACAGATCGATGCCCTGACCTCGACCCAGGTTTCGGCCATGTCGGCCACTCAGCTGAACGCCATGGGAAGCACCAATCTGGCCTCGCTGACCAGCACCGAGATCACCGGCCTGACCGCGAATCAGCTGTCGCAGCTGACCACCACCAGCCTGAACGCCATTTCCACCACCAATCTGTCCAGCCTGACCACCACCCAGCTGGCCAATCTGTCCTCGACTCTGCTGCGCGGGTTGTGGACCACCAATTTCGCGGCCCTGACCACCACCCAGATCGCCGCTTTGTCTGCTTCGCAGGTCACCGGCCTGACCTCGCAGCAATTGGTCGCCCTGTCCACTGATCAGGCGATGGTGCTGACCACCACCCAGTTGCAAGCCTTCACCACCGGCCAGCTGAACGGACTCGACACCACCAATTTCGCCCAGCTGACCACCACTCAGATCCGGGCTTTGTCCTCGGCGCAGATCGCCGGTCTGTCGACCAATGTGGTGCAGTCCATCAGCACCACCGATTTGTCGGCGCTGGCCAATAATCAGGTCGGCGGCCTGACCACCCAACAGTTGGTGTCGCTGACCATTGCCCAGGCCCAAAGCCTGACCAGCACCCAGATCGCTGCGATGAATACCGTGCAGCTGAACGGGCTGGACACCACCAATATCGGCCAGCTGACCACCACCGAGCTGACCGGCCTGAGCGCCAACCAGCTGAGCGGCCTGTCGCTGAACGATCTCAACGCCATTTCCACGACCGACCTGTCCAGCCTGACCACGACCCAGATGACCGGGCTGACGGTAACCCAGATCAAGGGCTTGTGGACCACCAATCTGGCGTCGCTGACCACCACCCAGCTGGCTGCCTTGAGCGCCAACCAGATCACGGGCCTGACCACCAGCCAGCTGGTGTCGATCTCCACCACTCTGGCCCAGTCCCTGACCACCACCCAGTTGGTGGCGATGAGCAGCACCCAGCTGAACGGGCTGGACACCACCAATCTCGCCAGCCTGACCACCACCCAGCTGGCCAGCCTGTCCTCGCTGCAGCTGCGCGGCCTGACCACCTGGAACCTCGAGTCCGTCACCACCACCGATCTGGCGGCTTTGTCGAACAACCAGCTGAGCGGCCTGACCACCAACCAAATGGTGGCTTTGTCCACCACCCAGGCGCAGAGCCTGACCAGTACCCAGCTGGGCAGCCTGTCGACCCTCCAGCTGAACGGACTCGACACCACCAATTTCGCGGCCCTGACCACCACCGAGACCGCCGGCCTGACCGCCAACCAGCTGGGCGGGCTGACCACCACCATTCTGAATGCCATCAACAGCACCGACTTCTCGGCGCTGACCACCACTCAGCTGCTGGGCCTGAACTCGAATCAGATCAGGGGCTTAAGCACCACGCAGCTGGCGGCGATGACCACCACCCAGCTGGTCGCCCTGACCGCCAATCAGGTGGCCGGACTGACCGCCGCCCAGATGGTGTCCTTGTCCACCAGCCAGGCCCAGGCGCTGACCACCACTCAGTTGGTGGCCATGACCACCGCCCAGATCGACGGGCTGGACGTCACTAATCTGGCGGTGCTGACCACCACCCAGATTCGCGCCTTGTCGTCGCTGCAATTGCGCGGACTGACCACCGCCGAGATTCAAGTAATCACCACCGACGATCTGTCGGTGCTGTCTTCGGCTCAGCTGTCGGGTCTGACCAGCCAACAGATGGTGTCGCTGACCACCACCCAGGCGCAAAGCCTGACCAGCACCCAGATCGGCGGGCTGAATACCCAACAGCTGATCGGGCTGGACACCACCAATCTGGGCACGCTGACGGTGACCGAGGTTTCCGGCCTGACCGGCGCCCAGATCGGCGGGCTGACCACCACGGCGCTGAACGCCCTGTCGACCACCGACTTCTCGTCGCTGACCACCACCCAGTTGCAAGGCATCACCTCGCGCCAGTTGGGCGGACTGACCACCACCCAGGCGGTGGCGATGACCACCACCCAGCTGTCGGCTCTGTCGGCCAATCAGGCGGTCGGCCTGACCGCTGCCCAATTGGTGGCGATCTCGACCACCCTGGCGCAGTCCCTGACCACCACCCAGCTGGTGGCCTTCAGCACGGTTCAGTTGAACGGTCTAGACACCACCAATCTCGCCAGCCTGACCACCACCCAGGCGCGGGCTTTGTCGTCGCTGCAGCTGAACGGCCTGTCGACCCTGAATCTGCAGGCGATGACCACCACCGATTTGTCGGCGCTGGCCAACAATCAGCTGACCGGTCTGACCAGCTTGCAGATGCTGGCCCTGACCACCACCCAGGCTCAGTCGTTGACCAGCACTCAGATGAATGGCCTGACCACGGTCCAGCTGAACGGCCTTGGCACCAGCAATCTGTCGCAGCTGACCACCACCGAGATGACCGGGCTTTCGGCCCAGCAGATGGGCGGGTTGTCGCTGACCAGCCTGAACGCGCTTTCGACCACCGATCTGTCCGGCCTGTCCACCACCCAGATTCTGGGCTTAAGCGCCAATCAGATCGCCGGTCTGACCACCAGCAATCTGGACAGCCTGACCACCACCCAGCTGGCCGCCATGTCGGTGACCCAGGTGGGCGGACTGACCGCCAGCCAGTTGGTGAGCCTGTCCACCACCCAGGCCCAGGCGCTGACCACCACCCAACTGGTGGCGATGACCAGCACTCAGCTGAACGGGCTCGACACCACCAATCTGGCCCAGCTGACCACCACGCAGGCCAAGGCCCTGACCTCGACGCAGCTGCGTAACCTGACCACCTGGAACATCGAGAGCTTCAGCACCACCAATCTGTCGTCTCTGTCCTCGGCCCAGCTGTCGGGTCTGACCACCCAGCAGATGGTGTCCTTGACCACCACCCAGGCGCAAAGCCTGACCAGCACCCAGATCGGCGGGTTGAACACGGTCCAGCTGAACGGGCTCGACACCACCAATCTGGCCAGCCTGACCACCACCGAGGTCACCGGGCTGACCGCCAACCAGATGGCCGGGCTGACCACCACCAGCCTGAACGCCCTGGGCAGCACCGATCTGTCCAGCCTGACCACCACTCAGCTGACCGGCCTGAATTCAAACCAGCTGAAGGGGCTGAGCACCACCAATCTGGCGGCGCTGACCACCACTCAGCTGTCGTCCTTCAGCGCCAATCAGGTGCCCGGCCTGACCGCTGCCCAGCTGGTAGCGCTGTCCACCACTCTGGCACAGGCGCTGACCACCACCCAGCTGACCGCCTTCTCGACCCAACAGCTGAACGGTCTCGACACCACCAATCTGGCCAGCCTGACCACCACTCAGATTCTGCGTCTGACCTCGCTGCAATTGCGCGGGCTGACCACTTGGAGCCTGCAGGCGCTGACCACCACCGATCTGTCGGTGCTGACCTCGGCCCAGCTGTCGGGCCTGACCTCCAACCAGATGCTGGCCCTGTCCACCACCCAGGTACAGAGCCTGACCAGCACCCAGGTCGGCGGCCTGACCACCCAGCAGCTGAACGCGCTGGACACCATCAATCTGGCGTCCCTGACCACCGTCGAGCTGACCGGCCTGACCGCCAACCAGCTGTCGGGCATCAGCACCACCTATGTGGACGATCTGACCACCACCGATCTGTCCTCCTTCACCACCACCCAGCTGACCGGGCTAACCAGCCTGCAATTGCGGAGCCTGACCACCAGCCAGATCGTGGCGCTGACCACCACCCAGTTCGCCGCTCTGTCGGCGGGACAGGTGACCGGCTTCACCACCAGCCAGCTGGAAGCCCTGACCACCGACGAAGGGCAGGCCCTGACCACCACGCAGCTGGGGGCCTTCACCACCCAGCAGCTGAATGCGCTGGACACCACCAATCTGGCGGTCTTGAGCACCACCCAGATCGGCCGACTGACCTCGGTGCAGCTGTCCGGACTGAACACCACCAATCTGAACGCCATCAGCACCACCGATCTGGCCGCCCTGACGGTGGCGCAGCTGTCGGGCCTGACCTCGGGCGAGGTGGGCAGCCTGTCCACCACCGACGCCCAGGCGCTGACCACCACTCAGATCGCCGGCCTGTCCACCGTCCAGGCCAAGGGACTGACCGCCAGCCAGTTGGTGGCTTTGTCCACCACCCAGGCCCAGGCCCTGACCGCCGCCCAGATGTCGGTGCTGACCACCCTGCAGCTGAATGGCCTCGACACCACCAACTTCGCCCAGCTGACCACCACCCAGGTTCGGGCGCTGTCGTCCTTGCAGATCGCCGGTCTGACCACCAGCATCATCAATTCGATGACCACCACCGATCTGGCGTCTTTGGCGACCACCCAGATCACCGGCCTGACCAGCCAGCAGCTGGTGGCGATGACCACCACCCTGGCGCAGTCGCTGACCACCACCCAGATCGTCGCCATGAGCGGCACCCAGCTGAACGCGCTGGACACCACCAATCTGGCCCAGTTGACCACCACCGAGGCCCGCGGCCTGACCAGCCAGCAGCTGACGGCGCTGACCACCACCAGCCTGAACGCCATCAACACCACGGCGCTCGCCTCGCTGACCACTCAGCAGATCGCCGGGCTGACCTCGGCTCAGATCGCCTGGCTGTCCACCACCGATATCGCCAGCCTGACCACCACCCAGCTGGCGGCGATGAACAGCACCCAGGTCAAGGCCCTGACCACCAGCCAGCTGGTGACCCTGTCCACCACCCAGGCGCAGGCGCTGACCTCGGCGCAAATGGTGCTGTTGAGCAGCATCCAGCTGAACGGCCTCGACACCACCAATCTGTCGCAGCTGACCACCACCCAGGCGCGGGCGCTGACCAGCCAGCAGCTGGGCACGCTGACCAGCAGCAGCCTGAACGCCCTGTCCACCACTGACTTCCAGGCGCTGGCCAGCAATCAGGTCACCGGCCTGACCACGGCGCAGCTAGAGGCTTTGAGCACCAATCTGGGCCAAAGCCTGACCACCACCCAGCTGGTGGCGATGAGCACGGTGCAGATCAATGCGCTGGACACCACCAATCTGGCGTTGCTGAGCACCACTCAGATCATCGGCCTGACAAGCCAGCAGATTGGGGCGCTGAACACCACCAATCTGAACGCCATCACCACCACCGATTTCCAGGCGCTGACCACCAAGCAGCTGACCGGCCTGACCTCGGCACAGATTGCCAATCTGGGCACCAGCTCCACTTCGGCGCTGACCACCACTCAGCTGTCGTCCATCAGTACGACCCAGGCCAAGGCGCTGACCGCCAGTCAGCTGGTGGCGCTGTCGACCACCCTGGCTCAGTCGCTGACCAGCCAGCAGCTGGCGGCCATGAGTTCGACCCAGCTGAACGGGCTCGACACCATCAATATTTCGAGCCTCAGCACCACCCAGCTGAAGAATCTGACCAGCCAGCAGCTGGCCGGGCTGACCACCACCATCCTGGATGCTCTGACCACCACCGAACTGTCGTCGCTGGCCAGCAACCAGATCACCGGCCTGACCACCATCCAGCTCGAGTCGCTGACCACCACCCTGGGCCAGAGCCTGACCACCACCCAGCTGGTGGCGATGAGCACGTTGCAGATCAACGCGCTGGACACCACCAACATCAGCCAGCTGACCACCACCCAGATCCGCAGCCTGACCAGCCAGCAGATGGGGGCGCTGAACACCACCAATCTGAACGCCATCACCACCACCGACTTCCAGGCGCTGACCACCCAGCAGCTGGCGGGCCTGACCTCGGCACAGTTGGCGTCCTTGGGCACCGCCGCCTTCGCTTCGATGAGCACCACCCAGGTGGCGGCCATGAGCGCCACTCAGATCAAGTCCCTGACCGCCGCTCAATTGGTGGCGATGACCACCACCCAGGCGCAGGCCCTGACCAGCGCGCAGCTGGTGCTGTTGAGCTCGATCCAGCTGAACGGTCTCGACACCACCAATCTGTCCAACCTGACCACCACCCAGATTCGCGCGCTGACCAGCCTGCAGTTGGGGACACTGACCAGCAGCAATCTGAACGCCCTGACCACCACCGAGCTGTCGGCGCTGGCCAGCAATCAGATCAGCGGCCTGACCACGGTCCAGCTGGAGTCCTTAAGCACCACTCTGTCCCAAGCGCTGACTACCACTGAAATCGTGGCGATGAGCACGGTGCAGCTGAACGCGCTGGACACCACCGATCTGTCGCAGCTGAGCACCACCCAGTTCGCGGCCTTCAGCAGCCTGCAGATTCGCGGTCTGACCACGCTGAATCTGGAATCCATCACCACCAGCGATCTGGCGGTGCTGACCAGCGCCCAGGTTTCCGGCCTGACCGCCGCCCAGATGGTGGCCCTGACCACCACCCAGGCCCAGAATCTGTCCACCACCGAGATGGTGGCCCTGACCTCCGCCCAGCTGAACGCGCTGGACACCACCAACTTCGCCCAGCTCTCCACCACCGAGCTGGGAGCCTTGACCTCGGGTCAGATCGGCGGCCTGACCACCACCAATCTGAACGTGCTGTCGGCCACCGACATCCAGACCTTCTCGACCACCCAGCTGGGCGGTCTGACCTCTGTGCAGATCAAGGGCCTGAGCACCGGCATCGTTCAGGATCTGACCACCACCCAGCTGGCGGCGCTGACCACCGCCCAGGTCACCGGCCTGACCACCAGCCAGATGGTGGCCCTGACCACCACCCAGGCCCAGAATCTGTCCACCACCGAGATGGTGGCCCTGACCTCCGCCCAGCTGAACGCGCTGGACACCACCAACTTCACCCAGCTCTCCACCACCGAGCTGGGAGCCTTGACCTCGGGTCAGATCGGCGGCCTGACCACCACAAATCTGAACGTGCTGTCGGCCACCGACATCCAGACCTTCTCGACCACCCAGCTGGGCGGCCTGACCTCTGTGCAGATCAAGGGCCTGAGCACCGGCATCGTTCAGGATCTGACCACCACCCAGCTGGCGGCGCTGACCACCGCCCAGGTCACCGGCCTGACCACCAGCCAGATGGTGGCCCTGACCACCACCCAGGCGCAGGCGCTGACCACCACCCAGATCGGCGCCATGAGCAGCACTCAGCTGAATGGCCTCGACACCACCAATCTGGGTGCGCTGACCACCACTCAGATCGGCAAGCTGTCGTCGGTGCAACTGTCCGGCCTGACCAGCACCAGCCTGAACGCCATCACCAGCACCGGCATCGCGGCGCTGACCACCGTGCAATTGACTGGCCTGTCCTCGGTCCAGCTGGCAGCTCTGGCCACCAGCGACCTGGCGGCCATGACCACCACGCAGATCGCCTCGCTCAATGTGTTCCAGATCAAGGGCCTGACCACCAGCCAGCTGGTCAGCCTGACCACCACCGAAGCCGCCGCCCTGACCACCGCGCAGCTGTCGGCGATGTTGACCACCCAGCTGAACGGCCTGGACACCACCAATTTCGCCAGCCTGACCACCACCCAGATGCGCAGCCTCGGCTCGGCCCAGATCGCCGGTCTGACCACCAGCATCATCGACAGCCTGACCACCACCGAATTCTCGTCCCTGGCCACCAACCAGATCACCGGTTTGGGCAGCAGCCAGCTGGAAGCGCTGACCACCACTCTGGGCGCGGCGCTGACCACCACTCAGATCGCCGCCATGACCAGCCTGCAAATCGACTGGCTGGACACCACCAATCTGACCGCCTTCTCGACCACCCAGGTCCAGGCGCTGACCACGGCGCAGATCGCCGGGCTCTACACCAGCTTCGTGCAGTCCCTGAGCACCACTCAGGTGGCGGCGCTGTCGACCAGTCAGGTCAAGGCGCTGACCAACAGCCAGCTGGTGGCGATGACCACCACCCAGGTGACGTCGCTGACCACCACCCAGTTCCAGGCGCTGACCTCGACCCAGCTGAATGCGCTCGACACCACCAATCTGTCGAACCTGACGGTGACCGAGATCGCGGCGCTGACCACCCAGCAGGTCGCCGGCCTGACCACCACCAATTTCGACGTGCTGGGCAGCACCAGCCTGCAAAACTTCAGCACCACGCAGATTCAGGCGCTGTCCACCACTCAGCTTTTGAACCTGACCAGCAATCTGGTGCAGGCTCTGACCACCACCCAGATGGCGGTGCTGACCACCACCCAGGTGAACGGCCTGGGCAGCGCCAATATCGGCCTGCTGTCCACCACCCAGGCAGCGGCCCTGACCACCACCCAGGTGGCCGGTCTGACTTCGGTCAATCTGAACAATCTTGGCACCACCGATCTGGATGCCCTGAGCACCACCCAGATCGTCGCCATGACCTCGACCCAGGTGGCGGCGCTGACCACCACCAACGCCCAGTCGCTGACGGTGACTCAGGTGGCGGCCATGACCACCACCCAGATGACGGCGCTGAACGCCGCCCAGCTGGTCAGCCTGACCACCACTCAGGCCTCGTCCCTGACGACGACTCAGCTGGTGGCGCTGTCCACGGCGCAGATCAATGCGCTGGACACCACCAATCTGTCGAACCTGACCACCACCCAGGCGGCGGCGCTGACCACGACCCAGGTGGCCGGTCTGACCACCAGCAATCTGGACGCCATCACCACCACCGATCTGGCGGCCTTCACCACCACCCAGATGAAGGCGCTGACCAGCGCTCAGATGGCCGGCTTCACCACTTCGATGGTGGCGGCGCTGTCGACCACGCAGATGGCGGTGCTGTCCACCACCCAGATCAATGCGCTGGACACCGGCAATATCTCCAGCCTGTCCACCACCCAGGCTTCGAGCCTGACGACGCAGCAGATCGCGGGGCTGACCACCACCAATCTGAATGTGCTGGGCAGCACCAATCTGGACGCGCTGACCACCACCGAGATCGCGGCGCTGACCACCACCCAGATCGCCGGCCTGACCACCACCTATACCGAGGAACTGACCACCACCCAGGTGGCGGCCCTGACCACGGCGCAAGTGGCGGCGCTGACCGCCAGCCAGCTGGTGGGCATGGATACCAGCCAGATCGCGGTGATGAGCACCACCCAGATCCGGGCCCTGTCCTCGACCCAGATCAACGGGCTGGATACCAGCAATCTGTCGAACCTGACGGTGACCCAGGTGGCGGCCCTGACCACCCAGCAGGTGGCCGGCCTGTCAACTTGGAACCTTGAGGCCTTCACCACCACCGAGCTGGGCGCCATGAGCACCACCCAGCTGGTGGCGCTGGCCCTGACTGACTTCGTGGCGCTGACCACCACCCAGGTTACGGCTCTGACCACCACGCAATTGGCGGCCTTCACCTCGGCGCAGATCAATGCGCTGGACACCACCAATCTCTCCAGCCTGACCACCACCCAGGCGGCGGCGCTGACCAGCGCCCAGATCGCCGGGCTGTGGACCACCAATCTGAATGTGCTGGGCACCACCAATCTGCAGGCGCTGACCACCACCCAGATCCAGGCGCTGACGGTGGCGCAGATCGCGGCGCTGATTACCACTACCAATCTGAACGCCCTGACCACCACCCAGCTGGTGGCCTTGAGCGTCGCCCAGATGCAGGCCCTGACCTCCAGTCAGCTGGGGGCGATGGACACCACGCAGGTGGCATCCTTCACCACCACCCAGATGCAGGCGCTGTCCAGCGTCCAGCTGAACGGCCTCGACACCACCAATCTGTCCAGCCTGACCACTACCCAGGCGGTGGCGCTGACCGCCAATCAGGTGGCGAACCTGTCGACCTGGAACCTGGAATCGATCACCACCACCGACATCCAGGCGATGACCACCACGCAGTTCGTGGCGCTGTCGAATGCCTCGCTGCTGGCGCTGAGCACCACCCAGGTGCAGGCGATGACCACCACCGTCCTGGCGGCTTTGTCGGCCAACCAGTTGAACGCGCTGGACACCAGCAACATCGCCAGCTTGAGCACCACCCAGGTCCAAGCCCTGACGGTGGCCGAGATCACCGGCCTGACCACCACCAACCTGAATGTTCTGCCCACCACCGACATCCAGGCCCTGACCACCACCCAGGTGCAGGCGCTGTCGGCGACACAGATCGCGGCGCTGATCACCACCACCAATATCAACGCCCTGACCACCACCCAGGTGCAGGCTCTGACCGCCAATCAGGTCAAGTCGCTGACCACCAGCCAGCTGGCCAATCTGGACACCACCCAGATCCAGGCCTTCACCACCACCCAGATCCAGGCTTTCAGCAGCCAGCAGATCGATGGGCTGGACACCACCAACTTCGCGGCGCTGACCACCACCCAGGCGGCGGCCCTGACCGCCGGCCAGGTGACCGGCCTGACCTCTAATCTGCTGTCGGTGCTGACCACCACCGATCTGGCGGTGATGAGCACCACCCAGATCACCGCCCTGACCAACGCCAATCTGGTCAGCCTGTCCACCACCCAGGCGGCGGCGCTGACCACCACCCAGCTGGCGGCTCTGTCGGTCGGGCAGGTGAACGCGCTCGACACCACCAACTTCGGCGCCCTGACCACCACTCAGGCGGCGGCGCTGACCAGCGCCCAGGTGGCCGGGCTGACCAGCTCGAACATCAATGCGCTGACCACCAGCAATATCCAGGCCTTCAGCACCACCGAGATTTCGGCCCTGACCAGCGCCCAGATGGCGGCGCTGACCACCACCCTGGCCGAAGCCTTGAGCACCACTCAGGTGCAGGTGTTGTCGTCGAACCAGATCAAGGCGCTGACCAGCAGCCAGTTGCAGGCGATGGACAGCACTCAGGTGGCGTCCTTCACCACCACCCAGATTCAGGCGCTGACCAGCCTGCAGCTGAACGCCCTGCCGACCAGCGATATCGTCGCTCTGTCCACCACCCAGGTGCGCGCCCTGACCGCGGCTCAGTTGACGGCGCTGGCGACCACCGAGCTGGACGCCCTGACCGACACCGACATCACCGCCCTGACCAGCACCCAGGCCCAGGCCCTGACCAGCCTGCAGCTGGTCAGTCTGGCCACCGATCAGGCCCAGTCGCTGACCACCACCGCCCTGACGGCCCTGTCGGCGGCGCAGGTGAACGGCCTCGACACCACCAACTTCGCCCAGCTGACCACCACCCAGGCCTCGGCCCTGACCAGCCTGCAGATCGCCGGTCTGAACAGCAGCGTTCTGATGGCCCTGTCGACCACCGACCTTCAGGCCATGAGCACCACCCAGCTGACGGCCCTGACCAGCGCCGAAGCCTCGCTGTTGACCACCAGCCAGGCTCAGGCACTGACGGTGACCCAGGTGGCGGCGCTGTCGACCACCGTGCTGAAGGCGATGACCAGCAGCCAGATGGCGGCGCTGACGACTGATCAGGTGGCGGCCTTCACCACCACCGAGATCCAGCAGATGGGCAGCGCCCAGATCAACGGGCTGGACACCATCAATCTGGCGGCGCTGAGCGTCACTCAGGTGGCCTCGCTGACCACCGTCCAGGTGGCGGCGCTGACCACCACCAACGCCCAGGCTCTGACCACCACCGAATTGTCGGTGATGAGCAGCACCCAGATCGCCGCGATGACCAACGCCAATCTGGTCAGCCTGTCCACCATCCAGGTGCAGTCGCTGACCACCACCGAGCTGGTGGCGCTGACCTCGGCGCAGATCAATGCCCTGGACACCACCAATCTGGGGGCTCTGACCACCACCCAGGCCAGCGCCCTGACCACCACCCAGCTCGCCGGCCTGACCAGCTGGACGGTCGAGGCGATCACCACCACCGATCTGTTGGCGATGAGCGCTACCCAGGTGGCGGCCCTGTCCAACACGGCGCTGATCAATCTGACCACCAGCCAGGCCCAGACTCTGACCACCACCCAGCTGCAAGGGCTGTCGGCGGCGCAGATCAACGCGCTGGGCACCACCAACATCAACACCCTGACCAGCACCCAGGCTTCGGCCTTGACCACCACCCAAGTGGCTGGCCTGACCAGCGCCTCGATGAATGCGCTGACCACCACCAATCTGGTGGCGATGACCACGACCCAGATCGGCGCCATCACCGCGGCGCAGATCGCCTATCTGTCGTTGGACCAGATCGCCGCCCTGACCACCACCCAGGTGCAGGCCTTCAGCACCACCCAGATCAAGGCCTTCAGCAACGCCGACTTCGAGACTCTGACCTCGACCGACGGCCAGGCGCTGACCACCACGCAATTGCAGGCCCTGACCAGCGCTCAGATCAACGCACTCGACACCACCATCATCGCGGTGCTGAGCGTGACCCAGATGGCATCGCTGACCACCGCGCAGATATCGGGCCTGACCTCGAACAATCTGTCGGCGGTGACCACCACCGACATCGCGGCCATGACCACCACCCAGGTGCAGGCTCTGACCAGCGCCCAGATATCCGGCCTGACCTCGGATCAGGCGGTGGCGCTGACGACCACCCAATTGCAGTCCTTGGCAGCGTCCCAGGTGAATGCGATCGGCAGCAACAATCTGGCTTTGCTGACCAGCACCCAGGCCAGCGCTCTGACCACTACCCAGGTGGCGGGCATGACCAGCGCCTCGCTGAACGCCATCACCACCAGCAATCTGGCGGCGATGACCACGACGCAGATCACCGCCCTGACCTCGGCGCAGATCGGCTATCTGGCGCTGAACCAGATCGCGGCGCTGACCACCACCCAGGTCGCAGCTTTCACCACCACCCAGATGACGGCCCTGACCAATGCCGATCTGGTCAGCCTGACTACCACTCAGGTGACCAGCTTCAGCACCACCCAACTGGTGGCGCTGTCGGCGGCGCAGATCAACGCCATGGACACCACCAATATCGGCGCCCTGACGGCGACCGAGATGGCGGCGCTGACCACCACTCAGGTGAGCGGCATGTCCACCACCAATCTGGATGTGGTGACCACCACCAACATCGCCGCCATGACCACCACCCAGGTGGCATCCTTGAGCAACAACCAGCTCTTGAACCTGACCAGCAGCCAGGCCCTGGCCTTGGCGACCACGCAGGTGCAGGTGCTGAGCGCGGCGCAGGTGAACGCGCTGGGCAGCAACAATCTGGCGGCCCTGACCACCACTCAGGTGGCGGCGCTGACCACCACTCAGGTGTCGGGCCTGACCAGCGCCTCGCTGAATGCTTTCGGCACCACCGATATTCAGGCGATGACCACCACCCAGGTGACCTCGCTGACCGCCGCTCAGATCGGTTATCTGTCGCTGGACGAAGTGAATGCCCTGTCCACCACCGATCTGGTGGCGATGAGCACCACCCAGGTGGTGGCGCTGTCGAATGCCGACTTCGAGGGGCTGACAACCACGCTGGGCTCGGCGCTGACCACCACCCAGATCAAGGCGCTGTCGGCCGGCCAGATCAATGCGCTGGACACCACCAATATCAGCCAGTTCTCGACCACCCAGGTCGCGGCGCTGACCACTCAGCAGATTTCCGGCATGACCGTGACCAATGTCGCGGTGATCTCCAGCACCAACATCGCGACCCTGAGCACCACTCAGGTCGCGGTGCTGAGCAATGCCGAGCTGGTCAGCCTGACCACCACCCAGGCGCTGGCCCTGACCACCACCCAGCTGCAAAGCCTGACGGCGGCGCAGATCGTGGCGCTGGACACCAGCAATCTGGGGGCGATGACCACCACCCAGATCGGCGCTCTGACCACCACCCAGGTCTCGGGCATGAGCAGCAGCGCCCTGAACGCTCTGACCACCCTTGACCTTCAGGCCTTCAGCACCACCCAGGTCACTTCGCTGACCGGGCAGCAGATCGGCTATCTGTCGCTGGCTCAGATCACCAGCCTGACCACCACGCAGTTGCAGGCCATGACCACCACGCAGATCGTGGCCATGTCCAACACCGATCTGGTCACCCTGACCACCACCCAGCTACAGGCGCTGACCACCACCCAGCTGCGAGCTTTGTCGGCGGGTCAGATCAATGCGCTGGACACCACCAATCTGGCGAACCTGACCACCACCCAGGCCTCGGCCCTGACCACCGGCCAGGTGAGCGGCATGACCACCACCAATCTGGAGGTGATCACCACCACCGATCTGGCGGCTATGACGACCACCCAGATCACGGCGCTCAGCAATCCGCAGCTGGTCAGCCTGACCACCAGTCAGGCGGTGGCCCTGACCGTCACCCAGATCCAGTCGCTGTCGGCGGCTCAGGTGGTGGCTTTGGACACCACCAATCTGGGGGCGATGACCACCACCCAGATCAGCTCGCTGACCACCACTCAGGTGGCGGGCATGAGCAGCAGCGCCCTGAACGCTCTGACCACCCTTGACCTTCAGGCTTTCAGCACCACCCAGGTGCAGGCTCTGACCGGGGCTCAGATCGGCTATCTGGCGCTGAACCAGTACCAGTCGCTGACCCTGACCCAGATCCAGTCGCTGACCACCACCCAGGTGAAGGCGCTGCCCAATGCCGATATGGTGGGGCTGACCACCACCCAGACCCAGGAACTGACCACGACGCAGATCCAGGCTCTGTCGGCGGGTCAGATCAACGCGCTCGACACCACCAACATCATGGCTCTGACCACCACCGAGGCGGCAGCGCTGACCACCGCGCAGATTTCCGGCATGACGGTGACCAACATCGCCGTGGTGACCACCACCGATCTGCAAGCCCTGAGCACTACCCAGGTGGTGTCGCTGTCGAACGCCGAGCTGGTCAGCCTGACCAGCACCCAGGCGGCGGCGCTGACCACCACCCAGCTGCAGTCTCTGACCGCCGGTCAGATCATCGCTCTCGACACCACCAATGTCGGAAGCATGACCAGCACGCAGATTGCCGCTCTGACCACCACCCAGGTGGCGGGCATGAGCAGCAGCATCCTGAACGCCATCAGCACCACCAATCTGGTCCAGATGACCACCACCCAGGTCAGTTCGCTGACGGCGGCGCAGATGGGCTATCTGTCGATGGCGCAGCTGGATAGCCTGACCACTACCCAGGTGCAGGGCATGACCACCACCCAGGTGAAGGCGCTGTCCAACGCCCAGCTGGTGGGTCTGACCACCACCCAGGCGGCGGCGCTGACCACCACCCAGCTGCAATCCTTGACGGCGGCGCAGATCAATGCGCTCGACACCACCAACATCATGGCTCTGACCAGCACCCAGGCGGCGGCGCTGACCACCACCCAGATGGCGGGCATGAGCACCACTATCCTGGACGTGATCACCACCACCGATCTGGTGGCGATGACCAGCACCCAGATCGCGGCGCTGTCGAATGCCCAGTTCGAAAGCCTGACCACCACCTTGGGCGTGGCCTTGACCACCACCCAGTTGCAGGCTTTGACCGCCGGACAGGTCAATGCGCTGGACACCACCATCCTGTCGCAGATCACCACCACCCAGGCGAGTGCGCTGACCACCACCCAGATCGCCGGCATGACCAGCACCAATCTGGATGTGATCAGCACCACCGATCTGCAGGCCCTGACCACCACTCAGTTCGTCAGCCTGACCTCGAACCAGATCGCCAATCTGACCAGCGCCCAGGTGTTCGCCCTGACCAGTACCGAGGCTTCGGTTCTGACCACCACCCAGCTGCTGGCCCTGACCTCGGCGGAAGTTGCTGTGCTGACGGGGACTCAGGTCTCCAGCCTGAACTCGGCGGATATCGCCGTGCTGACGGCCAACCAGATCACGGTTCTGACCAGCACGCAGATTTCGGCCCTGACCACCACCCAGGCCAGCGCGCTGTCGACGACCTTCATGGGCACGCTGACCAGCACCCAGATCGCCGGCCTGTCCACCAGCGACATCGAGACCTTGAGCACCACCCAGGCGGTGGCCATCACCACCACGGCGCTCTATGGCCTGACCCATACCCAGGCGCAGTCCTTCGCCACGGTCGAGCCTTCGATGTCGACGGCGCAGCAGAACATCCTCAACTCGCTGTAATCAGCGGCGAGTCGAGGAGACATAAAGGCCGCATAAAGGCGGTTCCTGATCTCCGCATAGAGGCTTAACGCCCTTCGGAGCGATGATTTCAAGTCATCGCTCCGAAGGAGTTTCCTCCATGTCACCCATTCTTTGGGACGTTCTGTTCCCGCTTCTCTCCATCCTCTTGTTCGCCGGCTGCGCCCTTCTGGTGCGCGGCTGCGAACGCGTCTGAGCGAGGGGAGACCGCCATGATCTCCACCGATCTGTTTGGCATCATCGTCGGCGGCGTGCTGGTGGTGGCGCTGTTCGGCTATCTGGCCGCCGTGCTGATCCACCCCGAGAAGTTCTAGGAGACCCGGCATGGACGCCACCGGCATTCTGCAAATCCTGGTCTATGTCGCCGTCGTACTGGCTTTGACGCCGGTCCTTGGCAAGTACATGACCGCCATCTTCCAGGGCAAGACCCTTTGGCTGGCCCCCGTCGAGCGGGGCATCTACCGTCTGTGCGGCATCGACGAGAAGCGCGAGCAGCATTGGAGCGCCTATGCGCTGGCGGTGCTGGCCTTCCATCTGTTGGCCATCCTGACCCTTTACGCCATTCTGCGGCTGCAGCAGTTCCTGCCCTGGAACCCGGCGGGCCAGGGGCCGATGAGCCCCGATCTGGCCTTCAACACCGCCGTCAGTTTCTCGACCAACACCAACTGGCAGAACTATGGCGGCGAAAGCACGCTGAGCTATTTCAGCCAGATGGCCGGCCTGACCGTGCATAACTTCCTGTCGGCGGCTGCCGGCATCGCCGTGGCCGCCGCGCTGATCCGTGGTTTCGCCCGCAAGACCGCCAAGACGGTCGGCAATTTCTATGTCGATACCGTGCGCCTCACCCTTTATCTGCTGCTGCCGATCTGCTTCGTCGGCGCGCTGGTGCTGGTCTGGCAGGGGGTGCCGCAGAATCTGGGCGACTACACCACCGCCCAGACCCTGGAAGGGGCTCAGCAGGTGATCGCCCAAGGGCCGGTGGCCAGCCAGATAATGATCAAGCATCTGGGCACCAATGGCGGCGGCTTCTTCAACGCCAATGCCGCCCATCCCTTCGAGAACCCGAATGCCCTGACCAATTTCATCCATATGCTGGCGATCTTCGCGCTTGGCGCAGGCCTGACCAACACCTTTGGCCGTATGGTCGGCGATCAGCGTCAGGGCTGGGCGATCTTAGGCGCCATGGGGCTGATCTTCGTGGTGGCGGTGTTCGTCCTCTACGGAGCCGAGGCTCAAGGCAATCCGGCGTTGGGCGGTCTGGCCAATCTGGAGGGCAAGGAGGTCCGCTTCGGCATCGCCGCCTCGTCCCTGTTCGCCGCCGTCACCACCGCCACCTCCTGCGGTGCGGTGAATGCCATGCATGACAGCCTGCTGCCCCTCGCCGGCATGATCCCGCTGGTGCATATGCTGCTGGGCGAAGTGGTGGTGGGTGGTGTCGGCTCTGGCCTCTACGGCATCCTGCTGTTCGTGCTGCTGGCGGTGTTCATCGCCGGTCTGATGGTCGGCCGGACGCCGGAATATCTCGGCAAGAAGATCGAGGCGCGAGAGGTCAAGCTGGCGATCATCGCCATCCTGGCCGCCCCGATCGGCGTCTTGGGCTTTGGGGCCCTGGCGATGGTGATGCCGGCTGGCATCGCCGGCATCTCGGCCCCCGGCCCCCATGGCCTGTCGGAAGTGCTGTACGCCTTCGCCTCCGTCACCAACAACAACGGCTCAGCCTTCGGCGGATTGTCGGGCAACACGCCCTTCTACAACATCCTGCTGGCGCTGGCGATGATCCTGGGGCGCTTCATCATCATCGTTCCGATCCTGGCGATCGCCGGCTCGGTCGCGGCCAAGAAGACCGTCCCCCCTTCCGCCGGCACCTTCCCCACCCACGGTACGCTGTTCGTCGGCCTGCTGGTCGGCATCATCCTGGTGGTCGGCGGTCTGACCTTCTTCCCGGTTCTGGCGCTGGGCCCGATCGTCGAGCATCTGGCCCTATTCTCCGGCACTTTGTTCTGAGGAGCATTCCATGTCTATTCATCGTCAACAGGCGCTGGCGCTGTTCGACCAGGGCATCCTGGCCCGCGCCGCCCGTGACTCGGTGATCAAGCTCGATCCGCGCCAATTGGTGCGCAATCCGGTGATGTTCACCACCGCCCTGGTGGCTCTGCTGGCCAGCGGCCTGGCGGCCCGCGACGCCCTGCATGGGGCCGAGCATTGGGGGGTGATGCTTCAGATCACTGCCTGGCTGTGGTTCACCGTGCTGTTTGCCAACTTCGCCGAAGCCATCGCCGAGGGGCGCGGCAAGGCCCAGGCCGACAGCCTGCGCAAGACCAAGACCGAGGCCATGGCCCGGCGCGTCACCAGCCCCGCCGGAGCCGGCGAGACCCTGGTGGCCGCGTCCGATCTGCGGGCCGGCGATCTGGTGGTCTGCGAGACCGGCGACGTCATCCCCGGCGACGGCGATGTGATCTTCGGCATCGCCACCGTGGACGAGAGCGCCATCACCGGCGAATCCGCTCCGGTCATCCGCGAATC
>Ga0306924_10000267_pt1 | contig 41922 bp, 32 predicted proteins | sample sta12Can44000111_FD_203756 | JGI IMG/M metagenome (GOLD analysis project Ga0306924, IMG submission 203756) | Lab enrichment of tropical soil microbial communities from Luquillo Experimental Forest, Puerto Rico - statanox.12C.anox.44.000.111 (v2)... | ecosystem: Environmental > Terrestrial >... | reverse complement strand
CCGCATGGGCGGCGGAGTGTCGCCGCCCTACCCTTCCACGTCTCGGACGAGCTCCATGGCACGCATCGCGATCATCGGCCTCGGGAACGTCCTCATGGGGGACGACGGCTTCGGCCCGTACGTCGCGAACCTCCTCGAGGGCTGGTACGACTGGCCGGACGACGTCCAGGTCGCGGAGATTGGAACGCAGGGTGTCGACCTGACGCCGTTCGTGCGGGGGGTGGAGTCGCTGGTGGTGATCTCGAGCGTCCACCGCAAGGCGCCGCCCGGCACGCTTCACCGGCTCGCCCGCGCCGAGGTGATGGACCGCGACCTGCCGAACCGCGAGCCAGCGCTCCGCAACAGCCCCTACGAGCCGTCGCTGCGCAATCTCGTCCTCACGCTCGAGTTCACGGGGGGCGCACCGAGCTTGGTGTCGGTGCTGGGGGCCGAGCCCGAGAGTGTCGAGCTCAACGGGGGCCTCTCCGACCGCGTCCGTCCGGCGCTGGAGCCGGCGGTGGCGGCCGTGCTCGATCTGCTCGCCGCCCAGGGCGTTCGCCCCCGAGCACGCGAGCCGAGGCCAGCCGTGCTGCCGTGGTGGGAGATCCGGCAGGGCGCGTAGCGAGGCGCCGGCGCAGTGCTCACGGTAGCGCTCGCGCTCTGGCTGGCCGCGCCGCTCGGCGCGACTCCGACCTCGAACTCGACCTCGAATCCGACCGCGACCGCGATCTCGGCCGCGGCCTCCGACTCGACCGCGGCGCCGACCCCGACTCGCACCGAACCCACGAGCCCGACCCCGACGCCGCCGGTGCCACCGGCCGGTCCGCGCCAGCCGGTCGTCCAGTGGACGGCCATCCCCCTCGTCACCTACGGGAGCGACATCGGCCTCCAGCTCGGCGGCGCGGCCTACCTCTACCAGCTCGACCGCGAGGGCCAGCGCGGCAACTGGGGCGTGCTGGGGTTTGGCTGGTCGACGCACGGCCCGCGCGGCCTCGAGGCGAAAGCCGAGCTCCTCCGGCTGTGGAATACCTCGCTGCGGACCTTCATGCAGGCGAAGGTCTGGGTCGATCCCGAGGCGCCGTACTGGGGCGAGGGCGCCGCGCTGGGAGGCATCCCGGTCGCCCCGGGGTCCGGGAACCCGCCTCCACCGTTCCGCTGGCGGAGCTCCGGCCCGTGGCTGTCGCTCATCCTGCGCGGCGACCTGGCCGGCCCGCTCGGTTGGTGGGTGCGCTACCGCTACACCCACATCTCCGTGGCGGATCCGGGCGAGGCGCTCCGCGCCGCGTCACCGCCGGGCATCGAGGGCGGGCCCTCGTCGCTCGCGCACGTCGGGCTCGTGTACGACGCGCGCGACCGGCCCTCTTCCCCGCGCCGTGGCGTCCTCGCGGACGTGTCGCTGTTCGCGTCGCCGCCGGTCTCCGCGCTCGCCTCGCACCAGCTCGCCGGTGCCGACGTCGGGATCCGCGCGTACTTCCCGCTCTCGGCCGACACGCTGCTCGCCGTCCGCGGCCTCTACGACCTCAAGCTCGGCGACGTGCCGTTCTACGAGCGCTCGCAGTACGAGGGGATCACCTACGGCGAGGGGCTGGGCGGGAACGGCACGCTCCGCGGCCTGGCGCGTGACCGGCTCTCGGGCGAGGAGAAGATCCTCGTCGGCGCCGAGCTCCGCGCCTGGCTCGTCCGGACCGGCTGGTTCGGGCGTCGGCAGGAGTGGGGGCTCTCGACGGGCGGCGACGTGGGCCGGGCACGCGACCGCGTCCACGCTCCGGTCGTCGGCGCCGGCGGGTTCGTCGGCGCCCGGGCGCTGCTCGACGAGTCGGTGGTGATCCGGTTCGAGGTGGGCTACGGCGGGCAGGGGGCCCTCGCCTACTACCTCGCCTTCGACGAGGCGTTCTGAGGGCGCAGCGCGCGCAGCGGCCGCCCACAGAGCAGCCCGTCGGCCGCGAGCGCCGCCGCGAGCGCGGCGAAGCAGATCACCACCACCCCCGGCCAGCGCCAGCGCTGCCAGGCGAGGCCCGGAAGCGACGACCCGAGCGTCCCGCCCACGTAATAGAAGCTGAGATACAGCGCGTTGGCGCCGCCCTTCGCAACCCGAGCGCTGGCGTTCACGAACGAGGGCGCCACCGCCTGGGCGGTGTACGCGCCGCCCACGAACACGACGAGCCCCGCCAGGACCACCGGCAGCGGTCCCGCCAGCGTGAGCGCCGCCCCGCACGCGCCGGCCGCGAGCCCGGCCGCCATGACGGCGCGAGGCGGGAACCGCTGGGCGAGCCTCCCCGCCATCGGCGAGGCCACCACGCCGGCCGTGTAGACGAGGTAGACGCTCGACACGAGCGCGGTCGGCAGCCGGTACCGGCCGGACGTGAGGTGGTAGGGGAGGAACGTGAAGAGCCCCATCCAGCCGAAGAAGAGGGAGGCGCCGATGAGGAACGCACCCAGCAGCCGCGGCTCGCGCAGATGCCCCATCACGCCAGCCCAGGCGCGGTGCAGCGCGAGCGGCTGACGCGCCGGCGCGGGGCCCAGCTCGCGCGCGAGGCCGGCGGCGGCGACCGCGGTCACCGCCGCGCCCACGAGGAAGGTGGCCCGCCAGCCGAACGCGGCCGTGACCGGCCCCGCCATGACGCGGCCGAGGAGGCCACCGGCCACGGCCGCGCCCATGATCCCCGCCACGACGCGCGTCAGCCGGTCCGGCGGCCACCGGTCGCCGGCGTAGGCCACCGACACCGCCGTCACGCCGGGGATGAAGGCGCCTTGCAGCGCGCGGAGCGCCAGGAGCGCGCGGAACGACGGCGCGAAGGCGCAGGCGAGCGTGGGCACGACGAGGAGCGCCGCCGACGCCACCATGACCCGCCGCCGGCCGAGCGCGTCGGACAGCGCGCCGTACAGGGTGGACGCGGCGGCGATGGCGAGCACCACCGCCGAGACGGTGAGCCCCGCCTGCGCGGGCGCCACGCCGAACTCGCGCGACAGCTCCGGCAGCACGGGCTGCGTGAGGTACATGTCGGCGTAGCAGGCGATGGTCGCCAGGTAGAGCGCCGCCGTCTCGCGCCGCACCCCCGGGCTCTCAGGCGAGGACGACGAGGAGGTCCTCCTTCTCCACCTGGGCGCCCTCGGGGAAGCGCACCTCCGCCACGCGCCCGGCCGCCTTGGCCTTCACGTTCGTCTCCATCTTCATGGCCTCGGTGACGAGCAGGACCGCGCCGGACGCCACCTCGTCGCCCGGCTTGACGCACAGCTTCACGATCTTGCCCGGCATCGGCGCGCCGACGTGCTTGGGGTTCCCGCGGTCCGCCTTGGCGCGCGCCGCGTCGTCGCGCGCGACGGAGTGATCGCGGACGATGACGTTCCGGCCCTCTCCGTTCAGCTCGAAGAAGACCTCGCGCGTGCCGTCCTTCCCGAGCGGGCCCACCATGACGAGCTTCACGATGAGCGTCTTACCGGGCTCGATCTCGATGCTCGTCTCCTGGCCCGGCTCGAGGCCGTACAGGAAGTGCGGCGTCGGCAGGACGGAGATGTCGGAGTAATCCGCCCGGTGGCGCTCCAGCTCCCCGAAAACGCTCGGATAGAGGAGCCAGCTCATGAGCTGCTCGTCCGACACGGCGTGCCCGACGCGCTCGGCCGCCTTGCGCCGCTCCGCCTCGAGGTCGGCCGGCTCGATGAGCTCGCCGGGGCGGACGTGGATGGGCTCCTCGCCCTTGAGCACGATGCGCTGCAGCTCCGCGGGCCAGCCGCCGTGAGGTTGCCCCAGCATGCCCTTGAACATGCCGACCACCGACTCGGGGAAGGCGAGATCCTGGCCTGGCCTCAGAACGTCCTCCGGCTGGAGGTCGTTCTTCACGAGGAACATGGCCATGTCGCCCACCACCTTCGACGACGGCGTGACCTTGACGATGTCACCGAAGAGGAGGTTCACCTTCCGGTACATCTCCTTGCACTCCTCCCACCGGTCGAGGAGGCCCAGGCCCGCCACCTGCGGCCTGAAGTTGGAGTACTGGCCGCCGGGGATCTCGTGCCGGTAGACCTCGGCCGTGCCGCTCTTCAGCCCCGACTCGAACGGCGCGTACTGTTCACGGACCATCTCCCAGTAGTTGGCGAGCTGCTGCAGCCCATCCTCGTCGAGCCCGGTGTCCCACGGGGTGCCGCGCAGCACCGCCGCGAGGGTGTTGAGCGACGGCTGCGCGGTGAGCCCGGAGAGCGGCGACAGCGCGGCGTCGACGATGTCCACCCCGGCCTGCGCCGCCTCGAGCAGCGTCGCCCCGGCGTAGCCGGAGGTGTCGTGGGTGTGGAGATGGACCGGCAGACCCACCTCCTCCTTGAGCGCCTTGACGAGCTTGCGGGCGGCGAAGGGCTTCAGGAGCCCCGCCATGTCCTTCACGCCCAGCACGTGGGCGCCCATCCGCTCCAGCTCCTTCGCCAGCGCGACGTAGTAGGCGAGCGGGTACTTGTCCCGCTCCGGATCGGTGATGTCGCCCGTGTAGCACATGGCGCCTTCGCACAGCTTCCCGCTGCGCCGCACGGCCGCCATCGCCACCGCCATCCCCTTCGTCCAGTTCAGCGCGTCGAAGACGCGGAAGACGTCCACGCCCGCCCTCGCGGCGGTGGCCACGAACGCCTCCACTACGTTGTCGGGGTAGTTCGTGTACCCGACCGCGTTCGAGCCGCGCAGCAGCATCTGGAGGCAGACGTTCGGGATGGCCTCGGAGAGCCGGTGCAGCCGCTCCCAGGGGTCCTCCTTCAGGAACCGCATCGAGACGTCGAACGTGGCGCCGCCCCAGGCCTCGAGCGAGAAGAGCCCCGCGGCGAGGCGGGAGGTGGCGGGCGCGATGCGGAGGAGGTCGTACGAGCGCACGCGCGTCGCGAGGAGCGACTGGTGCGCGTCGCGCATCGTGGTGTCCGTGACGAGGAGCCGCTGCTGCGCCAGCACCCACGCGACGAGCGCCTCCGGCCCGCCCTCGCGCATCAGGTCGCGCGTCCCCTTCGGACGCGGCGCGGCCGGTTCGAGCGCCGGCAGCATCGGCTCACGGAGCTTCGAGGGCGCGAGCTTCGACGGCACGCCGGGCGAGCCGTTCACCACCACCTCGCCGAGGAACTGGAGCAGCTTCGAGGCGCGGTCCTGGCGGCGGCGCGCCTCGCGCAGCTCGGGGTGCTCGTCGATGAACGCGGTGTCGCAGCGGCCGGCGAGGAATTCCGGGTGCGTGACCACGTTCTCGAGGAACGCGATGTTGGTCTTCACCCCCCGGATCCGGAACTCCTGGAGGCACCGGTGCATGATGCGCGACGACTCCTCCAGCGTGAGCCCCCACGTGCTCACCTTGACCAGCAGCGAATCGTAGTGGGGCGTGATCACCGCGCCCGTGAAGGCGCTCCCCGCGTCGAGCCGGACGCCGGCCCCGCCCGGCGAGCGGTACGCCTTGAGCGTCCCGGTGTCGGGCATGAACCCGTTCCGCGGATCCTCGGTGGTGACGCGGCACTGGATGGCGTGCCCGCGCACCTCGATCGCGCGCTGGTCGGGGATGCCGAGGTCGGCCAGCGTCGCGCCCTCGGCGACCCGGAGCTGCGCCTGAACCAGGTTCCGCCCGGTGATCATCTCCGTCACCGTGTGCTCGACCTGGATGCGCGGGTTCATCTCGATGAAGTAGAAGCGCCCCTCGCGGTCGACGAGGAACTCGCAGGTGCCGGCGGAGCGGTAGCGCACGAGCGCCGCGATCTTCAGCGCGGCCTGGCAGATGGCGTCGCGCAGGTTCGGGGCGAGATCGGGCGCCGGCGCCAGCTCCACCACCTTCTGGTGCCGCCGCTGGATGGAGCAGTCGCGCTCGAAGAAGTGGACGAGGTTGCCGTGCGCGTCCCCCAGCACCTGCACCTCGATGTGCTTGGGGCGCTCGATGTAGCGCTCAAGGAAGACGGTCGGGTTCCCGAAGGACGCGCGCGCCTCGCTGCGGGCGGAGGCGAGGCCCTCGACGAGCTCGCGCCGATCCCGCGCCACGCGCATCCCGCGCCCGCCGCCGCCGGCGGCCGCCTTGATGATGATGGGGTAGCCGTGGGTCCGGGCGAAGAGGAGCGCCTCCTCCTCGTGCTCGATGGGCCCGTCGGTCCCGGGCACGACCGGCACGCCCGCCTGGATGGCGGCCTTGCGCCCCGCCACCTTGTCGCCGAGGCGCCGCTGCTGCTCGGCCGTGGGGCCGACGAAGACGAGGCCGGCCGCCTCGACGCGCTCCGCGAACTCGGCGTTCTCGGAGAGGAACCCGTACCCCGGGTGGATCGCGTCGACCTCCTTCTCCCGCGCCAGCGCGATGATCTCGTCGATCCCGAGGTAGGCGTCGATGGGCCCCTTGCCCTTGCCGATGAGGTACGCCTCGTCCGCCTTGTAGCGGTGCAGCGAGAGCCGGTCCTCGTGAGAGTAGATGGCCACCGTCCCCATCCCGAGCTCGGTGGCGGCGCGGAAGATGCGGATGGCGATCTCGCCGCGGTTGGCGGCGAGCACTTTGCGGATCCTGCGGGCGGGGGTCGGGGCGGTTGCGGGCATGACTGCCACCTCGGCGCGACGGGCGAACAGGGGGTTGGTGCCGGAAAAACGAGAAGGAGAGCACAGCCGGGCGTGGGTTGTCGAATTGGATCTTCCGTCACGCCAACCGCTGCGCGGGCCGCGGCGCCGCCGCGTGCGTGCGCGAGGACGCTGGTCACATTCCCTTTCGCCCTCCATTCAAGACCCCGATTCGTCGGGGCCTTTTTTCGCGACGGTCGACTCCCCCAGCTCTCCCTGGCCTGGGCGCGAAGCAGTTGTAGAGGGACGGATGTGCTAGGACCGACGCATGTACGCGCTCGCGATCCTCCGCTACAGGAAGCCGCTGGAAGACGTGCTGAAACACGTCGAGGCACACCGCGCCTACTTGCGCCAGCTGAAGTCGAGCGGGGTCTTGGTCGCCTCGGGGCCCTTCGAGCCGCGCTACGGAGGCGGACTCCTCCTGCGCGTCGGTGACGATGGTGCAGCCGCTGCCCTCGATGCGGTCCGCGATGGCGATCCGTTCGTGACGGAAGGCGTCGCTCAGTACGAGATCCTCCCCTGGCGCATCACCATTGGCGCGGAGGCCCTCGACAGCCTTCCCCGATAGACACCTGCGCAACGTCCTGGGTCGTGGCGCTATGCGAGCCCCGCCATGATCGCCTCGAGCGTCTCGCGCGTCGGCCGCACCGCGGCCTCGGGCAAGGTCGCGAGCGGCGCGTCCACGAGGTCGAGGTGATCGAGGAAGGTGGGCGCGTGGGTATTCACGTAGAAGAGCCCCGTCAGCACCTCGCCCCGCTCCCGCGCCTCCGCGAGCCGCCCCAGCGCGCGCACCCGGTCGCGCGGGTCGTACCCCTCCTCCAGCTTCGAGAGCCACAGCCGCGACCCGTCGTGGAGCTCGATGTCGATGCTGCTGCCGGGCGGGTACTCGACCGAGATGTCCTCGCGCGCCGGGACGAACGAGATCTCCTCCAGCGCCTCGGCGTGCTCCTTCACGTAGGCGAAGGACTTGGTGGAGCCCTCGTGATCGTTGAACGTCACGCAGGGCGAGATGACATCCAGCATCGCCGTGCCGCGATGCGCGAGCGCGCCCTTGAGCAAGGCCGAGAGCTGGCGCTTGTCCCCGGAGAAGCTGCGGGCGACGAAGGTGGCGCCCAGCTCCACCGCCAGCGTACAGGTGTCGATGGGCGGGAGCGCGTTGACCGCCCCTCCCTTCGCCGTCGAGCCCACGTCGGCGGTCGCGCTGAACTGGCCCTTGGTGAGGCCGTACACGCCGTTGTCCTCCACCACGTACACGAAGGGGAGGTTCCGGCGCATGAGGTGCACGAACTGGCCGACGCCGATGGAGGCGGTGTCGCCGTCGCCCGAGACCCCCACCGCCAGCAGCGACCGGTTGGCGAGCAGCGCCCCCGTCGCGATCGAGGGCATGCGGCCGTGGAGCGAGTTGAACGCATGCGAGCGCGAGAGGAAGTAGGCGGTGCTCTTCGAGCTGCAGCCGATCCCGGAGAGCTTCACGACGCGCTCCGGTGGGACCCCCAGCTCGAAGAAGGCGTCCACCAGCCGCTCGGTGATGGCGTTGTGCCCGCACCCGGCGCACAGCGTGCTCTTCAACCCCTTGTACTCGGCGACGGGCAGCCCGAGGCGGTTGGCGCGCGGCGCGGCGGTGGTCGGATCGGCCATGTCAGCGGTCCTCCTCGGCGGCGCCGATGGCGTCCGTGAGCGTGCGGGCGTCGAGCGGCAGCCCGGTGATGCGCGCGACGGGACGCACGCGCGCGGCGAGCTCCGCGGGCATGTCGCAGCGCAGGAGCGTGGCGAGCTGCGCGTCGCGGTTCTGCTCGACGACATAGACGCGCGCGTGCCGGGCCACGAAGTCCTGCACCTCCTGGGCGAACGGGTAGGCGCGCACGCGCAGGTAGTCGGAGGCGACGCCGCGTTCCTCGGCCAGCTGATCGCGCGCCTCGACCACCGCGTGGTGCGAGCTCCCGTAGGCGACGAGGCCGACCTCGCGCCCGTGGTCGTCCACCACCGGCGGCGGGAGCAGCGCGCGCGCCGCCTCGAGCTTGCGGCGGAGCCGGAGCAGGTTTTTCTCCCAGTCCTCGGCGCGCTCACTGTAGCGCGCCTCCTCGTCGTGACCGGTACCGCGGGTGAAGTAGGCGGCCTTCGGGTGGTCGGTCCCGGGCAGCGTACGCCAGGGGATCCCGTCGCCGTCCACGTCGCGGTAGCGCGCGAACCCGCCCAGCCGCTCCAGGTCCTCCTTCGACAGCACCTTGCCGCGGTCGAGCGGCCGCTCGGGATAGGGGAACGGGTCGGAGACCCAGTTGTTCATGCCGAGGTCGAGATCCGTCAGCACGAAGATCGGCGTCTGCAGCCGCTCGGCGAGGTCGAACGCCTGCGCGCCGAGCGTGAAGCACTCCTCGACGGTCGCGGGCAGGAGCAGCACCTGCTGCGTGTCGCCGTGGGAGAGGAGCGCGGTCGAGAGGACGTCGCCCTGCGAGGTGCGGGTGGGGAGCCCCGTCGACGGCCCGACCCGTTGCACGTCGAAGACGACCGCCGGCACCTCCGCGAAGTAGCCGAGCCCGGCGAACTCCGCCATGAGCGAGATCCCCGGGCCCGAGGTGGCGGTCATGGCGCGCGCCCCGGCCCAGCCGGCGCCGATGGCCATGCCCATGGCGGCGAGCTCGTCCTCGGCTTGCACGACCGCGAAGGAGGCCTTCCCGTCCTCGCCGACGCGGTGCTGCTGTAAGTAACGGGTGAGGCTCTCGACGAGGGACGAGGAGGGGGTGATCGGGTACCAGGTCACCACCGTCACGCCGCCGAAGAGCGCGCCCAGCGCGCAGGCGGAGTTCCCGTCGATGACGATCTTCCCGCGCGTCGCGTCCATGCGGCGGACGACGAACGGGTCCCTCTTCTCGAGCGCGGCGGCGTGCTCGAAACCCGCCCGCGCCGCGGCCCGGTTCAGCTCCGCCGCCTTCGCCTTCTTCGCGAACTGCCGGTCGATGGCGCGCTCCACCTCGCCCATGTCGATCCCGAGCAGCTTCGCGAGGACGCCCACGTACGCCATGTTGCGGAGCAGCTTCTTCACGCGCGCGTCGCTGCTGACCTGCCCGGCCAGCCGGTCGAACGGGACGGCGTAGAAGGCGAGGTCGGAGCGGAGCGCGGCGAGGCCGAGCGGCTCGTCGTAGACGACCGCCGCGCCGCCGGCGAGCCCCGCGACGTCCTCGCGCGCGGTGTCCGGGTTCATCGCGACGAGGACGTCCACCTCCTTCTTGCGGGCGACGTACCCACGCGCGCTCGCACGGACCGTGTACCAGGTCGGCAGCCCGGCGATGTTGGACGGGAAGAGATTCTTGCCGGAGACGGGGACACCCATCTGGAAGATCGACCGGAGGAGGACGGTGTTCGCGCTCTGCGAGCCCGAGCCGTTGACGGTCGCCACCTGGATGCTGAGGTCGTTCACGACCGGGCCTCGTACCGCGGCGGAGCGCTGAGCCGGGCCTGCAACACCATCGAGCATGCGTGCTCGATAACCGGGCGCGTGGTCCCACGCCTTGGGACGAGGTGTTGGCCCGGTGCTGGCGCTCGCCCGCCTGGGTCTCCGCGGTCTCTAGGGCCGAGGCGGGTCGCCCCCGGCCGGGGCGATCTGCTAGAAGCGATGTTCGGATGAGCGCCGTCGCCCCGCCGCCCAGGGAGATCCCCTTCAACTACACCTCGGCCGACGACCGGCAGGCCGTCTCGCACCTGCTCGGGCCGGAGCTCTGGGGGAAGCTGGAGGAGCTCCGGGCGCGGCGCGTCACCGGGCGATCGGCGCGCTTGCTCATGCGCGTCTTCGGCGAGGTGCTGGTCCACCGCCGCAACGCCTATCTTTACGAGGAGCTGCTCGCCTCGGCGGCGCGCCGCCGCCGCCTCTTCCGGAACCTCCAGGACGATCTCGCCGTCGTCGGCACGCACGCCGAAGGCGACGCCCTCGTGCTCGAGGTGGTCGCCGCCACCCGCACCCTCGTCGCGGGGTTCGAGCGCGAGCTGTTGGAGGTGCCGCTGGCCCGCGCCCGCGCTGGCGCCGCCCTCGCCCCGATCGTCGGGCGCGAGAACGTCCTGTTCGACCCGTTCACGCTCGTCTCGCACGCCACCGACGCCACCGACTGGCGGTTGCACCTGCCATTCGCGGTGGTGATGCCGACGGAAGAGCGGCAGGTTGCGCCGCTACTGGCGGCGATCGAGTCGCTCGGCCTCAAGGCCATCCCGCGCGGCGCCGGGACCGGCCTCACCGGCGGCGCGGTCCCGCTCCACGCCAGCTGCGTGGTGGTGAACACCGAGAAGCTCAACCGGATCCTCGCGGTGGAGGAGCGCGAGCTCGCGCTCGCGGACGGCCGGATCGTGCGGGCCGACGCGATGCGACTGGAGGCGGGCGTCATCACCGAGCACGCCATGGAGCACGCCGACGAGCGCGGCCTCGTGTTCGCCACGGATCCGACCAGCGCCTGGGCGTGCACCATCGGCGGCAACATCGCCGAGAACGCCGGCGGGAAGACGGCGGTGCTGTGGGGCACCTGCATCGACAACCTGCTCGCCTGGGACATCGCGATGCCCGGTGGGAACCGGTTCCGGGTGCGCCGGACCGACCACCAGCTGCGCAAGATCCTGCCCGACGACCCGGTCACGTTCGAGGTGCGGGACGCGCAGGACGGCCTCGTCCGGACGGTCGCCCTCACCGGCCGCGACCTGCGCCGTAACGGGCTGTGGAAGGACATCACGAACAAGGCGCTCAAGGGGCTGCCGGGCGTCCAGAAGGAGGGCACCGACGGCGTCATCACCTCGGCCGAGTTCGTGCTCCACCGCGCTTACCCGTCGAGCCGGACGCTGTGCCTCGAGTTCTTCGGCCCGGACATGGACGAGGCCAGCCACGTCATCCTCGGGCTGGCGCGCGCCTTCCCCGACCGCGGCGAGGAGGTGCTGCAGGCGCTGGAGCACTTCGACGACGAGTACGTGCGGGCCATCGCGTACAAGGTGAAGGCGCCCCGCGCCGAGGCGCCCAAGGCGGTGCTCCTCATCGACGTGGTGGGCCACGACGCGGCCCAGACCGCGCGCGGCGTGGAGAAGATCCGCGCCCTGCTCGCCCGGCACGCCAACACGTTCCTGTTCGAGGCGAAGGACGCCGCCGAGGCGAAGCGTTTCTGGGCCGACCGGAAGAAGCTCGGCGCCATCGCCGCCCGCACCAACGCGTTCAAGCTCAACGAGGACATCGTCCTCCCGCTCGACGCGCTGGCCGAGTTCGCCCGGTTCTGCGACGCGGTCAACGTGGAGGAGGAGCGCGCGGCCCAGCGCGCCTTCGCCTGGCGCGTCCGGGAGTACGTCGAGGGGGCGCGCGAGGAGGACGGCGGGTTCCTGCCGGAGAAGATCGCGCGCGCGCGCCTCCGGTGCGACGCGGGGCTGCAGGCCATCGACGCCGCACCCGCGCCCGAGCTGCGCTCGCTCGCGCTCGTCGAGGTGCTCCGCAAGGACCTGCTCGAGCTCGTCCGCGGCTACGCGCGCGTGTCGAGCGGGATCGAGGCGCTCTTCGCGGAGGAGCGTCGGCGTCGCATCGTCATCGCCACCCACATGCACGCCGGCGACGGCAACGTGCACGTCAACATCCCTGTCCTCTCCAACGACCGCGGCATGATGAGGCGCGCCGAGGAGACCGTGGACCGGGTCATGGCCGAGGTGGCGCGGCTCGGCGGCGTCTGCTCGGGCGAGCACGGCATCGGCGTCACGAAGCTCAAGTACCTCGAGCCGGCCATCGTCGCCGAGCTTTCCGCCTACCGCCGCGAGGTCGATCCCCGCGGCACGATGAACCCCGGAAAGCTCGAGGACCTGACGCTCGTCGACCGCATCTTCACGCCCTCCTTCAACCTGCTCGAGCTCGAGGCGCGCATCCTCCGCCACGGCAAGCTGGAGGAGCTGGCGCAGAAGATCGCGACCTGCGTCCGCTGCGGGAAGTGCAAGCCGGACTGCTGCGTCTACCACCCGGCGCGCGGCCTCTTCTTCCACCCCCGGAACAAGAACCTCGCCATCGGCGCGCTCATCGAGGCGCTCCTCTACGAGGTGCAGCGCGACCGCTCGGCGTCGTTCGAGCTGCTGCGCCATCTCGAGGAGGTCGCCGACCACTGCACCATCTGCCACAAGTGCGCGAAGCCGTGTCCGGTGGACATCGACACCGGCGAGGTATCGGTCCTCGAGCGCGAGATCCTCATGGCGCACGGCTACAAGCACCACGCCGCGCCCACCCGCGCCACCCTGCGCTACCTCGAGTCCACCTCGCCTGCGTACAACGCCGCCTTCCGAGCCGGCGTCGTGCGGCTCGGAGGCGCGCTGCAGCGGGCGATGGCGCACCTCGTCGGCCCCGCCCAGGGCCACGACGCGCGCGAGTCCTCCTACCCCCTCCAGCTCCTGCGCTCGCCCCTGCCTCCGATCGACCCCGGCACGATGCGCGACGCGCTGCCGGAGTGCGGCCCGGGCGAGGCGCTCGTGCTGGAGCCGGACGGCGAGGCGGCCGCGACCGTCCTGTACTTCCCGGGCTGCGGCTCGGAGCGGCTCTACGGCTCGGTGGGCATGGCCGCGGTGCACGTCCTGCTCGAGAGCGGGACGCGGGTCGTGCTGCCCCCGCCGTTCCTGTGCTGCGGGTTCCCGGCCTGGGCCAACGCCCGCACCGAGCAGCACGGCCGGATGGTGCTGCGCGACACGCTCGTGCTGAGCCAGATCCGCGAGATGCTGAGCTATCTCGCCTTCGATGCGGTGGTGGTGACCTGCGGCACGTGCCGCGAGGGCCTCGTCGCGATGGAGGCCGGGCCGATCTTCGGCTGCGAGGTGCAGGACCTGGCGCGGTTCGCGCTCACGCGCGGCGTGGCGAAGCGGACCCGCGCGGCGGCGCAGGCCGGCGGCTACCTGTACCACGCACCGTGCCACGACTCGCTCGACGGCCACGGGCCGGCCGTCATCGCGGAGCTCACCGGCGCGACCGCGGAGCGGGTCCCGCACTGCTGCTCCGAGGCCGGGACCCTGGCGCTCTCGCGGCCCGACATCACCGACGCCATGCTCCACCGCAAGCGCGCGGCCCTGCGCGAGGCGGTGGCGGACCGCCCGGGCGGCGCCGTGATCCTCACCAACTGCCCGTCGTGCCTGCAGGGCCTCGGCCGCAACACCGCGACGGGCGCCGCGCCCCGGCACCTCGCGGTGGAGCTGGCGCAGGCGCTCTCCGGCGAGGGCTGGCCAGAGGTACTGCGCGCCCGCGCGGCCCGCGCACAGACCGTGCGGTTCTGACCGCGCTCGGCGGGCTGAGCCCCGAGCCCGAGCCCGAGCCCGGCATTTCGGGCGCGGACTCGGGAGCGGGCTCGTTCACGCGGTCAACTGAGCCGAGCCGTCAGTGCCACCCCGGGAACGGCCAGATCGGCTTCCCGGAGGCGTGGCCGGGCGGCCACACCGTGACGTGCTTGCCGCTCTGGACCTGCTCCACCAGCATCTGGTGCTTGTTCTGGTGGATGTAGCCGTCGTAGTCCTGGAACTTCACCGGGCCGTCGACGCCGTCCCAGCTCCCCGTCTCGAGCGCCTGGCGGATCTTCTGGCGGTCGCCGTTCGCCTTCGCGGCCTCCTCGCCGAGGATCATCATGGCGGCGTACGCGGTGGCCGCGTGGTAGGTCGGCGGCTTCCCGAACTGCTTCTGGTAGCGGTCGTTGAACTCCTTCGCTCCCGGCCAGCCCACCTGCGGCGTCCACTGCGACGAGGCGAAGACGCCGTTCGAGATCGCCTGCTCGTTCGCGAAAGGAACGGTCGAGAAGCCCGCGCCGGCGCCCAGGAAGGCCTGCGGCGTGAGGCCGATCTCGCGCGACTGCCGCATGAGCAGGATGGCGTCCGCGACGTACGACACCATGAAGACGAGGTCGGGGTTCGTGCCCTTGAGCTTCACGAGCGTCGACCGATAGTCGGGCGAGCCCTTCGAGTAGGCCTCCTCGAACACGACCTTGAGCCCCTTCTTCTCCGCGTAGGCCTTGGCGCTCTTCGATCCCGAGATGCCGAAGTCGGTGTTCTCGCCGAGGATGGCGATGGTCTTCGGCTTCCCGAGCGAGAGCGCCATGTCGAGCAGGACCGACGCGTAGTCACCGGTCGTGGCGGACACGCGGAAGACCCACTTGTAGCCCTGGCGCGTGATCTCCTCCTTCGACGCGACCGGGTTCACGAGCGGCACCTTGTACCGCTCGGCGGCCTTGGCGACGGCGCTCGTCACCGCCGACGTGTACGCGCCGACCACGCCCGCCACGTTGTCCCGGGTGGCCAGCTTCTCGAGAGCGGAGAGGCCGATCTGCGGCTTGCCGGTGTCGTCTTCCCACACGAGCTGCACGTCGATGCCCTTCTTCTTCAGGTCCTCCAGGGCCAGCTTGATACCGTTGGTGAGGTTCTCGCCGATGGGCGCTTCGGGGCCCGTCATCGAGTTGATCACCCCGAGCTTCACGGTCGCCGCGTCGGCGGGCGACGCCAGCGCGAGGGCGACCAGCGCGGTCCAGATCCTTTTCACCATGTGTCACTCCTGCGTGGAGGCGAGCCGTGGACCTCCTGTGTACGGGCCTGCGACGCAACGTGCAAGCGCGACCCGCACTCGCCGACCTAGGGCCCAATCCGGGATGGGTGCGCGTAGACGTTGAGCGACTCGCCCCGGACGAACCCGGCCAGCGTGAGCCGAGTGGCCTGGGCCAGGTCCACCGCCAGCGAGGTCGGGGCCGAGACGCTGGCCAGGATGGGGATGCCGGCCCGCAGCGCCTTCTGGACCATCTCGAAGCTGGCGCGGCCGCTCACGACGAGCAGCGCCGGGCGCAGCGCCTCCGGCGCTCCCGGCCCCACGCGGCCCTCGCGCAGGAGGGCCCCCACCACCTTGTCGACCGCGTTGTGGCGGCCCACGTCCTCGCGCGCGACGAGGCGTCGACCCGCCGCGTCATGGGCGGCGGCGGCATGGGTGCCACCGGTCCGCGCGAACGTCCTCTGCGCCTCGCGCAGGCTCGCCACCGCCGCCGTCACGATCGTCCATGGGACGACGGGTCGATCGACGAGTGGCGCGCAGCAGGAGATGAGGTCGTCGATACTGCGCCGGCCGCACACGCCACACGCGGCCGTGGTGAGGGTGCCCCGCCGGCTCGCCTCGAGGCGTTCGAGCGGCAGCGCGGCGCCGGCCCCGGGCGTCACCTCGACGACGTTCCCGTAGCCTTCGTCCCCGGGACGACCGCAGTGCGCGACGGACCCCACGTCGGCTGGCGACGCGATGAGGCCCTCGCCCCAGAGGAACCCGAGCGTCAGATCGCCGTCGTCTCCCGGGGTCCGCATCGTCACGGCGACCGTCTCACCCGAGATCCGGATCTCGAGCGGCTCCTCGACCGCGACGGTGTCCTCCCGGTCGGCGCCGGTGCGCGGGTCGTGGACGGGCCTGCTGGCGTGGCGCGCGGCGATGGGTGGCTCCCGAGAGGGTTGTCCAAAACGCCCGTCCCGTCGCCGGGGCGAGCGATCCGCGGCGCATCGCTTCGTTGCTCCTCCCTCACATAGCCTACGGCTATGCTCGGTCGTCGCGCCTCGCGCTGCTTGCGGCTCGCTCGCCTGGCTCGGTCCCGGGCATTTTGAACAACCCTGTGCCGGGTGTTCTTATCTCATCGGCCGACCGCGCGCTCGCAGTGCACCTACACACCCAGGCATGGCGTGCGCCGGACGCTCGCGCGGTGGATACCTTTCGGTCGTGGGCGAGCAGGTCTGGCCAGGCAGGCCCCATCCACTCGGAGCGACAGCCGATGGGAGGGGCGTCAACTTCGCCGTGTACTCGAGCGGCGCGGAGCGAGTCGAGATCTGCATCTTCGACGAGAAGGATCCGCGGCGCGAGGTGCGTCGCATCCCGCTCGACGAGGTGACTGCGAACGTCTGGCACGGCTACGTCCCCGGGCTCCGCCCCGGCGCGCTCTACGGAGTGCGGGCCTGGGGGCCGTACGAGCCCCGGCGCGGGCTGCGCTACAACGGGAACAAGCTGCTCGTCGACCCGTACGCGCGCGCGCTGACGGGCGAAGCGAACTTCCGCGAGCCGATCTTCGCGTACCGGCCCGGGCAGTCGGACGAGATCTTCGACGACCGGGACAGCGCGGCCGGGGTGCCGAAGGCCGTCGTTATGGGCGACGCGTTCGACTGGGAGGGGGACGCGCCGCCGGACCACCCGTGGCACCGGTCGCTCATCTACGAGGTGCACGTCCGTGGCTTCACGATGCGGCACCCGGGCGTGCCGCCGCAGCTGCGCGGCACCTACGCCGGCTTCGCGCACCCGGCCGCGCTCGAGCACCTGAAGCGGCTCGGGGTCACCGCGGTCGAGCTCCTCCCCGTCCACGCGTTCACCGACGACGCGTACCTGACGGACAGGGGGCTCAGGAACTACTGGGGCTATGCCACCCTCGGCTTCTTCGCGCCCGAGCAGCGCTACGCGTCCTCGGGGACGCGCGGCGAGCAGGTGAACGAGTTCAAGCAGATGGTGAAGACGCTCCACCGCGCCGGCATCGAGGTCATCCTCGACGTCGTCTACAACCACACCGCGGAGGGGAACCACCTCGGGCCGACGCTCTCGCTCAAGGGGCTCGACAATCTCACCTACTACCGGCTCTCGCCCGAGGACCCGCGGCACTACTGGGACTCGACCGGCACCGGCAACAGCCTCAACGTGCCGGAGCCGCAGACGCTCCAGCTCGTCATGGACTCGCTCCGCTACTGGGTGGAGCAGATGCACGTCGACGGGTTCCGGATCGACCTCGCCCCGACGCTCGCCCGCGACCCGTTCCACTTCAACGCGCGAGGCAACTTCCTGCAGGCGTGCCACCAGGACCCGGTGCTCGCCCGCGTGAAGCTCATCGCGGAGCCCTGGGACCTGGGCCCCGGCGGCTACCACGTCGGCGAGTTCCCCGTCCGGTGGTCGGAGTGGAACGGCAAGTTCCGCGACGTGGTGCGCCACTTCTGGAAGGGCGAGATCGCCCACGGCGAGCTGGGCTGGAGGCTCACAGGCTCGGCCGACCTCTACCAGGCCACCGGGCGCAAGATCTTCGCCTCCGTCAACTTCGTCACCTGCCACGACGGGTTCACGCTGCGCGACCTCGTCTCGTACGGCCAGAAGCACAACGAGGCGAACGGCGAGCAGAACCGCGACGGCGCCGGCGACAACGCCTCCTGGAACTGCGGCGTGGAGGGCGAGACGGACGACCCGGCAGTGAACGCGCTGCGCGATCGCCAGCAGCGGAACCTCATCGCGACGCTGCTGCTCGCGCAGGGGGTGCCCATGCTCTGCGCCGGCGACGAGACGGGCAAGACGCAGCGAGGGAACAACAACGCCTACTGCCAGGACAACGAGATCTCGTGGTTGGAATGGGAGCTCGGCCCGCGGCGCGAGGCGCTGCTGGGCTTCACCCTCCGCATGATCCGGCTCCGCCACGCCCAGCCGGTCCTGCAGCGGAGGCGCTTCTTCCGCGGCTCCACCTTCCGCGACTCGTCGCTCAAGGACCTCGCCTGGTTCCGCCCCGACGGGCAGGAGATGACGGAGGAGGACTGGAAGCAGCCCTACGTCCGCTCGCTGGCGTACCTGCTCGGCGGCGACGCCATCGCCACCACCGACGAACGCGGCCAGCAGATCGTGGGCGACACGCTGCTCGTCCTCATGAACGCGCACCACGAGGCGGTGCCGTACACGCTCCCCGACATCGACTGGGGGCACGAGTGGCAGATCCTGATCGACACGTCCGGCGAGACCGAGCAGAAGCGCGATCGCCTCGCCGCGCGCGGCGTGGTCGACGTCTGCGCGCACTCGCTCGTGGTCCTCTCGCGTCCTGCGGTCGGTTGAACGGGGCATCCCACGCCGACTCGCGGAGGCTCCCCCTCCCCACCTTCGGCGGGCCGTCTCCCTCGATCTCAGACCCTGAACCGACCGATGAGCGGGACGTGATCGGAGAGGCCCGCGAAGGGCGAGCGACGATCGCCGAACCGGGTGGTGCCATCGAGATCCACCCAGTGCACTCCGTTGCCGTAGAAGACGTGGTCGAGGTGCATCCGCAGGCGCATGAACCCGGCGGTGGGGAAGCCCCGCGGATCGACGTCGGTGCAGAGGCCGCAGATCCGCTCGGCGCAGTCGAACTTCGCCTCTTCGGTGAGGTAGCGGAAGACCGGCGATCCCGGCGCGGAGTTGAAGTCGCCGCAGATGAGGAACGGCTCGCCGGCCGCGTGCCGGTGCACGAACGCGGCGAGCGTGCGCGCCTCGTGCAGCTGGTTGGGGCCCCACCCCATGCGCAGCCGCTCCGCCCAGAACTCGCGCGCGAACGGCGTCGGGAGCGAGAGGTGGGTGTTGAACACGTGCAGCGGCCGGCCGGCGGCGGTGATGCGCATGTGGGCGCAGATGCGGGTCTGCTTCCGATCCTTCCAGCGCTCGACGTGGTGGTGCGTGATGAGCTCGGGGGCCGCGACGTTGTGGTGGTCCACCTCCAGCCGCCCCCGGTTCACGAGGATGGCGAGCCCGGTGGTGTAGATCGGCACGCCCCTCAGCTGGTTCACGTGCGCGCGGAAGTAGAAGCTCTCGTACGGCGACGCGCGGGCGTCGCCCGCGAAGGCGGCCTCGAGCTCGTGCATGAACGCCTCGAGCTGGGTCTCGCCCCGCCGGCCGCGGAAGGCGACGCGGGAGCGCAGCGAGATGGTCTCGATCTCCTGCAGGCACACCACGTCCGAGAGCGGCTCCAGGACCGCCAGGCGCTCCGCGATCCGGCGCTGAGAGGCGCGCGTCGAGGCGAGGCCCCTCAGTCCGTGCCCGAAGTAGCGGACGTTGTAGCTCACCACCCTGAGCGGAGAGCGCGGCACCGCGGGATCATAAGGCTCCGTCCCGCGCGCGGAACGCCCCCCGGCGCGCCGGCGCGCCCCCGCCCGGCCGCCATCCCGCCCGTACGCCGGGAGCGCCCGCAGCCGCGCGCGAGGCGGGCGGTGACATGGGCTGAGTACCCCGAGCTCGGGGGTTTCCGGCCGGGGGCATTGCCGGTGCCACCGGACAGCATGATTGTTGGGAACAGGTCGGGCCTCGAACCCAGCCGCCGCGAGCGCAGCGGGGGAGGCCATCGCGAGGGGGCTGGGGTGGTGCCGACGACTCGGGTTGCGCTCGCTCGAGAAGCGTACCAGGCGGCGCTTCGCTCCGTCTGCGTGCGCTCCACGTCGCGGACCTGGGCCCGGCTGCTCCGCGCCGCGCGCAACCTGCGGGACGCGATGATCGAAGCCGAGCGGCGCGTCGTGGATCGCGTGCGGCCTCGGCCCTGAGGGGCGCCGAAGGCGGCGGGGACCCGGTTGGGGTGACGCCCCCGATCCCGGCGGACACGGGCCTTCGCGGCGAGCACCTGGGTGGAGCGCCATGGCCTTCTTCCAGACACCGCCCCAGCTCCGCAACACGTACGACGCGGATCCGCTCCTGCAGGAGTACCTCGCCCAGCGGCTCCCGGACGCGTGGGCCGCAATCGAGCCGGAGCTGCGCCACCTCGGGGACCTCGCCGCGGGGGAGCTCCTCCGGATGCAGGCCGCCGATCGGCTGACCGAGCCCCGCCACGTCCCGTTCGACGCCTGGGGACGACGCATCGACACCATCGAGCTGACGCCGCTGTGGAGAGCGGCGGCTCGCCTCGCCGCCGAGCATGGCCTGGTCGCGATTCCCTACGAGCGGCCACTCGGCGCGAGGTCGCGCCTGCTCCAGCTCTCGCTGCTCCACGTCGTGGAGCCGTCGCTCGACGTCTACTCGTGCCCCCTGGCGATGTCCGACGGCGCGGCGCGGACGCTGCTCGACCTCGGCAACGACGCGCTCGTCGCGCGCGCGCTGCCGCGGCTCACCGCCCGCGATCCCTCGCGCGCCTGGACCAGCGGCCAGTGGATGACGGAGCGGACGGGCGGCTCGGACGTGTCCGGCACCGAGACCGTCGCGCGCCGCGATGGCAGCGGCTGGCGACTGTTCGGGACGAAGTGGTTCAGCTCCGCCACGACGGCGGAGATGGCGCTCGCGCTGGCGCGGCCCGAGGGGAACCCGTCCGGCGGCAAGGGCCTCGCGCTCTTCTACCTCGAGACCCGCCGCGAGGACGGAACGTCGAACGGGATCGTCGTCCACCGGCTCAAGGACAAGCTGGGCACGAGGAAGCTCCCCACGGCCGAGCTGGGGCTGGAGGGCGCAGCCGCGGAGCCGGTGTCAGGGCTCTCCGACGGCGTCCGCAACGTGGCGCCGATGCTCAACGTGACGCGGCTGTGGAACGCGGTCTGCGCCGCGGCCGGCATGCAGCGCGCCCTGGCGCTCGCCCGCGACTACGCGCGCCGCCGCCGCGCGTTCGGCGAGGAGCTCATCGCGAAGCCGCTGCACGCCGACACGCTGGCGGGCCTGGAGGCGGAGCGCGAGGGCGCGTTCCTCCTCGCCTTCCGCGCCGCCGATCTGCTCGGCCGTCGCGAAGCCGGCGAGGCGTCCCCCGCCGAGCTGCTGGCGCTGCGGGCCGTCACACCGCTCGCGAAGCTCACCACGGGTAAGCAGGCGGTCGCCGTCGCGTCGGAGGCGCTGGAGTGCTTCGGTGGCGCCGGGTACGTCGAGGACACCGGCTTGCCGAGGCTGCTGCGCGACGCCCAGGTCCTCTCGATCTGGGAGGGCACCACGAACGTCCTCGCGCTCGACCTGCTGCGGGCGCTCTCGGCCGAGGGCGCGCTCCGGGCGCTCGCGGACGAGATCCGCCGGACGGCCACCGCGGCGCGGGATCCCTCGCTGCGCCCGCCGGCCGAGGCCGCCCTGCGGGCGCTGGACCACGCCCTCGCGTGGCTCGACCGGACCGCGGCCGCCGCGGCCGCGCGCGAGGCGGGCGCGCGCCGGCTCGCGCTGACGCTCGGCCGCGCGCTGGAGGTGGCGCTCCTCTGCGCGCACGCGCAGGCGTGCCTGGACGGCGGTCGTGGCGGTCGCGCGGCGGCCGCGGCGCGGCGGCTGGCCCGGCACGGCGTCGACCTGATCGACGACGGCGAGCCAGCGGACGCGGAAGCGCTGGCTCGAGGGTGATCACACCCTCGCCCCGCTACAGCCGGACGCGGACCTCGTAACGTCGATTCTTGGCCTTCTTCGCCGCCGTGTTGTCGGGCTTCACGAGCGGCTTCTCGGATCCCATCCCGACCGCCATCACGTCGCTGTCCGTCACGCCCTTCGCGACGAGCTCCTTCCGCATCCGGTCGGCGCGCTTCTGGGACAGCTCCTTGTTGTGCCCGGAGCTGCCGGACGAGTCGGTGTGCCCCGAGACCTCGAACTTGAAGCTCCTCACGCCGGAAGCCTCCAGGTGCTTCTTCGCGTCGAGCACCGCCTGGGCCAGGCGGTGAGCCTTCTGATCGCACCCCTTCTCGAGCTCGTCCGAGTCGGTCTTGAACGAGCACTGGTTCTTTCGGCTCTCGTCGAGGAGCCGGGTGTTGATCTGATTCTCTAGCTTGCTGGTGGCCGCTCCACCGACGGCCTTCTTGCCGAGGTCCCACGCGCTCTGCGCCACGGCGGGTCGTGCGGCGAACAAAGCGATGACCAGCCAAGCGATGCGTCCCATGCGGTGCTCTCCAGGTTCCAGGTTGGAGTGATGACGTTACGAGCCGAGGCCCGAGCGTGCGTGTCTACACCGGAACGAGCGGCTTCAGCTACCCAGCCTGGAATGGCTCCTTTTACCCACCTCGCCTCCCCGCGTGGGCGCGGCTCGCCCACTATGCGACACGGCTCGACACGGTCGAGGCGAACGCGACGTTCTACCGGCTGCCCCGCCCCGAGGTCCTGGCCGGGTGGCGCGCGCAGGTCCCGTCGGGCTTCACGTTCGCGCTCAAGGCGCCGCGGCGCGTGACGCACGAGCGGCGGCTGCGGGACGTCGACGCGGTCCTCGCCGCCTTCTCGCGGGCCGCCGCCGAGCTGGGAGACACCCTGGGGCCGGTGCTGTACCAGCTGCCGCCCACCTTCGCCCGCGACCTGCCGCGCCTGCGCGACTTCCTCGCGCTGCTCCCGCGCGGCGCCGCCAGCGCGTTCGAGTTCCGCCACCCGTCGTGGTTCGACGACGCGGTCCTCGCCGCGCTGGCCGACGCCGGGGCCGCGCTCTGCGCGGCGGAGACCGACGAGGCGGAACCGCTGCTCGCCACGACCGCCTCCTTCGGCTACTTCAGGCTGAGGCGGGCGTCGTACGGCCCGGCCGAGCTCGGCCGCTGGGCGGAGCGCATCCAGGCGCAGCCGTGGCGCGAGGCGTTCGTCTATTTCAAGCACGAGGACGAGGCGCGCGGCCCGGCCTTCGCGCTGGCGTTGCGGGAGCTGCTGCGATCCTCCGCATCGGCACCGCAGCCCTCTGGCGATCCCTCCGCGCGATGGTAGGCTCACGGCATGCCCGAGCTGGCGCTGGTCCTTACGGGGGGAGGGGCCCGCGCGGCCTACCAGGTCGGCGCCCTCCGCGCGGTCGCGGATCTGTGGCGCGGTCCGGTCGCTCCCTTTCGGATCTTCGCGGGGGTCTCGGCGGGCGCCATCAACGCCACCTCGCTGGCGGCCGGCGCGGACGAGTTCCCGGTCGCGGTCGAGCGGCTGACCGAGGTGTGGCGCTCGCTCTCGCCGGACCGGGTCTACCGCACCGACACCCGCCACCTGCTCGGGATCAGCTCACGGTGGATCAAGGACCTCTCCGCGGGCGGATTGTTCGGCTCCCCCCGCATGAACTTCCTGCTCGACACGGAGCCCCTGCGCGGGCTGCTCGCGCGCACGCTGCCGTTCTCGCGGCTCTCGCAGCACTTCCGCTCCGGCGTGCTGCGGGGCGTGGCGGTCTCGGCCACCAGCTACACGACGGGCCTCGGCGTCACCTTCTTCGATGGCGTCCGCGAAGTGCAGCCCTGGTACCGGAGCACCCGCATCGCGGTCCGGCAGCGGCTCCGGCTCCCCCACGTGCTCGCCTCGACCGCCATCCCGATCTTCTTCCCACCGGTGAAGGTGCGCGGCCTGTTCTACGGCGACGGCTGCGTGCGGATGCCGGCTCCGCTCTCGCCCGCCATCCACCTCGGGGCCGACCGCATCCTCGCCGTGGGCGTCCAGTTCCCGAAGCCAATCGAGCTGCCGCCCGAGCGCACGCGGGCGCCTCGGCGCGAGTTCCTGCCCATGTCGGAGATCGCAGGCGTGCTGCTCAACGCCATCTTCCTCGACGCGCTGGAGTCGGACCTGGAGCGGCTCGAGCGCGTGAACCGGACGGTGGCGTTCATCCCGCCCGAGCAGCACGGCACGGCGGCCCAGCCGCTCCGGGCGGTGTCGTGCCTCGTACTGCGCCCGTCGCAGGACCTCGGCACCCTGGCCGCCGACCAGTACAGCCGCTTCCCGCGCATGCTCCGGTACCTGCTCAAGGGGATCGGCGCCACCGGCGAGACCGGCGCCGATCTCCTCAGCTACCTCGCCTTCGAGCCGGAGTACGTGAACCGCCTCATGGAGCTCGGCTACGCCGACACGATGAGGCGGCGCGTCGAGGTACAGGCCTTCCTCGAGCCGGAGCGGCCGCGCCGCGCGAGCGGAGAGGCCTGAGCGCCGTCGCCCGCTACATCCGATAGGTCACGAACACCTGCATGCCGCGGATATCGGTGCGGTCGAGCTGACCGGTCTGCTTCCCGAGCAGGTTCAGGAAGGTGAAGCTCGCCCCGAGGTCGACCTTGTCGACGAAGAGCACGAGCCCCACGCCCAGCGGGATGCGGTAGTAGTCCCAAAAACCGCCCGTCGGCGGATCGAGCGGCCCGTCGAGCGAGGTCGCCACCGCCAGCGCCAGGCTCGGCGTCGCCTGCACCGCCAGCGTGGCTGGGACGCGCAGCATCTCCCTGCCGTTGGGCACGGTCTGGAAGAAGCCGAAGGTGGTGGTGGCGAGCGGGAAGGCGAGCGGCTCGGTGCGGGCCGCGTCACGGTTCGTGATCCCCACCTCGAGCGCCGGAGCAACGGTCAGCGACGCGGGGCCACCGCGGAGGCGCGCCACGACGCGGGCCTCGGCGGCGAGCGCGAACGGATCGGTCACGGGTGACAGGTTGAGCGCCACGCCCACGGCGACGTCGGTGGAGCCGCCCCGCCAGACGCGCCAGAGGGAGTCGACCGAGAGGTCGTTGTAGACCTTGGGGCAGTCGGGGCCGCCCGACACGCACAGGCCCTGGAAGTGCCGGATGCCGAGGGTGAGCGTGTCGGTGACACCGTAATAGACGCTCGGCGTGAAGAAGATGGGCTTCCCGGCGCGGTCCTTGGAGAGACCGATCCCGAGCGGCACCGTCACCTCGAGCATGCCGTCGGCGAGCGTGAGCGGCCGGCGCGTGATCTCGGACGGCCAGCCCGCCTTCTCGACGGGTCGATCGAGCACGCTCTCCTGGGCGAGCGCCGCGGCGGCGGCGACCGCCGTGAGCAGCGCCGCGGCGGCGCGGAGCGAGGTCATGGTTTCCTCCTGGTCGACGGCGACGAACGCAGCGTGCCGTGGACCCGGCGGCACCTCAAGGTCCCTCTCGATGTGGGAGCCGCTCGCGCGCCAGCGGTGGGAGGCGCACCTCCCAAGTTCGGGCGGCCCGCTTGGTCCACCGCGCTGCGGCCGCGGGCCGCGGCACGAGGATCGCGGAGCCAGCCCGCACACCCTCCGGCCTGGCACCCGCGTGCGGCGGAGCGCGAAGGCAGCAGGCAGGCGATCGCTCGCCCGATCCCACACATCGGACGATCGTGTAGGTGGTGCAGCTCAGGCCTTCGCGCGAACTGTCAAGCGAAAGCTCGATTCCCCTTTCGGGGAGATCCAAGAGTGGGGGGTCCCCCTTTGACGCACAGTGCATAAATAGTCGCTGTCAGGGGGCTGACCGCGGGGACGGTAAGGGCGGAGGGCGTATGGCGGTGAGCACGATCCTGGTGGTGGAGGACGACGCCGACATTCGTTCGGCCCTCTGCGCCATCCTCGAGGACGAGGGCTACCGGGTCGCATGCGCCGCGGATGGTCAGGAGGCGCTCGGCGCGCTCCGCGCTGGCCTCCGACCCTCGGTCATCCTGCTCGATCTCATGATGCCCGTGATGGATGGGCCGGACTTCCGCGCAGCCCAGCTGCGTGATCCGCGGCTCGCCGCCATCCCGATCGTGGTCCTCACCGCCGACGGGCGCTTCGAGCAGGCGGCCCAGGCGCTCGGGGCGGCTGCCGCCTTCGCGAAGCCGTTCGAGCTCAAGGTGCTGCTGCGCGCCCTGGAGCGGCTCGCGGCCGCGCCCCTCCAGGTCGCCGCTTCGCCCGCCGCCGCGCACGGCTGACACCTTCGCCGCCGGCGCGTGGGTGGCGCTCGAGCGGTGGACGACGTGTCGCGATTCCCCGATCCCCGGCCGCGCTCGCGCGTACGAGCTTCACGATCGCTCGTTCAGCGGCCGAGGATCCGGCGCATGGCCGCGCCCAGCCCGCCCGGGGCGGCGCGCCCCGCCGGCACGTCCAGGATGCGCACCACCGCCGCGCTCAGGTTGTCGGGCGTGCCGCGCTCGTTCGCAGCGGCGACGAGGGCTCGGCAGACCGCGCCGGCGTTGCCCTCCGCCAGGAGCCGCGCCAGCTCGGCGTCGTCGAGCACCCCGTGCAACCCATCGCTGCACAGGAGGAGCGCATCGCCGGGCGCGAGCGGCTGGGTGAGGCGGTCCCGGCTCACGATGAGCTCGCGGCCCACGCTGCGGGTGAGCACGCAGCGGTCGGCGTGCGTGCGCGCGCGCTCCTTGCTCATGAGCCCGTATCGCGCCTTCTCCGCGGCCAACGTGTGATCCTTCGTGAGCTGCGTGAGCGCCCCGCCGCGCAGGAGGTACAGGCGGGAGTCTCCCACGTGCACCGCGGTGAGCGCGCCGTCCTCGACGACGGCCGCGGTGAGGGTGGTGGACATGCCGCGCAGCTCGGGGACGGCCACGGCGCGGTCGTAGATCTCGATGTTCGCCTGCTGGACGGCACGGTAGAGCCGCTGTCCGGCCGGCACGCCCGGTCCTTGCTCGCGGAACTCCCGCAGCAGGATCTCGACGGCCATCTGGCTGGCCAGCTCGCCGGCAGCGCCGCTCGAGACGCCGTCCGCCACCGCCGCGAGCGCACAGTCGCGGCGCTCGTGGAAGACACCGCAGGCATCCTCGTTGTGATCGCGGCTCGTGCCGGTGTCGCTCAGGCCCGCCACGTCCAGCGCCGCGTCATCGCTCATGCCTGCTCTCCTCACCTCCGCTGGACCATGACATCTCGATGCCACCGCACTCGTGGCGCGCGTGGGAAGAAGTGAGCCCACCGGTCGCGCGCCACGCGGGTGGGGGCTCGGGGGAGGCGGCGCTCCGCCTCCCCCGGTAGGGCACGCGGGGAGGGCCCGGGGCTTGCGGCGTTCCTGCAAGCCCCGGAGCCTTCCCCGCGAAGTGCCGCGGAGCACACGTTTGGTGGACGGGCTCGTCATTTTTGCGGAGCGGCACTAGGCTGTCCCGCATGTCCGTCCACGGTGTCCCCGCGTGATCCGCGACCCCGTCGCCGGCGATCGCTTCGACCAGTACCAGCTCGTGGAGCTCCTCGCGCGGAGCGGCATGGCCTCGATCTTCAAGGCCATCGACACCGTCTCCGGCCAGCCGGTCGCCCTCAAGATCCCGCACATCCAGTACGAGAGCGACGTGGTCTTCTCGGAGCGCTTCCGGCGCGAGCAGGAGGTGGGGCAGCGCCTCGTCCACCCCAACGTCGTCCGCGTGCTCCGGCCGCGCGAGCAGTCGCGGGTCTACCTCGTGATGGAGTACGTCGAGGGCCGGTCGCTCCGCGCGCTCCTCGGCGATCGCCAATCGCTCCCCGTCGAGCGCGCGCTCGACCTCGCGCGCCAGGTCTGCGACGCGCTCGTCTACCTCCACGAGCACGGCGTGGTGCACCGGGACGTGAAGCCGGAGAACCTGCTCGTCACGCCCCAGGGCACGGTGAAGCTGCTCGACTTCGGGATCGCGCTGTTCGAGGGGGAGCGCCGGCTCACGTGGATGGGGCTCTCCAACGCCGTCGGCACGCCCGACTACATGGCGCCGGAGCAGATCCGGGGCCGCCGCGGCGACCCCCGCACCGACGTCTACGCGGTGGGCATGCTGCTCTACGAGCTGCTCACCCGGCATCTCCCCTACGACAGCCCGAACCCCCGCGCGCTCCTCCGCGCCAAGACGAGCGAGGAGCCGCGCTCGCCGCGCTACTGGGTGCCCGACCTGCACCCCTCGCTCGAGGCGATCATCCTGAAGGCCATCGCGCGCTCCCCCCGCGACCGTTACCCGAGCGCCGCGGCGCTGCTCGCCGATCTGCGCGACCCCTTCTCCGTCCCGCCCGTCGATCCCGTGGCCGGCGATCGCCTGCGCCGCATGCGGCGCACTCGCCGCCTCGCGCTGGCCGCGGCGCTGGCGGCGCTGCTCGCCGGCCTCGGCTCTCTCGTCTGGGCGAGCCATCGCTACGCCGCTCCTCCCAGCCCCGGCGCCGCGGCGCGTGAGAGGTGACCCCGCATGCCCGCCTCGCTCGAGTCCTCGCTCAACGTGGCCTGGGTCCTCCTGGGCGGCTTCCTCGTCATGTTCATGCAGGCCGGCTTCGCCATGGTCGAGACCGGCTTCACGCGATCGCGCAACGCCGCCCACACGATGGCGATGAACTTCCTCATCTACCCGGTGGCGGTGCTGGGGTTCTGGCTCATCGGCTTCGGGCTCATGCTCGGCGGAGTGCACGGCTGGGCGCCGCTGGGCGAGAGCGCGGCGGGCGCCCGCGAGGTCGCGGTCGCCTTCGGCGGGAAGAGCTTCGGCCTGTTCGGCGCCGCGCGGTTCGCGCTCGTCACCGCGGCGAGCGACCCGGCCACGCTCGCCATCTTCCTCTTCTCGACCGTCTTCCTCGACACCGCCGCCACCATCCCCACCGGCGCCATGGCCGAGCGCTGGAAGCTCTCCGCCTTCCTCGCCTACGGCCTCTTCATGTCGACGTTCCTCTACCCGCTGTACGGCAACTGGGTGTGGGGCGGCGGCTGGCTCTCCTCGCTCGGGGTGAACGCCGGCCTCGGCCACGGGGTGGTCGACTTCGCCGGGTCGACGGTGGTGCACATGACGGGCGGCATCACGGGCCTCGCCGGCACGCTCGTGCTCGGGCCACGGCTGGGGAAGTTCCGCGCCGACGGGACGGTCGGCGCGATGCCCGGGCACAACCTCCCCATGACGGTGGTGGGCACGCTCGTCCTCGCCTTCGGCTGGTTCGGCTTCAACGCTGGCTCGACGCTCTCGGCGGTGAGCCCGCGCCTGCCGCTCGTCGCCGTGAACACCATGCTCGCGTCGGCGGCGGGGGCCGTCGCGGCGCTCGCCTACGTGTGGCTCGCGGTCCGGAAGCCCGATCTCGGGATGGCCTGCAACGGCCTGCTGGGCGGCCTCGTCGCCATCACCGGCGGCTGCGCCTTCGTGAGCCCACCGGCCGCGGTGCTCATCGGGCTCGTGGCCGGCGCGCTGGTGGTGTGGACCGTCACGCTGCTCGAACGACGCCTGCACGTCGACGACCCGGTGGGCGCGGTCTCCGTCCACGGCGCCTGCGGCGCGTGGGGGGCGCTCGCGGTCGGCCTCCTCGCCGACGGCGGATGGGGCGCGGGCTGGAACGGCGTGGCGGGCCCGGTCCGCGGGCTCTTGTTCGGCGACGCCGGCCAGCTGGTGGCCCAGCTGATCGGCGTCACCGTGAACGCGGCGTTCGTCTTCGGCTCGGCGTGGGCCTTCTTCCAGCTCGTCGAGCGCCTGCTCGGCAACCGCGTGTCGCCGGAGATCGAGCAGGCGGGCCTCGACGCGCTGGAGATGGGGACCGACGCCTATCCGCGCTCGTGAGACGGCGCTCACGCGGTCGCTGCTTTGGCGCTCGGCTTCTCCGCGTAGAGCGGCTTAGCCTTGCGACGGCTGCTCCGCACGAAGTACCACCCGCCGTAGAGGCCCCACGCCCCGCAGACCGCGAGCGCGATGTAGGGCTCCTTGACGCTCATCCCCGAAACCATGAACGGGCCGACCAGGTAGAAGCCCATGCAGACCAGGTTCGCCGCGAGGCCGAAGAGCGGGATGAAGAAGTGCTTCACGCCGCTGAAGGAGTTGTGCTCGCGGAAGGCGACCATCGCGATGACGCAGGTGAGCATGTAGAGGAGGAACGTCCCGAAGTTGCTCACGAGCGTCACGATGACGAGCGAGTTGGGGAGCTTCGCGTACAGCTCGGGGGCGAAGATGCCGAACGAGTACCAGACGTTGTGGTACTTGGGCTCGAGCGCGGCGGGAGTCGTGCCGCCCAGGTACAGCGAAGACGCGACGATGCCGATGACGGCCGAGAGGATCGCGAGCGTCCAGATGGCGCGGTGCGGGGTGAGGCGCTTGCCGTGCAGCAGCCCGAAGTGCTCGGGGACCTCGGAGTCGCGGCCCATGGCGTAGGTGACGCGGGCGCCCGTGCTGAGGCAGGAGAGCGTCGTGCCGATGAGGGCGAGGAACACCGTCGACGCCTGCACCAGCATGAAGGCGCGGCCCGCGGCGTAGCTGCCGAAGAGCCAGGTGCCGGCCAGCACCATCATGTCACCGAGCGGCGCGCCGGAGCCGCCCGCGTCGGCGAGCGTGTACCCCTGGTTGAGGAAGTAGTTGGCCGCGAAGTACTCGACCAGGTAGCAGACGACGCCCTGGATCGCGAGCGAGAGCAGCACCGCTCGCGGGATGTCCCGCTTGGCGTTGCGCGCCTCCTCGCCCATCGAGGTCACCGACTCGAACCCGACCAGGATCAGGATGGCGATGCAGGCCTGGATCACGATGAACGAGAAGCCGTGCGGCGACGGGACCGAGGTCGCGTCCTGGTGGAACTTGAAGTGAGGCGTGAGCGTCTTGGGGTGGTCGGCGTCGACGGGCTCCAACACCGTCGCGGCGTCGGCCGCGTAGCTGAGCGTGAACGGGACCGGCTTGCCGTCCTTCATCTCCGGGACGGGCGTGCCGTCCTGGGCGAGCTTGTTCTGGGTGACTACCGCGCCGCTCGCGTCGAGCTTCGGCTTGCCGTTCTCGAGCACCGGCTCCTGGGCCACCACGTACTCGACGGGCACACCGTTCACGAGGTGCAGGCCCTGCGATCCCTCCGGGTGCTTCACGCGGTAGGCGATGGCGATGATCGAGAACACGATCAGCGCCGTGATCTGGATGACGTTGATGGCGAAGTTGACGCCGGTGGTGCCGGTCACGCCGCGGAACGCGATGTAGGCGACCCCGAGCGCGAAGACGACGCAGAACAGCGCCATGAAGAGCGGGCTGTTGTAGGTGCCGCTGAACGTGTCGGGGAAGAACTGGTTCAGCAGGTACCCGGAGAGGATCGCGGTCACGCCGACCATGCATCCCGGGTAGATCCAGTAGTAGAGGTGGCTCGCCCAGCCGGTGATGAACTTGGCGATGCGCGCGAAGCGGAACGCCTTCGTCTTGTTGAGGAAGGCCTGCTCGGCGAAGAAGTAGGACGACCCGGCGCCGGGGTAGAGCTTCGACAGCTCGGCGTAGCTGATCGCGGTCGCGAAGCAGAGCAGGAGCGCCGCCAGGATCCCGAACCACATGTCGGCGGCGGCCATCGGTGCGCCGTAAAGCGCCTGCATCTGGAAGGTGAGCCAGAGGAACGCCCCGGGCGCGATGAGCGCCATGGCGTTGATGGTGAGGCCGGTGAGACCGAGGGTCGCGCGCTGCGACGTGGAGCTCGGTGGAGCGGCCGGGACGGGTCCTTCGTTCATCGTCGTTCTCCCTGTGGGATGGCGAGCGGCGCGGCGGCGCCCGGGAGGGACGATTGCAGCGGACGTGCCGCCGGCTGGCGGCTCGCGAATCCGGCAGCGGATCGCGCCGGAACGGCGCCCTTGCACGGCGGGCGTGCCGGCGCTGCCCATGCGGCGCGCAGCGCGCCCGCGACGAGCGCTCGGAGAACGAGCAGGGACGGCCTCACCGGGAGGCAAATCTCCCGGGGCGGACCGCGCGACGAGGATGGGAAGGGGCGGCGAGGGTGGCCGATCGGCCGAGCTACCCCACCGCCTCTGCGTACGTCATGACGAGGTAGACCACCGCCTCCTCGCCGGAGGGGTTGCGGTACACATGGGGCGTGTCGGCCTCGAACACGATCGCGTCGCCCAGCTCGAGTCGCTGGCAGGTGCCCTCGATCTCGATCTCGAGCGCGCCCCGGGCGACCACCAGGTTCTCGGTGGTGCCGGGCGCGTGGGCGTCGGCGTGCTCCTCGCCGCGAGGGGCCAGCCGCAGCTCGTAGAACTCGACGCGCCGCGGCTCGTCGAAGGGGAAGAGCGCGCGCGAGCTGTACGTGCCGTCGTGGTTGGTGAGCGTCTTCGCCTGGTCGCTGCGCAGGACGAGCACGCCGCCGACTTGCCGCTGCCCGATGAGGCCGGAGAACGGCACGCCCAGCGCGGTCGAGATCTTCCAGAGCACGTTGATGGTGGGCGCGCTCTGGCCGAGCTCGATCTGGCCCAGCATGGCCCGCGAGACGCCCGAGAGCTTCGACAGCTTCTCGAGCGAGAGTCCGCGTTTCACCCGAAGTCGCCGCAGGTTCGTCCCAACCACCGGCGCCAGATCCGTCGTCGCCGCCGTGACCGGTGCCACCTCCGGGGTTGCGGCGTCAGGCGTGACCTCGCGGCCCAGCCGGCGCGCGCCGCGGCGCGCCCTCACCCCGCGGCCACTCTCCTGGGAGGTCTTCATGCCGCCGTTATCCGCAGTAGCGGACGAGTTGTCAACGTCGCAGCCCGGCAGTCGACCCGCGCCGCCAGCCGCGCATTCCAGGGACTTCGGGCGACCCGGGCCGAGAACACCCTGCCCATCGGGGCGCTACTTCGTGGCCACGCCCGGCCGCAGGTTCCGCAGAGAGGGCGCTGCTCGGGTGGCGCCCCACCGAGCGAGGAAGCCTTGCCGAACGCAGTCGCCTACCAGCTCGACGCCGCCGTCACCGCGCAGCCGGGGCCGCTCCCGCTGCTGGGCTTGCCCTTCGAGCCCGAGGCTGACGCGGAGCGCCGGCTGGTCCGCGATCTGGCGGCGCTGGCGGGGAACCCGGCGCCCGAGCCCGTCGGCGTCCAGGTGAAGCGCCGCGGCCCGCAGCTCGAGGTGACGCTGCGCCGCGCCGGCCTCGCGATCGCGCTGGCGCGCGTGGAGCCCGTCGCCCGCGCCCACGGCGTGGCGCTGGCGTCGGCCTCCAGCGCGGAGGGTGTGGTCATCCTCTCGCTGCTCGTGCCGCGCGCCTCCGCGGTCCGCGGGTGACCGCGCCGTTGCGTTGACCCGAGCCGAGCCCGCATTCTTTCGGGCGCGGGCTCGTTCCCGACCACGCGACGCGTCACGTCCGGCTGGTACGCAGCGCGTCGGGCAGCTCGTTCTCCTGCGCCGGAGCGGAGGCCGGTCGCGGAAAGTGCTCCGCGAGCGCGCCGCCGCAGAGCGCGATCGCCTCGCAGAACCCGCCGGCCGGGTCCTCCCGGCGCATGCCGGCTGTGAGCGCGTCCACCGCGCGGCGCCAGGCCTCCTCCCCCATCCTCGCGTGGATCCCGTGATCGCCCATCACCACCGCGCGGCGCTCGAAGAGCGACGCGAAGACGAGGACGCCCGTCCCCGCCGCGGTCCGGTGCAGTCCGTGCTCGTGGAACGCGCGCAGCGCCCGATCGTGGGTGGCGAGCGCGATCTCGGCCCGCCCCGCCAGCACGCGCTCCAGCGGGTCCCACAGCGCCAGGAGCGCGCCGGCGAGCCCGGCGCCGAGCTGGAGCAGGGCCAGCTCCGCGAGCGTGAGCGGCAGGCGCAGGACGAGCACGACCATCGTCGCGAGCGCCGCGCCGATGAGGGCGCCCCGGAACCGCGCCTCCGGGTAGCCGTCGGAGCGCTCCACCACCACGGGGACGATCTGGCCCGTGCTGCGCGCCTCCGCCTCTCGGACCGCCGCCTCGATGCGCGCGCGCGCCTCGTCGCCGAAGAACCGCTCGAGCATGTCACCAGCCCCCCGAGGCGCCGCCGCCGCCGGAGCGGCCTCCACCGCCGCCCCAGCTCCCTCCGCCCCCACCGCCCCCCCAGCCGCCGCCACCCCAGCCGCCTCCACCCCACCCGCCCCCGCCCCAGCCGCCGCCCCACGGGCCGAAGAAGCCGCGGCGCCGCGGGCCGAAGCCGCTGAACACCATGCGGGCGAGGGAGAACAGGATGACGAGCGTGATGAGGACACCGGCGCCCAACCCCTGCCGCCGGCTCGGCTGCGCCACGCGCCGGCCGACGTCCTGCGGCAGCGCACCCAGCGCCGAGAGGACCTGGACACCGGCGTCGAAGAGGCCCTGACCGTAGGCGCCCCGCTGGAACGCCGGAGCGATCGTGCCGCGGATGATGCGCCCGGCCTGCGCATCGGTCAGCGCGCCCTCGTTGCCATAACCGGTCTCGATCCGCACGCGGCGATCGCCGCTCGAGACGACCACCAGGACGCCGTTGTCCTTGCCTCGCTCGCCCAGCTTCCACGCCTCGAACACCCGCACGGAGAAGCCTTCGATGTCCTCTCCCTCGAGCGACCGAACGAGGAGGTACTGCAGCTGGACGCGGTGCTCCGGAGCCTGCTCCCAGGCCGCGCGGCAGAGCCCGTCGAGGCGCCGTGCCTCGGCGGCCGAGAGGAGCCCGGCCTCGTCCATCACCGGCCCGGTGAGCGCCGGGATGTCGCGGCCCGCGGCCGGCGCGGACGCGAGGAGCAGGGCGGCCGCGGTGGCGAGCAGGCCGGCGCGCGGCGTCGAGAGGCGATCGCCGTTCAGAACTTCACCTTGGGCGCCTGCTCGGCGCCGGCGGTGGTGGCGGTGAACTGCGGCTTCGGCTGCTTGTGATAGACGAGCGAGTTCGTGAAGCTGGTGGGCGGCACGGTGATGAGGTTGTTGTAGTTCTGCACGGTCTGGATGTAGCGGTTCCGCGCCACCGCGATGCGGTTCTCGGTGCCCTCGAGCTGATCCTGCAGGCTCAGGAAGTTCTGGTTGGCGCGGAGCTGTGGGTAGTTCTCGGCCACGACCATGAGGCGCCCCAGCGCGCTGCGCAGCCCCGCCTGCGCGTCCTCGAACTTCTTGAGGTTCTCGGGCGTGAGGTCGTTGGCGTTGAGCTGGACCTGGGTCGCCTTGGCGCGCGCTTCCATGACGCCCTCCAGCGTCTCGCGCTCGTGGGTGGCGTACCCCTTCACCGTCTCGACGAGGTTCGGGACCAGGTCGGCGCGCCGCTGGTACTGGTTCTGGACCTCGCCCCAGGCCGCGGTCACGGCATTCTCGGACTGAGGAATGGACTGGAACCCGCAGCCGCTCACGGCGGCCGCGGCCGCGAGCGCGGCGAGCACCCTCTTGGCGTTCGACATGGCGTCAGGGTAACGCCGCACGGTCGAGTGTAAAGTGAAACCGGACGTGACGCAGACGAGCGGCCCTTCTGGATGGGAGGCGTTTTACCGGATCGTGCGGCGCATCCCGCGCGGCAAGGTGGTGACGTACGCGCAGGTGGCGCTCCTCGCCGGCCGCCCGCGCGCGGCGCGCCACGTCGGCTTCGCGCTGGCGGCGCTGCGCGGCAGCGGAACGCGCGTGCCATGGCAGCGCGTGCTCGGGAAGCGCTCGGCAGTCACGGCCGGCATCAGCATTCTCGACCCGATGGGCGCGGCGGCGCAGCGGGACCTCCTCGAGCGGGAGGGAGTACGCGTCGACGAGCGCGGCCGGGTGTCGCTCGTCGACCACGGGTGGAGGCCGCGGCGGAGGTGAGCGCGACCGGGACCGGTCCTGGGGTCCCGGCGCGTCCTAGCCCACCTTCACCGGCTGCACCTTCCAGATCCCCTCCGCGTACTCCCGGATGGATCGATCCGACGAGAACTTCCCCATCCGCGCGACATTGAGGATGGCCATCTTCGTCCACCGCTCCTGGTCGAGGTAGATCTTCGAGACCTCCTCCTGGCACCGGACGTAAGCGGCGAAGTCGGCCAGGCACAGGTAGGGGTCGCCGCCGTTGAGCAGCGAGTCGACGACGGGCTGGAAGAGCCGCGGCTGCCCCGGCGAGAACGTCCCGCCCGCGATGGCGTCCACCACCGCCTTGAGCTCGCGGTTCTGCCGGTAGTACTCCCACGGATCGTAGCGCCGGCGACGCAGCTCCTTCACCTGCTCCACCGTGAGGCCGAACAGGAAGAAGTTCTCCGCGCCCACCTCCTCGCGGATCTCGACGTTGGCCCCGTCGAGCGTGCCGATGGTGAGCGCGCCGTTCATGGCGAACTTCATGTTCCCGGTGCCGGACGCTTCCTTGCCGGCGGTCGAGATCTGCTCGGACAGATCGGCCGCCGGGAAGATCCGCTCCGCCAGCGACACCCGGTAGTTCTTGAGGAACACCACCGCGATTCGCCCGCGGACGTCGAGGTCGTGGTTCACCACCTCGGCGACGGAGTTGATGAGCTTGATGTGCCACTTCGCCATCGCGTAGCCCGGCGCCGCCTTGCCGCCGAACAGGTAAGTGCGCGAAAGCGGCTGGTACGCCGGATCGGCCTTGACGCGCAGGTACTGCGCAACGACGTGCAGCACGTTCAGGAGCTGCCGCTTGTACTCGTGGATGCGCTTCACCTGGACGTCGAAGAGCGACTCGACGTCGAGCGTGATGCCGTTCTCCCGCTGCACGACCGCCGCCAGGCGCTCCTTGTTCTGCCGCTTCACCTCCCGGAACCGCCGGCGGAACGCGGCGTCGTCGGCGAGCGGCTCGAGCCGGCGCAGCTCGTCGACGTCGGTCTCCCAGCCCGGCCCGATCACCTCGGTGATCATCCGCGACAGCTCGGGGTTCGCCTGCAGCATCCAGCGGCGCGGCGTCACGCCGTTGGTCTTGTTGTTGAACCGCTCCGGCCAGAGCGCGTCGAAGTCCTTGAAGAGGTCGCTCTTGAGGAGCTCGGTGTGCAGCGCCGCGACGCCGTTCACCGAGTGGGAGCCGACCACCGCCAGGTTCGCCATCCGCACCTGGCGCACCGGCCCCTCCTCGATGAGCGACATCCGCGACATGGCGCCCGGGTCGACACCGCGCCCGCCCAGATCGTCGAGGAAGCGCCGGTTCACCTCGTAGATGATCTCCAGGTGCCGCGGCAGGACGCGTCCGAAGAGGTCCACCGGCCAGCGCTCCAGCGCCTCCGGCAGGAGCGTGTGGTTCGTGTAGCCGAACACCGCGCGGCAGGTCTCCCACGCGTGCTCCCACTCGAAACCGTGCTCGTCCACGAGGACGCGCATGAGCTCGGCGACCGCGATGGCCGGGTGCGTGTCGTTGAGCTGGATGGCGACCTTGTCGGTGAATCCCTCGAACCCCTCGTGCATCTTGAGGTGGCGGTTGATGATGTCGTGGATGGAGCACGCGACGAAGAAGTACTGCTGCTGCAGCCGCAGCTCCTTCCCCATGACCGTGACGTCGTTCGGGTAGAGGACCTTCGAGATGTTCTCGGAGACGTTCTTCTCCTCGACCGCCGCCAGGTAGTCGCCGCGGTTGAAGTCGGCCAGATCGAACTCGGTCGAGGCGCGCGCGCGCCAGAGCCGGAGCGTGTTGACGGTCCCGTTGCGGTAGCCGGCGATCGGCGTGTCGTACGGGGTGCCCAGCACGTGCCGGGCGTCGACCCAGCGCACCCGGTACTTGCCCTGCGCGTCGAACCCGCCCTCGGTCCGGCCGTAGAAGGCGACCGGCACCTCGTACTCGGGCCGCGCGATCTCCCAGGGGTTGCCGAAGCGCAGCCACTCCTCCGGCCGCTCGATCTGCCACCCCTCGCGGATGTCCTGATCGAAGATGCCGAACTCGTAGCGGATTCCGTAGCCGTACGCCGGGAGCGACAGCGTCGCCATGGAGTCGAGGAAACAGGCGGCGAGCCGCCCGAGGCCGCCGTTGCCGAGGCCCGCGTCGGGCTCCTCGCCGAACAGGTCGGCCACGTCGATGCCGATGCCGGAGAGCGCCTCGCGCGTGCCCTCGTACAGGCCCAGGTTGATGAGGTTGTTCTCGAGCGCCTTCCCCATCAGGAACTCGAGCGACAGGTAGTAGACGCGCTTCGCGTCGCTCCGGTAGTACGCCTGCTGCGTCTGGATCCAGCGCCGCATGAGCCGGTCGCGCACGCTGTCGGCGAGCGCCAGGTAGCGGTCGAGCGCGGTCTCCGTGTGCTCGTCCTTGCCTTGCGAGAACTGCAGGTGGTCGAGGAAGGAGCGCCGCAGCGAGTCGACGTCGCTCGCGGTGCGCACGTTGGGCAGGTCGCGGGAGCGCTCCAGCGCGCGCGCCTCGGCGGTGGAGGTGGGGTTGTTGACGAGATCGGCCCCCGCTCGTGGCATGTGCTAGCTCCTCTCCAGCGCGGTCGCCAGCTCGCCGTAAAGGTGGATGGCGCTGCGCGTCGCCTTGACGAAGTCGCCCAGGTGCAGGCTCTCGTTCTCGGAGTGCGCGTTCGTGTAAGGGTCCTCGACGCCGATGAGCAGCGCCGGCACGCCGCCCAGCTCCTTCGAGAACGGCTCGACGAACCCGATCGACCCGCCGCACCCGACGGCGAGCGCCTCGCGCCCGTAACCCTTCTCGAGCGCGCGGAAGGCGGCCCCGAACGCGGGGTGAGCGGTGTCGGTCTTCCAGGCGGCGCCCGCCACCGCGACGTCGAGCTTCACCTCGACGCCCCACGGCGCGGCCTGCCTCAGGGCCGCGCACAGCCGGTCGGTCACGTCCTTCGTATCCATGTCGGGGACGATGCGCACCCCCACCCGCGCCCACGCCACGTCGTTCACGATGTTGCGGGCGTCGCGCCGGCTGGAGGCCTGGATCGCGTTCACGGCGAGCGAGGGTTGCCACCAGTTCGTCTCCCAGGGCGGTCGCCCGCCGAGGAGCTGCGCGCCGGGGACGAGGCCCACCTGCCGCCGGAAGTCCGCGTCCGTGCTCGGCAGCCGTGAGAGGCTCCGCCGCTCATCCGCGGTGAGGGGGCGGACCCTGTCGTAGATCCCCGGAATGGCGATCCGGCCCTCGGCGTCGACGAGCGTCGCGAGCATCTTGGCGAGCGCCAGCGCCGGGTCGGGGATCGGACCGCCCCACATGCCGGAGTGGACGCTCTGCCGGAGGGCGCGCACCTCGACGTCGACGGTGACGAGCCCGCGCAGCGCGATCGTCACCGACGGCACCCCCGTGTCGAAGTTGCCGGTATCGGTGAGGACCATGGCGTCCGCGTCGAGGCGCGCGCGGTACTTCCGCAGGAAGGTGGACAGGTGCTCCGAGCCCGTCTCCTCCTCGCCCTCGATCAGGATCCGGACGTTGACCGGCACCTCGCCCGCGCCGCGCACCCAGCTGTCGACCGCGGCGGCGTGCACGAGGATGCCCGACTTGTCGTCGGCGGCGCCGCGCCCGTAGAGCCGGCCATCCCTCTCGGTGGGCTCGAACGGCGGGGTCTTCCACGCCCCCTCCTCGCCCGGCGGCTGCACGTCGTGGTGGGCATACAGGAGCAGCGTCGGCGCCTTCGCATCGCGGAGGCGCTCCCCGTAGACGTACGGGTGCGCTCCGTCCACGGTGAGGACCTCGACGTTCTCGAACCCACGCCGGCCGAGCAGGGACGCCACCGCGTCGGCGCTCCGCTTCACCTCCACCTCCGGGAAGCCCGAGAACGAGACGCTGGGGATGCGGACGAGCGACGCGAGGTCTTCCAGATAAGAGGCGGCGTGAGCGGCGTGGTGAGCGAGGGCCTTCTCGGTGTCGGGCACGTCTCCTCCGGGTTCGCGGCGGCGAGGCAGGACGGTACACGGCGTCCGGGAGCGAAGGATATAAAGGCGCGCCATGTCGCTCACAGGAGTTCACAGGGTTGTTCGAAATGCCCGGGACCGAGCCAGGCGAGCGAGGCGCAAGCAGCGCGAGGCGCGACGACCGAGCATAGCTGGAGGCTATGTGAGGGAGAAGCAACGAAGCGATGCGCCGCGGATCGCTCGCCGCGGCGACGGGACGGGCGTTTTGGACAACCCTCTGGCCGCGACCGGTCTCGGCGGCGGGGGACGAGCCCCCGCCCTACATCGCGGGCGGCTGGCCGCCGCGCTGGGGGTGACGCGCGTGGCGCGCGTGACGGGGCTCGACCGCGCCGGCGTCGAGGTCGCCTGCGCCATCCGCCCGGGCGGCCATGTACTCCAGGTGACGAACGGGAAGGGGCTCCGCCAGGGCGACGCGGCGCTCGGCGCGCTGCTGGAGGCTGCCGAGCTCGCTTGCGCCGAGGCGGTCCCGCCCGAGGCCCTCACCTGGGCGAGCCCCGCCGAGCTGCGGGCGCGCGGCGAGGCCCACCTCGCTCCCGGCGAGCTGGGCGGCGTGGCGGCCGACCCAGGCCGTCTCGCGTGGCGCGCGGGCGTGGAGCTCCGCACCTCGCGCCCCACCCTCGTCCCGGCCGCCGCCGTCCACGCCCCGCCCCAGGGTGGCCCTTCGCTCGGCCTCGCCGACCTGCGCTGGACTTCGAACGGGATGGGGGCGCACCCCTCGCGCGGCGCAGCGCTCGCGCACGCGCTGCTCGAGGCGGCCGAGCGACATGCCCTCGCGCGCGCCCTCCCCGACGGCTGGACGGAGGAGGCGTGCGTGCGGACCCGCCTCGCGTCGGCGCACCGGATCGCGCCACGCGCGGACGCCCTGGCGCGCCGCATCGCCGAGCGCGGCTTCGAGGTGCACCTCTTCCGCCTCCCCTCCGAGCTGGGCATCCCGCTCGCGGCGACGCTCCTCTTCGACCGCCACGCCGGACCGGTGCCGCTCACGGCGGGGTACGCGAGCCGGCTCGAGCTCGACGCGGCGGCGGTCGCGGCGCTGCTCGAGGCGGCTCAGTCGCGGCTCACCGACATCCACGGGGCGAGGGAGGACGTGGGGCCCATGGATGTCGCCGCGGTCGAACGGTTGCGCAGGGCGTGCGAGCCCCTCTCCCCGGCCCTCTCCCCGCCTGGCGGCGGGGCGAGGGAGACGAAACGCCCCGTCACCCTTGGTCACCGACCCTCTCCCCCACCGGGGGATAGGGCACGGAGAGGGGGCGCCGACGATTCGGCTGAAGTCACCGAGATCCTCTCCCGCTTCCGCCGCGCCGGTTTCCCGCGGGCGGTCGCAGTCGACCTCGCGCCACCGGGCCTCGGCGTGCACGTCGTGAAGGTGCTCGTGCCCGGGTTCGCCTTGTCGGAGCTCCTGTGACGCGCGCCGAGCTGATCGTCTTCCTCGGTCCGTCGCTGCCGGCGCGCGAGGCGCGCGGTCTCGCGCGGTGCACTGTGCTGCCCCCAGCGCGGCAAGGCGACGTGTGGCGCGCGCTCGCTCGGCGGCCAGCCGCCATCGCGCTCGTGGACGGGGTCTTCGAGAGCGTGCCTTCGGTGTGGCACCACGAGATCCTGGACGCCCTCCACGCGGGGGTGGCCGTCTTCGGCGGCGCCAGCATGGGGGCGCTCCGGGCGGTCGAGCTCGCCCGGCACGGCATGGTGGGGGTGGGGAGGATCTTCGGCTGGTACCGCGACGGGATCATCGACGGCGACGACGAGGTGGCCCTGCTGCACGCCGGACCGGAGCTGGAGTTCCGGCCGCTCACGCTCCCGCTCGTGACCGTGCGCGCGACGGGGGAGCTGGCGCGCGCACGGCGCATCGTGACGGTTCGTGAACAGTCGGCGCTCGTCTCGGCCGCGGCCGGGATCTTCTACCAGGAGCGGACCTGGAAGGCGGTGCTGGCCGGCGCGAGCCCGCTGCGCCCGCGCACCCGGGCGGCGCTGCAGGAGCTCCTCCGGAGCGGCCCGCCCGATCCGAAGGCCGACGACGCCCGCGCGACGATCGCCGCGGCGGCCGCGTTCGTGCGCGCCGGCGGCAGGCTCACGCCGGCGGGCGACCCGCCGCGCCCGTCGTCGCTCGTTCGCCGGCGCAAGCTGCTCGACGCCGTCGCGGTCACCCGGGGCGCCACCGTCCCGGGTGCGGTGGTGCTGAACCGGCTCCGCGCGCGTCCCGACGCCAGCGCGCTGCGCGACGACGGCCTCCGCCGGGCGCTCCTCGCCGGCTACGCCCGGTCGCTGCGCCTCGTCGCGACGGCCGACGAGCGCGCGGCGGCGGAGGACGCCTTCTTCGCCGCGCGCCGGGTCCGGCGCAGCGGGCGTGAGGCGTTCCTGGCGGCCCTCGGGCTCGACGGCGCCGACGCGCGCCGCCTCTTCGACGACCTCGCGCTGGAACGTCTGCTGCTCGCCGCCGCGGCGCGCGCCGTGTCCGACGGCCCCGCTCCCGACGAGGGGCTCGCGCTGGGCGCGAGGCTGTCCGGCGATTTCGCGCGCGCCGTGGAAGAGCTTGCGCCGCGTCGAGGCCGGACGCGGAGGGGGCAGCCATGAAGAAGCGAGCGGGTCCGCCCGCGTCCGGAGAGAAGCCGTTCCACAACCCGTTCGGCGGCCTCGCCGAGCGGCTCGGCATGACCCCGGCCCCGGAGCCTTCCCCCCGCCCCGGGTCC
>Ga0306924_10000265_pt1 | contig 42011 bp, 35 predicted proteins | sample sta12Can44000111_FD_203756 | JGI IMG/M metagenome (GOLD analysis project Ga0306924, IMG submission 203756) | Lab enrichment of tropical soil microbial communities from Luquillo Experimental Forest, Puerto Rico - statanox.12C.anox.44.000.111 (v2)... | ecosystem: Environmental > Terrestrial >... | reverse complement strand
AGACCGGGCGGGAGTTTCTCATGGATGGAATCGAAGTCGCCTGTGAATGAAGCCATCAGTCTCATCAGCGACGGGTCTTCACCGATCCGGTCGCAGGGCCAGCGATGCCGGCACGCCTCGAGGCCCGACGCGCTGCAGTAGGGAGAACCCGCCATGACCGACATTCGGAAGTATGCGAGCCGCCGGACGCACACCACCCTCGGCGAAGTGAAGTACCTGGAAGACAACCGGGAGGTGAAGCTCAAGCATCGGTTGCTCAACTGGGCCTTACACGTGCCGGCGGCGGGCAACTTCGGGCTGAACCTCTGGGAGTGGCTCGTCCATCATCTTCCCAACAAGAATGGAGTGAACTTCTTCACGAACCCGGAGCACAACTACTTCTTCCACCTGCCGACCCCGGTGTCGCTTGCGAGCGACAACATTCCGCTCCCTCGCGAGGTGGCACGCGAGCTGGTCCGGCGGGCCAAGCACCGCATCCTCATGGACAGCTGCGTCTGCCGCGACGCTCGACGTTGCACCAAGTACAACCATGAGATCGGCTGCATCGTGCTTGGCGACATCGGCAAGGACTTCGTACCGGCGAACTCCCACATTGTTTCCGAGGAGGAGTGCTACAAGGCGATCGATCGTGGCATCGCTGCTGGCCTGGTTCCGACGATCGCACGCGCCAAAGTCGACAACTTCGTCTTCATGACTCCCGACAAGCGGCAGATGGCCGGGATGTGCTTCTGCTGCGACTGCTGCTGCGCCGTTCCGACCTACGGAAAGCTCCCGACAGAAACTCTGACCCCGCTCTTCCACAGCCTGCCGGGGCTCGAGATGAAGGTGAGCGATGCGTGCAACGGCTGCGGCATCTGCACTGAGCGCTGCAAGTTCGGTGCGATCATGCTTCGAGACGAGCGCGCCGAACTCAACGAACGGTGCACCACGTGCGGCCTCTGTGCAACCGTCTGCCCTGCGAAGGCGGTCGAGATGAAAATGACCGACCCGAATGCCGTCCGGAAGATCGTCGACAAGATCATGACGGTCTTCGACCCGGAGACTTACCCGTAGTCTCAACGCCGGCCAGTGGCTCGAGGGGGCTCAACATCGAAGGGATCGAGGTGGCATGTGGAGGCGATCCAGGTCATTGACATCAAGCAGGAGGTGCTCTCGCGCAACAAGGGCCTGGCGGACGAGCTGCGCGCGCAGCTCGAGGAGAAGAACGTCTTCCTGCTGAACCTGATGTCCTCGCCGGGTTCCGGGAAGACCAGCGTCATCGTCGAGACCATCCGCCGCCTCCGCGCGCGGTTCCGGATCGGGGTGATCGAGGGCGACATCGAGTCGCTGGTCGACTCGCAGAAGGTGGCGGCCGAGGGGGTCCCGGCGGTCCAGCTGCACACCGGCGGCGCGTGTCACCTCGACGCGCCGATGGTCCACGCTGCGCTGCGGACGATGGACCTCGACGCGCTCGACCTGGTCTTCATCGAGAACATCGGGAACCTCGTGTGCCCCGCCGAGTTCGACACCGGGGCCGCGCTGAAGGTGATGATCCTGAGCGTCCCCGAGGGGGACGACAAGATCCTGAAGTACCCGCTCATGTTCTCGGTGGTCGATGCGCTGATCGTGAACAAGCTGGACTACCTGCCGCACTCCGACTTCGACCTCGGCGCGCTTCGCGAGCGCCTGCGGCGGCTGAACGCCCATGCCGAGGTCTTCGAGGTCTCGTGCAGGACGGGGGCCGGGCTCGAGCGGTGGTGCGAGTGGCTCCGGCAGCGCGTCGAGTCTGCGTGAGCGCCTGCCCCGAGGGCGCCCTGCGCGCGGTGCAGGCGGCAACGATGAAAGAGAACCTCACCGACTACTTCGAGGGGCTCGAGCTGAAGCTGTCGGCGGGAACGCGTTCCGAGAAGACGCTGGCGAGCGCGGGACGTCCGGATAGGATGGCAGGCGGTGGCGCCCGTCGTCACCCCGGGACGCCCGATGAACCACCTCGAACGCCTCCTCGCTCCACGCTCCGTCGCGGTCCTCGGCGACACGGGGGGAGCGAGCGTCGGCCGGCGAGTCCTCGACGGGCTGCTCGCCGGTCGCTTCGAGGGCCGCGTCCACGCGGTCGGGTCGAACGATCCCGGTCTTCCGGGAGTGAAGGCGCACGCCGATCTGAGCACGCTCGGCGGGCAGATCGATCTCGCCGTGATCGCGACGCCGCGCGCGATGCTCCGCGACGCCGTGCGGGCCTGCGCGGACGCCGGCGTCGCCGGCGCCGTGGTCCTTCCCGCGCCAGAGGGCGGGGCGGGACGTGACGGGTCCGACGACGCGCTCGCGCGGTCGCTCTCCACGGAGGCCGCACGGGGAGGGATGCGGCTCCTCGGGCCGAACAGCTACGGCGTGATCAGACCAGGGGCGCACCTCCTCGCCACCCTGGCGAGCCCGGAGGTTGGACCAGGGTCGCTGGCGCTGGTGACGCAGTCGGGCGGCGTCTGCACCGCCATCCTCGACTGGGCGACGGCGCGGAACGTCGGCTTCTCGGCGGTGCTGACGCTCGGCGACGCAGCGGATCTCGACTTCGGCGAGGTGCTGCAGTTCCTGGCGCTCGATCGCGCGACGCGAAGCATCCTCCTCCACGTCGAGTCCGTCCGCTCGGCGCGTGCGTTCCTGAGCGGCCTCCGGCTCGCTGCCCGGCTGAAGCCGGTCGTGGTCGTGAAGAGCGGCGGCGGCGCCGGCGCGCCCGACGAGGGGACGGACGACGCGTTCGACGCCGCGCTGGCCCGAGCCGGCGCCGTGCGGGTGCCATCGATCGCCGAGATGTTCATCGCCGTGCAGCTCCTGTCGAGCACGCAGCGGGTCGACGGGAACCGCCTCGCCATCGTCTCGAACAGCCACGGGCTCGGCCGCGCTGCGTCGGACTGGGCGAGCCGCCGGGCCGTCGCCGTGCCGGGTCCGTCCGCCGACGCCTCCCGGCTGCTGTCGACCGTCACCGCGGATCCCCGGATCTCGAACCCGGTCGATCTCCATCCGTGCGTCGACCCCGGGCACTACGAGGTCGCCGTGAAGGCGCTGCTCGCCGATCCGCAGTTCGACGCGGTCCTCGCGATGCTCGCGCCGAACGTGGCGACGGACGCCACCGCGTGCGCGGCCGCGGTGGTCCTCGCGAGCGGGCACGGGGCGAAGCCAGTGCTCGCGAGCTGGCCGGGCGGCGAGCGCGTCCAGCTCGCGCGGGAGGCGTTCAAGCGCGGAGGTGTCCCGGAGTTCACGGCGCCGGAGCGCGCCGTCGAGGCCTTCGCGTACCTCGTCGCCTACGGACGGAACCAGGAGCTGCTCCTGCAGGTCCCGGAGCCGATCTCGCCGGAGTGGGTGGCCGACACCGCGCGGGCGCTCGAGATCGTCCGCGGCGCCGTGGCGTCCGGCCGGGACCGGCTCACGACCGACCAGGTGAGGAAACTCCTCGCGACGGTCGGCATCCGTGACCGCGCCACCGCTGGCGTCGGCGTCCGAGGGAAGGAGCTCGCCATCGAGGTCGTCCCGGATCCGGTGTTCGGCCCGGTGATCCGGTTCGGACGGGGAGGGGGACCGGGACTCGTCGGCGACGCGGTCGTGGCGCTGCCGCCCCTGAACACCGCGATCATCCGCACGTTGGTGCGCCACAGCCGCCTCGCTGACCTGTTCACCACGACCGACGGACAGGCCGGACCGGGGGTGGCCGCCGTCGAGCGGACGCTGTGGGCGGTGTCGGAGCTGGTGAGCGAGGTCCGAGAGCTCGGCGAGCTCGTCCTTCAGTCGCTCGTCGTGGCGGGGGACGAGGTCTATGCGTCCGGCGCCCACGCGACCGTACGTCCCGTGCCACCCGGCGCGAGGCGCTACGACCACATGGCGATCCACCCGTACCCGAGCGAGATCCGCGCGCAGTGGACCACGTCGGACGGGGCGGTCGTGACGGTGCGCCCGATCCGGCCCGAGGACGCGGTCATGGAGGCCGGGTTCGTACGGAACCTCTCCGCCGCCGCGCGATACTTCCGCTTCATGGTGGGTCTCGACGAGCTCCCCAGGGAGATGCTCATCCGGTTCACCCAGATCGACTACGATCGGGAGCTCGCGCTCATCGCGTCCGTGGCGCGGGGCGCCGAGCAGGTCCAGATCGGCGTCGCACGGTACGTCACGACGGAGCCGGGCACGGCGAACGTCGCCATCGTGATCGCCGACGAGTGGCACCGGAAGGGGATCGCAAAGCGACTCTTCGGGATGCTGATCGAGGCGGCGCGCGCGCGCGGGCTCACCCGTCTCGAAGGCGAGGTGCTCGCCGAGAACCTTCCGGCTTGCGGGCTCGTGTCCAAGTTCGGGTTCACACTCTCTCCGAGCGAGAGCAGCCCCGAGCTCGTCATCGTCCGGAAGACGCTCGGGTAAAGCGGGTGCGGGCGACGCGGCGCAGCGCCGGCGCAAGCGCGGCGGGAAGGGATGCGCCGTGATAAATTTCGGTCATGGTGCGCGTACGACGCCGCACGAAAGGTCCAGTCACCCGAGGCGTACGGCCGGGCGGACGGAGCGCCCGGGTGGTCGACGCGGTGCTCACGGCGGCGCTCGAGGAGCTCGCGCGCGTGGGGTACTCCGCCCTCTCGGTCGACGCCGTCGCCAGGGAGGCGGGCGTCAACAAGACGACCGTCTACCGGCGCTGGCCGACCAAGGCGTCCCTCATGATCGCGGCGATCACGGGTGCGCTCGTGTTCGACGCCGCTCCGCAGCAGGCGACGCTGCGCGACGACCTCCTGACGCTGACGCACCGGCTCAGCGCGTGGGCGAGGACGCCGGTGGGGAATGCCATCCTGCGGACGCTCGGGGTGGAGCTGCACCGGCCCGAGGTCCACGCCATGAGCCGCGCCGCGAAGCTCAACGTGAAGGCGGAGTGGACCGGCGCCGTCGAGCGCGCGATCGCGCGTGGCGAGCTGCCCGCGGGGACCGATGCGGATCTCATCTTCGAGCTCCTGACGGGCGCGATCGTCGACGCGTTCGTGCCCGTCACGCACGTCGTGGACGACCGGTTCCTCGCGGGGATGGTGGACCTGGTGATCGCGGGCGCGATTCACGCGGGGGCAGTCCGGCGCAGAGGTGCGCCGACGTTGACGCACGGTCTCATTGACGACACCCGCGAGGCTGCGCTCCCGCGCGCGCGAAGACGTCGGCGCGGTGTCCCGGAAGCCTGAGGTGCCCGCACGATTCTGATACGAATCGTGAAGCGGAGCAGCGCGACGTCGATCCTGTTGGCGATCCGTTAGCCGCTGGGTAGGACATCCTGTGGAAGCGCCATCGGGCACGTCGAGATCGGGCGACGCGTGCGATCAGTGAGGCGGCTCGTCGGGGTCTGCCGCCCCACGTGTCACCGAAAGTAAGACCGCCGCAGGACGGACCGCGTTCAGAGGGGCGCCTTGCGCGATGCGCGCAAAGGTGGCGTGCAAGCATGGCGGCGCAGCCGATCTCGGCGTGGGTAGCGCCTGGGATCGCGCGCCGACCATCCGGGACGCGCAGGGAAAATTCAGTGATCTCCCGACGTTGGCCGCGTTAACGCAACTTTGGGTTGCGACAGCTTGACGCGGCTCTCCGGGTTCGTTTAGCGTGCGAATCGTTCACATACGTACTGGATGTCAGCGTAACGAGGGTGCTCGAGCGCAGGGTGGGTCGCAACCGTTGCGTCGAGAGAGCAGGCACTCACCGCCGTCGCGCTGCGCCGGTGGTCAACGAGCGGAGGCTGAAACCATGGCGGGTCCGAGGAAGGAATACGACGTCATCGTCATCGGCGGCGGCGTGAATGGGCTGGCGACGGCGGCGTATCTCCAGAAGGCGGGGATGAGCGTCGCCGTGTTCGAGAAGCGCGACGAGGCGGGGACGTTCTGCGCGACGGAGGAGACGCTGTTCCCCGGCGTGAAGCTCAACATGCACGCGTCCTTCCTCGTGCCGCAGCTCGGGCCCGCGATGCTCGACCTCGAGCTCGAGCGGTTCGGCCTCGAGCTCCTGCGCCCGCCCGGGTCCAAGTACAACTACTTCTACCCATTCCTCGACGGGAACGCGCTGCTCTTCTCGAACCGCGACGCGCGCGACACGTACGAAGCGTGGAAGACCATCTCCCCCAAGGACGCCGAGACCTACCGCAAGATCACGAACGCCCTCGCGCCGATGATGCAGCAGCTCCTCCACGGCGAGCTGTGCGTGAAGCACACGGACGAGAGCTTCCTCGGGTTCCTCGAAGCGTTCGAGAGCTTCCCCCTCTTCCCCAAGGACTGGTTGTGGATGACGGGCGTCGAGTTCCTCGACTGCCTGTTCGAGAACGAGCAGATCAAGGTCGGCCTGCTGAGCGCCGGCGCCCTGTTCGCGGAGGCCCTGAACAGCCGGATCTCGGGCCCCCTCTGCATCATCCACGCGCTCAGCTTCTTCACCGCCGAGGGCGCCTACACCGCGCGCGGCGGCAGCCACAACCTGACCCACTCGCTCGTGCGGTGCTTCGTCCACCACGGCGGGAAGATCTTCTACAACTGCCCGGTCGAGAAGATCGTCATCGAGAACAAGCAGGCGAAGGGCGTCGTCCTCACGAAGCTCGCCTGCTATCCCGAGGCCGAGTTCCGGGCGAGCAAGGCGGTCATCAGCGATCTCTCCGCCAAGCCGACGTTCCTCCAGCTGGTGGGGGAGGAGCACCTCTCGGCGTCGGCCCGCGTCCAGCTCAAGCGGTTCGACTATCGCGGCGGATCGCTCTTCACCAACTACTACGTCCTCAACAAGCGCCCGGACTGGGCGTGCGCGAAGAAGTACCCGGAGGTCAACAACACCCTCACGTTCAACTTCGGGATCGACCGCTGGGACGACGTCGGCCGGCTGTTCGACTACACCGAGGTCCGCGGCCTCCCGCCCGACCCGCCGATCGCCTGGGGCGGGTGCATGAACTACGCGATCGCCGATCCCACGCAGGCGCCCCCCGGTCACTGGACGCTCATGTCCTGGTGCTTCGTGCCGTACGAGCTCCGCTCGCTCGGCGGCCCGCAGAAGTGGGACGAGCTGCGGGAGTCGTACGCCGACAAGGTCGAGGACGTCCTCGCCCAGTACCTCCCCGACCTGAAGAAGACCAAGGTCTCACGGTACGTGAACACCCCGCACGACTACACCCGGAAGAACCCGCAGTCGTTCGGCAACATGCACCCCAGCGGCGCGCTGAACGAGGCGCAGATGTGGAGCTGGAAGCCGTTCGCGGGCTGCGGGGCCCCGAAGACACCGATCGACGGCTTGTACATCAGCACGTCGATCCACACGTCGAACTACACGCACCTCGGCTCGGCGTACCAGGCGGCCAGCGAGGTCATGGACGATCTCAAGCTCGGGCGGCCCGAGTGGTGGAAGGCGAAGGCGCTCGACGCCGCCATCGAGCTGCACCGCAGGAACGGCGTCACCCAGAAGTTCAACGTCGACTGAGACCGACCGGACACCGAGGCGAAGAGGAAACCATGACTGAAAAGTACGACGTCATTGTCATCGGGGCCGGTCACAACGGGCTGACGACGGCGGCCTACCTGGCCCGGGCGGGCGCGAAGGTGCTCGTGGTCGAGCGCCGCCACGAGACCGGCGGCGGGCTCGTGACCGAGGAGTTCTCCGGCTTCCGGTTCAACCTGCACGCCATCTACATGATGATGCTCGACGTGGCGCCGCCCTACGCCGACCTCGGGCTCGAGGCGGACGGCTGCGTCTACATCCGCCCCGAGGCCGAGCTCAGCCTCCTGCTGAAGAACGGCAAGTCGCTGACCATCTACTCGGACCTCGAGAAGAGCGTCGCCTCGATCGCGAAGGTCTCGGCCAAGGACGCCCAGCGCTTCCGCGAGGTGTACCTCGAGTACAAGCAGATGTCCGACGAGTGCCTCATCCCATCCACGTACGCGAAGCCCCTCGCTCCGACCGACCTGGCCGAGGGGTACATGCGGACCGAGGTCGGCAAGAGGATCTTGCACATCTCCGAGCTGACGCCGAAGGAGATCTGCGACAGCTGGGGCTTCGAGACGAAGGAGCTCTCGGCGCTCCTCCTCTACGTCATCTGCATGTGGGGGATCGACCCCCAGGACACGAACTCCAGCTACCTCGTCCCGCTCTACTTCAACCGGATGCTGAACGCGACGCTCGTGCGCGGCGGCTCGCACCGGCTCTCGTCCACGCTGCAGAAGGCGGGGATCCTCGCCGGCATGACGGTGATGGAGAACCACGAGGTGAAGCGGATCATCGTGGAGAACGGGGTGGCGAAGGGGATCGAGGCGGCCCCCACCAACACCGACGGCCCGCTCGTCCGCGTCGAGGCGAAGGTCGTGGTCACCTCCACCGACCCGGTCACCACCTTCGGCCAGCTCGTTCCGCCCGACGCCCTGGGCGACAAGGCGAAGCAGACCAAGGCCACCGTCAAGAACTGGGAGTGGGAGTCGCAGAGCTTCTTCGGCTGCCACCTCGGCATGCGCAAGCGGCCGGTCTTCAAGGCCGAGGCGGAGGATCCGGGCGTGAAGCGGTCGCTCATCAAGGCCTTCGGGTTCGAGACCCCGGAGGAGGTGGTGAGCCACTTCGCGGAGGTGACGGAGGGAAGGACCCACGAGATCGGTCACGTGACCATCACGACCGAGATCGATCCGCACCAGGGGCCGATCGCCATCGACCCGGACTGCGCCGTCGTTCGCATCGAGGCGTGCGTTCCGTACGAGCCCGCCGACGGCGACTGGGACGAGATCGGGAAGGCCTACGGGAGCAAGCTCATCGCCAAGCTGGCCGAGTACACGACCGGCATCGACCCGGCCGACATCGTCCGTCGCTACGACTACTCGCCCAAGTACATCGAGAAGAAGATCCCGCAGATGAAGCGGGGCTCCTTCAAGCACGGCGCGTACGTCGTCACGCAGATGGGCGCCTCTCGGCCCAACATCCAGTGCTCCTCGTACCGGACGCCGATCCGGAACCTCTACGTCAACGGCGCGAGCACGTTCCCCGGCGGGATGGTGATCTTCGGCGCCGGCTACAACGCGGCGAACGTCGTCGCGGAGGACCTCGGCCTCGAGAAGTGGTGGAAGGAGCCGGAGTCGGTCGCCGAGGCGCGCAGGAAGGGGTTCGTCGAATGATCGTCTGGTCGAAGGGGCTCGGGAAGAAGAGCCTGCCGATGGAGCTCGATCGCGCCCGGCTGAGCGTCGGGGACGACCACCTCCTCATGGACGGCGACATCGAGTCGGTGTGCTGGGACTACACCATGAAGCTCTACCCCGACGACCTCGGGGACTTCATGAAGCTCCTCGCGCACCCCAAGACCGCCCGCTTCATGGCGAGGAAGGGCGGCCTCCTGTTCCCGTTCGTCGTCCGGCTGGTCATGTTCGCGCCGATGCTCGTCCTGGCGCTCTTCAAGGCGCGCGTGCTCCGCACCGCCGCCGCAGAGGTGAAGCGATGAGGTTCTGGTCGGAGGGGCTCGGGAAGCGAGACCTGGTAATGGAGCTGAGCGAGGCGGCGCTGGATCGCGAGGGCGAAGCGATCGTCCTGACCGGCACGATCCATCAGCCGGCAGAGTGGGCCTACAAGGTGACGATGGAGCGCGGGGACTGGACCACCGTGCTCACCACCGCGACCAGCGCGGAGGCGTGCACGTACCTGTCCAGGTCCGTCTCCGTCGCCCGGATCCTGGGGATGGGGCTCTGGGTCGTGAAGTTCATCGTCCTGATGAGCTTCTACCGCCTCGGCAGCCTGCTCGGACTCGTCGACCTCGACCGCGACGCGGAGAAGCCGACGCCGCACGTCGCCACGGTGAAGGCGACGCCGCACGGCGCGGTGAAGCCGACGCCACCGGGCGGGAGCGCCCCCACGACCCTCAAGGCCATCGCGGGGGGGGCCGTCGAGAGACGCAACACCGCGTGAGCGATCCGCCGGCCGACCGTGACTGACCACACATCATCCGAACCTTCGAGGAGAGCCTCATGACGACTGCGGCGGGTGTGAAGATCGCGAAGAGCACAAGGACGCTGATCGGAGCCGACTGGGCGGACGCGGTGTCCGGCGCGCGGATCGACGTCGAGGATCCGGCGACCGAGGAGAAGATCAGCACGGTGCCGCGGTGCGGCGCGGAGGAGGTCGATCGCGCGGTGAAGGCCGCACGGCAGGCCTTCGAGGCGCCGGCCTGGTCGCGGATGCGGCCCATCGACCGCGGCCGCCTGCTCGAGACCATCGCCCGGAAGATCGAGGACCACGCGGACGAGCTGGCGATGCTCGAGTCCATCGACACGGGCAAGGCGGTCGCGCACGCGAAGATGCTGGACCTGCCGTCGACCGTGGACGTGTTCCGGTACATGGCAGGCTGGTGCTCGAAAATCGCCGGCCGGACCCTGCCCGTGTCGTTCGACGGGAAGGAGTACCTCTCGTACACGCGCAGGGAGCCGATCGGTGTGGTCGCAGCGATCACGCCCTGGAACTACCCGCTCGCCCTCGGCGCCTGGAAGATCGCCTCGGCGCTCGCCGCGGGCTGCACGGTGGTGGTCAAGCCGTCGGAGCTGACGCCGCTCAGCACCCTCCGCCTCGCCGAGCTCTGTCTCGAGGCGGGCCTCCCGCCCGGCGTTCTCAACGTCGTGACCGGATACGGCCACGAGGCCGGCAAGGCGCTGGCCGAGCACCCGGGGGTCGACAAGATCACGTTCACGGGCTCGACCACGACCGGCAAGCAGATCGTCCAGTACGCGATGGGCAACCTGAAGCGCGTCACCCTCGAGCTCGGCGGCAAGTCCCCGAGCCTCGTCTTCGCGGACGCCGACCTGGATCAGGTCGGCGTCGGCGCGGCGCTGGCGGCGTTCTTCAACTCCGGCCAGATCTGCTTCGCTGCGACGCGCCTGCTCGTCCAGGAGTCCGTGTACGACAAGGTCGTGGCCGCCGTCGCCGCCGTGGCGAAGTCGTTCCCGCTCGGCAACGGGCGGGATCCCTCGACTATGCTCGGGCCGCTCGTCTCCAGGAAGCAGCAGGACCGCGTCCTGTCGTACTGCCAGTCAGGCCTGGAGCAGGGCGCAGAGCTGGTCACGGGAGGCAAGCGCTTCGGCGCGAAGGGCTTCTTCGTCGAGCCGACCGTGTTCGCGGCGACGAAACCCTCCATGAAGATCGCGCAGGAGGAGATCTTCGGCCCGGTGGTGTGCGCCATGCCGTTCAAGGACGAGGCCGACGCTCTCCGGCTGGCGAACGATACGACCTACGGGCTTGCCGCCAACATCTGGACCCGGGACATCAAGCGGGCGCACCGGCTCGCCGCTCGCCTCAACGCCGGGTCGGTCTGGATCAACTGCCACGGCATCGTGGACGCCGCCGCGCCGTTCGGCGGGTTCAAGCAGTCGGGCTGGGGGCGCGAGATCTCCGAGGACGGCCTCGCCATCTACACCGAGACGAAGGCGGTGACCGCGCTCCTCGACGAGCACGCATTCTGACCCGCGCGACCTGCGTGACCGAACATCCAACACACGATCCGAGGATGACCAGATGACTGCGAAGAACGGGACGACGAGCGCGAGGGCCGCGGTGGTGCGGAAGGTGGGCACGCCGTTCACGATGGAGCAGATCGAGGTGGGCGCGCCGCGCGAGGACGAGGTCCTGGTGCGCATGGCCGGCGCGGGGGTATGCCACACGGACGCCCTCTGCCGCAGCGGGTTCCCGGTCCCGATGCCGATCGTCCTCGGCCACGAGGGCGCCGGCGTCGTCGAGGCGGTCGGCCCGAAGGTGAAGAACGTCAAGCCGGGCGACCACGTCGTGCTCTCCTTCAACTCCTGCGGCCACTGCAAGAGCTGCATGGACGAGCACCCCGCGAGCTGCGCCCAGTTCCTGCCGTTCAACTTCGGCGGCGTCCGGCTGGCGGACGGGTCCACCCCGCTCTCGCAGGGCGGCGCCCCCATCCACGGGATGTTCTTCGGCCAGTCCTCGTTCGCCACCCACGCCATCGCGCGCGCCATCAACACGGTGAAGGTGCCGAGCTCGCTCCCGCTCGAGCTCCTCGGGCCGCTCGGATGCGGGGTCCAGACGGGGGCGGGCGCGGTCATCAATTCGCTCCACCCTGGCCCGAAGGATTCGCTCGCCATCTTCGGCGGCGGCGCGGTCGGGCTCTCCGCGCTCCTCGGCGCGCGCGCGATCGGCGTCCAGAAGGTCTACGTCGTCGAGCCGATCGAGGCGCGCCGCACGCTGGCGAAGGAGCTGGGCGCGACGGCGGCGTTCGATCCGCGCGGCGGCGGCGACGTCATCGCGGCGATCAAGGAGGCGAGCGGCGGCGGGGTCACGCACGCGCTGGACGCGACCGGCATCCCGGCGGTCATCGGCCAGGCGATCAGCTGCATGCTCCCGGGCGGCGTGGTCGGCATGCTCGGCGTTCCTCCTCCGGACGCGCAGGTGCCGGCGACGCTCCTCGATCTCCTCGTGAAGATGGTGACGTTGCGGCCGATCACCGAGGGCGACGCGAACCCGCAGACCTTCATCCCGCAGATGGTCCAGCTCCACCAGCAGGGCAAGTTCCCGTTCGATCGCCTCATCACAAAGTTCCGCTTCGACGAGATCAACGAGGCGTTCCACGCGTCTGAGACCGGCAAGGCGGTCAAGCCGGTCCTGGTGTTCTGACCGAACGGCGGAGCGGCGCCGCTCCACGACCTGAAGCCCCGCCGGCCGGCGTGCCAGCTCCTCGGAGCCGGCACGCCGCGCCGGAGCGCTACCCCTCGCCCTTCACCACGTTCGTCCACTGCAGAGGAGCCGACATGATGACCGCCTCGAGACTCGTGACCGCCGGGATGGCCCTCGTCGTCGCGTTCCCAGCCGTCGCCACGAACGGGATGCGATTGACCGGCTTCTCCCCCGTCCAGAACGCCATGGGCGGCGTCGGGGTCGGCGCCACCCTCGACGCCGGCGCGATCGCGACCAACCCGGCCGGACTCGCGGAGCTCGACCGCCGCCTCGACGCGAGCGTGTCGTGGTTCCACCCCAAGGTCGACTACTCCGCGACGGGCGCGCTCCCGATCTTCGTCGCCAACCCGGGCACGAAGCTCGAGTCCAGCCGCGACAGCTTCTTCATCCCCAATCTTGGCGTGGTCGTTCCCCTCGGCGCCGGCCTGACGGCCGGCATCGGGGTCTTCAGCGTCGCGGGCCTGGGCACCGAGTACACCGCGAACCTCTACAGCAGCGTGAGCTCCGACAAGTACCAGATGCTCCGCGTCGCCCCCGCGATCGCCTACAAGATGAACGACGTGCTCGCCGTGGGCGTGACGCTCAACGCGATGTGGGCGCAGCTGCAGTACGACGTCGCGTCCGGTGCGCCCTTCGGCCAGGCATCGCACGGCACCGCGAGCGCGTTCGGCATCGGCGCGACCGTCGGCCTCAAGGTCACGCCGGTGAAGCCGCTGACCATCGGTCTCGCGTACGAGACCAGGAGCTCCTTCCAGGACTTCAGCTTCGACGTCCCGGCCGGCACGCGGCTCACGCCCGCCGGGCCGGTCGCGTTCCCGGGGGGCACCGACAAGCTCCAGTTCGACCAGCCTCCTGTCGCCACGGCCGGCGTCGCGTACCGCGTGATCGCACCGCTGCTCCTAGCGTTCGACCTGGAGTGGATCAAATGGTCCGACACGTTCGGCCACAACCTCCCGAAGTACACGAGCGACGTAACTCGGACTGGCTCGCTGCCACTCGACACGAGCTGGGGCGATCAGCTCGTCTACAAGATCGGCGCCGAGGTGGCGCTGTCGCAGGCCGTGAAGGTTCGCGCCGGCTTCAACCACGGCAAGACGCCCCTCGACGCGAGCCGCGCCGTCGAGAACATCCTCCTGCCAGCGGTCACGGAGGATCACTTCACGGTCGGTCTCGGGTGGAGCGCGACTGACGCGCTGTCCGTCAACCTCGCGGGCATGTACTCGCCGCGGGCGAAGCTCTCCGGCTCGAACCTCGGCCAGGGAATCGTGGCCTACGAGACCTCGATGGAGCAGTACGCCGTCGACCTCGGCGTCGCCTGGAGGTACTGACCGGCCAGGCGCGAAGGGAGTCGATCATGAAGGCGGCGGTCATCGGCGGCGGTCCGGCAGGCTGCGCGGCGGCGTACACGCTGCGCAAGCGGGGCCTCGAGGTCCAGCTCTTCGAGGCCCAGGAGGAGGTCGGCGGGCGGACGCGACAGTTCAAGCGCGACGGCTTCAACCTCGGCTCCGGCGCCCTGTTCCTCATGGGCGGGATCTACCCGCGCACGAACGCGATCCTGAAGGAGCTGGGGCGCCATGGCGAGCTGGTGCCATGGAAGGGGTTGACCCACGTCGTCGACTGGGACCGTCAGCGGTACACGGTCAAGTTCGACCAGGTCATGAGCTTCCTGAAGCTCCCGGTGTTCGGCGTCCTCGACAAGCTGCGCATCGCGGCGGGCGTCGCGGGCCAGGTCCTCTCGCGCGGGCCGAAGAGCTGCTTCGACGGGAGCGAGCTGGCGCAGTTCGATCGCAACGAGGACCTGGAACGCTGGTCGCTCCGGGTGCTGGGAGAGCGGGGGCACCACTACATCACCGTGCCGTACATGGGCTTCCTCTACGCCGTGCCCATGAACGAGCTCTCGACGCCGCTCTACCAGGCGATCATCCAGCAGTTCTACAAGCTCGCGCTCTCGGTCCCGCCGGGTGGCATCGGCCAGATCTGTCACTGGATCGTGGAGGGCACTCCCGGGCTCGACCTCCGCCTCTCCAGCCCGGTGGAGGGCGTGCGGCGGAGCCACGCGGGGTTCACGGTCGTCGCGAAGGGGCAGGCCCACGAGGTCGACGCTCTCGTCATGGCGCCCGAGCCCGGCGTGGCCGCGACGCTGCTCGAGGACCTGATCCCGTTCGCGTCGGTGAGAAAGCTCCGGGAGTGCCGATACTCCGAGTACGCCCACGTCCAGGTCTGCTGGGTGAAGAACCCCTGGCCGAGGTTCCCGGTTGACATCGCGCTGCCCGCGAACGACGCGCGGAACTGGGGAGCTTGTGTCCTGCAGAGCCGGCGCCACCCGAACGCGGTCCCGGCGGGCGGCGAGGCCGTCGGCGTGTACTTCTACACGCCGCCCCTCGCGAAGATGACGGACGAGGACATCGAGCGCGAGGCCATTCAGGCCTGCACCGAGGTCTTCGGGGCCGCGCCGCCGCCCTCGTTCGTGAAGACGTTCCATTACAGGCGCGGTCTCTCCATCGCCGGCCCCGGGCACTACGGGACGCTCCACTCCCTCCACGCGGAGATGCCGAGGGGCATCTACCTCGCCGGCGACTACTTCGCGCACGCCGGGGTGGAGGCCGCGATCCTCAGCGGCGAGCGCGCCGCCGACAATCTCGTAAAGGCGTTCCAGGGCGGCCAGCCGTCCTGAGGTGCCCGCGAGCACCGGCCTCGTCGATCTGGGCCCTGGTCCGGGCGCGGCGCGGACCAGGGCCTTTGCGTTGCAGGCGCGAGGTTCACTGCGCGTCGCCGAACTTCTTGGCGACGTCGCGGAGCACGAACTTCTGGACCTTGCCCGTGGGGGTGCGGGGCAGGTCGTTCACGAGCTCGACCCGCTCCGGCCAGTACTGCTTGGCCGTCTTGGTCTCCGCGAGGTAGCGGTGCACCTCGGGAAGATCGATCGACTTTCCCGGGCGCGTGACGATGAAGGCGCAGGCCCGCTCGCCGAGGCGCCGGTCCGGGAACCCGACGATGGCGACGCTCGAGACGGCGGGGTGCTTGTAGAGGAGGTTCTCGATCTCGACGATCGGGACGTTCTCGCCGCCGCGGATCAGCACATCCTTGGTGCGGCCCGCGACGCGGATGTAGCTCTCGGAGTCCATGTGGGCGAGGTCGCCGCTGTCGAGCCAGCCCTCCTCGTCGAGGACCATCAGGTTCGGGCGCTTGTAGTAGCCCATTGCGCGCTGGGCGCCCCGGACGAGGAGCCGGCCGGTGACGCCGGTCGAGAGCGTCTTCCCGGTGAAGTCGACGACGCGGACCTCCATGCCGTCCAGCGCCCGGCCGTCGGCCTTCGGCGATTTCTCGGCGGCGCGGCCCGGCTCGGTGACGGTCCCGGCGATGACCTCGGTCATGCCCCACGCCGAGCAGACCTTCAGGTTCATCTCCGTGAGCGCGCGCTCGACCAGGGCGGAGGGGATGGGGGCGCCCGCGCAGAGGTACGACCGGAAGCCCGCGGGACCGATCCCGGTGGCCGCGCTGGCATCACAGACGTCGGAGAGGAAGGGCGTCGACCCTGCCGTATAGGTCACGCCCTCGGACTGGATGAGCCTGATCCCGCGCTTGGGATCCCAGACGTCCTGCATGACCATGGTGGCGCCGAGCCGGACGGCAACGAGCCAGCCCGCGGCGAAGCCGAGCATGTGCGGGAGCGGCGCGGCGATCAGCACGACGTCGTCCTGGGTCAGCTCGAGACGCTTCGCGATCCCGTTCGCGGACGACACGAGGGAGCAGGAGTTGTGCATCACGCCCTTCGGTTCGCCCGTCGTGCCGGAGGTGAACATCAGGACGGCGAGCTCCTCCGGGCCGAGGCCGCCGCCGCTGCCCCCTTTCGGCGCGGCGAGGGGCGCGCCGCCGTTCCGGAGGCGTTGTTCGAACCCGTCCGGTCCGTCTTCGTCGACGACGACGACGTACTGGAGCTTGGGGAGCCGGGTGCGCATGCCGCGCGCCATCGCCGCGAAGTCGTGCCCGCGGAAGACCTTGGGGACGACAAAGACCTTCGCCTCGCAGAGGCCGAGGATGAACAGGAGCTCGCGTTCGCGGAGGATCGGCATGAGCGGGCAGAACGCTGCCCCGAGCCGGCCGCAAGCGAGGTGGACCGCGGCGAACTCCCACCAGTTCGGGAGCTGGACGGCGACGACGTCGCCCCGCTCGACGCCTAGGGCGCGGAGCGCGCCTGCGACCCGGCTCACCTCGTCCTCGAGCTCGCGGAAGGTGAGCGTCGTGAACGCGTCGCGATCGGCGCGGTGCGCGACGATCGCCTTCTTGTCCGGCGTCGCCGAGGCAGCGCGCTGGAGGAACTCCTCGAACACCTCGTCCGTCCAGTACCCCGCGGCGCGGAGGGCCTTCGTGCGCTTCAGCTCGAGCTCAGCGTTCATCGCGTCTCTCCCGGCGTCGTCGTGTACACAAGAGCACGATACAGGAGCGTACGATCCAATCGCAAGCCGCGCCGCCCGGCTGGCGAACGCAGCGCCCGAGGCCATCATGCCCGCCGCGGTACCGTCGTTCAGGCCCAATGCGTCGCCCGCGGTGACGTCTTCGCGCCAGCGCACCGGGCCCTTCTTCGAGGGGACGGAGGCCGACCCTCCCGGCCCGGACGGGGCCTGGTGGCCGCATTGACATCGTACGCTAGCGAACGGTACGCTACAGATACAAGGGCTGTCGTGCGCGCGAGCCCCGGCAGCAGGGTGAAGCCATGGAATGGCGCAAGAGGCTGGTCGATGCGTCGTGTGCGGCGGTGAACGCGGCGCGGGCGGGCGAACTGGCGGAAGCGTACCGGTTCGCGTTGACGATGATCTCGGTGGTGCACGAGATCGAGTTCTACGAGGGCGTGGCGCTCGGGCTCGAGGACATCACGGATGAAGTGATCCGTGCGGAGCGCTCGTTCAGCAGCGGTCCCGGCCGTGCCGCCTAGCCGGCGGTTGACCGACGTCGTACGCACGTGTATCGTACGGTACGGATCGTCCATGCACGACCACCGCTCATGGAGAGGCTCTGGCTCGGGCCGCCAGAGGCGGGCCCGGTCGTCAGGGAGGCGGGATGGCTCAGCAGAAGATCGGGATCGTGGGATGCGGATTGATGGGCAGCGGGATCGCGGAGGCCGCGATCCGGTCGGGATACCCGACCACCGTCCGCGAGATGACGCCGGACCTCGTCGAGAAGGGACGGTCCCGGATCGAGAAGATCATGGGAGCCGCGGTGGCGAAGGGAAAGCTCGCCGCTCCAGAGCGGGAGGCGGCGCTTTCGCGATTGATGTTGACGACGCGCGTCGAGGAGCTCGCTGACTGCGACCTCGTGATCGAGGCTGCGACCGAGGATCCTCAGACCAAGAAACAGCTGTTCGCGTCGTTGGATCGCATCTGCAAGCCCCCGACGATCCTGGCGAGCAACACGTCCTCGATTCCGATCATCGAGCTCGCGGCCTCGACCGAGCGGCCGGATCGCGTGGTCGGCCTCCACTTCTTCAATCCGGTTCCGGTGATGAAGCTCGTGGAGGTGATCCGGACCATCCGGACCAGCGATGAGGTCCACGCGGCGGCGTGCGCATTCGCCGAGTCGCTCGGAAAGCGGCCGATCATGGCGAAGGACCGCGCCGGCTTCATCGTGAACGTTCTTCTCATCCCGTACCTGCTCGACGCGGTCCGGCTGGTTGAACAGGGAGTCGCGACGAAGGAGGACGTCGACGAGGGCATGCGGCTCGGCTGTGGCCACCCGATGGGCCCGCTGCAGCTCGTGGACTTCATCGGGATCGACACGACGTGCCAGATCGCGGAGATCCTGTTCGAAGAGTTCAAGGAGCCGTGCTATTCCGCGCCGACCTTGCTCAAGCAAATGAAGATCGCCGGCCTCAACGGCTGCAAGTCGGGTCGCGGCTTCTACGAATACGAAGCGCGGTGACTGCACCGTCTCTCCCCGAACGCAACGGCGGAAGCGAGCGCGACGGAATGAACCTCTCTCGGCTGACACGCGGCGCGGTGTCACGCACAGGAAACGCATGACCCACGCGCAACCCGAGCCGACGGCACTCTCCGAACATAGGCCGAAGCACAAGGTTCGGCTCGTCACCGCCGCGGCGCTGTTCGACGGCCACGACGCCGCCATCAACATCGTGCGTCGGATCCTGATGGAGAAGGGGGCCGAGGTGATCCACCTCGGCCACAACCGCTCGGTCGAAGAGATCGTCACGGCGGCCTTGCAGGAGGACGTGCAGGGGATCGCGATCAGCTCGTACCAGGGCGGCCACGTCGAGTTCTTCAAGTACGTCGTCGATTCGCTCCGCCAGCGCGGCGGCGAGAACGTCCAGGTGTTCGGCGGGGGCGGCGGAGTCATCGTGCCCGCGGAGATCCGGGAGCTGCACGCCTACGGCGTCGCCCGCATCTACACCCCCGAGGATGGCCAGCGCATGGGGCTGCCGGGAATGATCGGCGACATCGTGAGGCGTTGCGACGTCGATCCGTCTCTGCTCGCCCCGAAGACGCTGGAGGCCATCAAGGGCGACGGGGACGCCGCGTGGAGAATGCTCGCGCGGCTCATCACTGCGCTCGAGAACGGCGACGCCGACCCGCAGCTCATCATGGCGCTCCACGCACAGTCGCGCAGCCGGCGGGTGCCCGTCGTCGGGGTCACCGGGACCGGCGGCGCCGGCAAGTCGACCCTCACGGACGAGATCATCCGGCGGCTGCGCCTCGACCAGGACGACGCGCTCCGCATCGCCGTCGTCAGCATCGACCCTTCGCGGCGGAAGAGCGGCGGCGCTCTCCTCGGCGACCGGATCCGGATGAACGCCATCGGCCCGTGGTCGCGGGGCCCGCGGGTCTACTTCCGGAGCCTCGCGACGCGCGACACCGGCAGCGAGCTGACCCGCGCGCTGCCGGACGTCGTCGCCGCCGCGAAGGTCGCCGGGTTCGACCTCGTCGTCGTGGAGACGCCCGGCATCGGCCAGGGCGACGCCGCGATCGCCCCGCTCGTCGACGTGCCGATCTACGTCATGACGCCGGAGTTCGGGGCTGCGAGCCAGCTCGAGAAGATCGACATGCTCGACTTCGCCGAGTTCGTCGCCATCAACAAGTTCGACCGCAGGGGCGCGGCCGACGCGTTGCGGGACGTTTCGAAGCAGGTGCAGCGGAATCGCGGCGCCTTCGACGGGCCGCTCGAGGCGATGCCAGTCTTCGGCACGATCGCGAGCCGCTTCAATGACGACGGCGTCACCGCGCTGTATCAGGCGCTGCGCGCGCGCTTGCGCGAGATGGGCCTCCCGGTCCGAGAGGGCCGGCTGCCGGCGGTCGAGACGCGCCGCAGCACGCACCAGAGACCGGTCGTGCCGGGCGGCCGCGTGCGTTACCTCGCCGAAGTCTCGGACGCCATCCGCGGCTATAGACGGCGCGCGCGGGAGCAGGCCGCCCTCGCGCGAGAGGTGCAGCAGCTCCGTGCGTCGCAGAGCATGGTGCTGGCGGCCGACCCGGCGCGGCCGGCGGCCGCCGAGGCGCTCGAGGCGCTGGCGCAGACCCGCGAGGCGCGCCTCGAGCCCGCTGCGAGGACGCTGCTAGCGAGCTGGCCGGAGCTCGTGGAGGCGTACGCGGGCGACGAGTACGTCGCGAAGATTCGCGACCGCGAGGTGCGGACTCGGCTCGTCCACACCACGCTGTCCGGCACGAAGCTGCGCAAGGTGGTCCTGCCGCGGTTCGAGGACGACGGCGAGCGGCTCGCTTGGCTCATGCTGGAGAACGTGCCGGGCGCGTTCCCCTACACGGCGGGCACGTTCCCGTTCAAGCGCGAGAACGAGGACCCGACCCGCATGTTCGCGGGAGAAGGTGACCCGTTCCGGACGAACCGGCGATTCAAGCTCGTCTCGGAGGGCATGCCCGCGAAACGGCTCTCCACCGCGTTCGACTCGGTGACGCTGTACGGCTGCGACCCGGACCCGCGCCCAGACGTCTACGGCAAGGTCGGGAACGCCGGCGTGTCGGTCGCCACGCTCGACGACCTGAAGGTGCTGTACTCGGGGTTCGACCTCTGCGACCCCGCGACCTCGGTCAGCATGACGATCAACGGCCCCGCGCCGGCGATCCTGGCGATGTTCATGAACGCCGCGATCGATCAGCAGCTCGAGAAGTTCGCGGCGGAGCACGGGCGGGAGCCATCCGAGGCGGAGGCGGGGAGGATCCGTGCCTCCGCGCTCTCGAGCGTTCGGGGCACGGTCCAGGCCGACATCCTCAAGGAGGATCAGGGCCAGAACACCTGCATCTTCTCGACCGAGTTCAGCCTGAAGGTGATGGGCGACATCGCCGAGTACTTTGTGCGTCACCAGGTGCGCAACTTCTACTCGGTGAGCATCAGCGGGTACCACATCGCCGAGGCTGGGGCGAACCCCATCAGCCAGCTCGCGTTCACGCTCGCGAACGGCTTCACGTTCGTCGAGGCCTACCTCGCGCGCGGGATGCACATCGACGAGTTCGCCCCGAACCTGAGCTTCTTCTTCAGCAACGGCATGGACCCGGAGTACACGGTGCTCGGCCGCGTGGCCCGCCGAATCTGGGCGGTGGCGATGCGCGAGCGGTACGGCGCGAACGAGCGCAGCCAGAAGCTGAAGTACCACATCCAGACGTCGGGGCGATCCTTGCATGCTCAGGAGATCGCCTTCAACGACATCCGCACGACGCTCCAGGCGCTCGTGGCCATCTACGACAACTGCAACTCGCTGCACACGAACGCGTACGACGAAGCCATCACGACGCCCACCGAGGAGAGCGTCCGTCGCGCCATGGCGATCCAGCTCATCATCAACCGCGAGTGGGGGCTGGCGAAGAACGAGAACCCGAACCAGGGCGCGTTCGTGATCGACGAGCTGACGGAGCTCCTCGAGGAGGCCGTACTCGCGGAGTTCGAGCGGCTCGCCGACCGCGGAGGCGTGCTGGGCGCGATGGAGACGGGCTACCAGCGCAGCCGGATCCAGGAGGAGAGCATGCACTACGAGATGCTCAAGCACACCGGCGAGCACCCCATCGTCGGCGTGAACACCTTCCGCAACCCGCACGGCGACCCGGTCCCCGACCACGTCGAGCTGGCGCGCTCCACGGAGGAGGAGAAGCGCTCGCAGCTCGAGCGGCTCCGGGACTTCCAGGCGCGGCACGCGGACGAGGCGCCGCTCGCGCTCCGTCGTCTGAGGCACGCCGTCCTCGAGGATCGCAACGTGTTCGAGGTGCTGATGGACGCGGTCCGGGTGTGCTCGCTCGGGCAGATCACAACCGCGCTCTTCGAGGTGGGCGGGCAGTACCGACGCAACATGTAGCGGTCGGAACCCTCGTCCTCGCATTCACAGGAGTCCATGATGACTGGTCGCGAGGTCTTCGTCGTCGCCGCCGCCCGGACCGCCATCGGTTCGTTCGGTGGCTCCCTCAAGGACGTCCCGCTCTCCGAGCTGGCCACGGTCGCCCTGCGCGAGGCGCTCGCACGCAGCCGCGTCGAGCCCGCGCGCGTGGGTCACGTGGTGATGGGCAACGTCGTCCCCACCGAGCCGCGCGACGCGTATCTCTCCCGCGTCGCCGCCATCGAAGCGGGCATCCCGGTCGAGACGCCCGCCTTCAAAGTGAACCGCCTGTGCGGCTCGGGCCTGCAGGCGGTCGTCTCGGCGGCCCAGACCCTGCTTCTGGGAGACGCCCATGTCGCCATCGGCGCCGGCGCGGAGTCCATGTCCCGTGGGATCTACGTCGCGCCAGCCGCCCGATGGGGCAGCCGGATGGGAGATATCACCCTAAGTGACTATGTGCTCGGCATCCTCCACGACCCGTTCCAGAAGGTCCATATGGGGGTGACGGCGGAGAACGTGGCCAAGCACGCAGGTATCACGCGAGAGATGCAGGACGCACTCGCGTACGAGAGTCAGCAGCGCGCCGCTCGCGCGATCGCGGAAGGCCGATTCAAGACACAGATCGTCCCGGTCGAGATTCCCTCGCGCAAGGGGACGGTGCGCTTCGATAGCGACGAGCACGTGCGGCCAGACGTCACGCCGGAGCGGCTGGCGGGCATGAAGCCCGTGTTCAAGCAGGGCGGCACGGTGACCGCCGGCAATTCGTCGGGGTTGAACGACGGAGCGGCCGCCGTCGTTCTCGCCACCCAAGAGGCGGTCAAATCCTTGGCCCTGACCCCGCTCGCACGCCTCGTCTCCTACGCACATGCCGGCGTCGAGCCCGCGCTGATGGGGCTCGGGCCGGTGCCCGCGACGCGGCTCGCGCTCGAGCGTGCCGGCCTAGCTACGAGGGACCTGGACGTGGTCGAGGCCAACGAGGCGTTTGCGGCGCAGGCCTGTGCGGTGACGCGGGCCCTCGACCTGGATCCCGCCAAGGTCAATCCGAACGGCTCGGGCATCTCGCTGGGCCATCCGGTCGGAGCCACGGGCGCGATCATCGCGACCAAGGCGATCTACGAGCTGCAGCGGGTGCAGGGGCGATACGCGCTCGTCACGATGTGCATCGGAGGTGGCCAGGGAATCGCGGCCATCTTCGAGCGCGCGTGACGCCGTTGTCGCCGTGAAGTCGACATCCTGGAGGCTGGTCATGAGGAACTACACGGCGCCGATTCGCGACATGCAGTTCGTGTTGAGAGCGCTCTCGCCGCTGGACGAGGTGAACAGGTTGCCTGGCTGCGGCGACGTGACGGTGGAGCTCGCCGACGCGATCCTCAACGAGGCGGGGAAGCTTGCCTCCGGCGTGCTGTCGCCGCTCAACCCGGTCGGCGACCGAGAGGGCGCCCGCTGGAAGGACGGAAGCGTCTTCACGGCGAGCGGCTGGCGCGACGCATACCGTCAGTTCATCTCGGGCGGATGGAACGCGCTGTCGTGCGACCAGGAATTCGGGGGGCAAGGCCTGCCGCGCCTCGTCTCGGCCCTCGTCGAGGAGATGTGGAATGGCGCCAATGTCTCGTTCGCGCTGTGCCCGATGCTGACGCGTGGCGCAATCGAGGCGATCGAGCTCAGCGGATCGGAGGCGCTCAAGCGCACCTACCTTCCGAAGCTCGTGAGCGGCGAGTGGACCGGGACGATGATGCTGACGGAGCCGCAAGCGGGATCGGACCTGGCAGCCGTCCGGACGCGCGCCGTGCCGCAGGCCGATGGCACGTATCGCTTGGAGGGCCAGAAGATCTTCATCACCTACGGCGAGCACGACCTGACGGAGAACATCATTCACCTGGTCCTGGCCCGGACACCTGACGCGCCGGAAGGGGTCAAGGGCATCTCGCTGTTCGTCGTCCCGAAGTTCCTGCTCGACGAAGACGGGAGCGTCGGCGCGCGCAACGACGTACGTTGCGTGTCGATCGAGCACAAGCTCGGGATTCACGCGAGCCCGACTGCGGTGCTCGCGCTCGGCGACAAGGACGGCGCCGTCGGGTGGTTGGTGGGCGAGGAGAATCGCGGCCTCGAGTACATGTTCATCATGATGAACGCTTCCCGCTTCTCCGTCGGGCTGGAAGGCATCGGCCTGTCGGAGCGCGCCTACCAATCGGCCCTCGCGTACGCGCGCGAGCGCGTCCAGGGCACCGAGATCGGCACGCGAAGTCGCGAGAAGGTGGCGATCCTTCGGCATCCGGACGTCCGCCGCATGCTGATGCTGATGAAGTCGCGCACGGAAGCGATGCGCGCGCTCGCATGCGTGGTGGCGGCGGCGATGGACACGGCGCGCCACGATCCGAGCGCCGAGCGCCGCAAGCAGAGCCAGGACTTCGTCGACCTGATGATCCCCGTCGTCAAGGGCTGGAGCACCGAGACCGCGATCGAGAACACGTCCCTCGGTGTACAGATCCATGGCGGGATGGGATTCATCGAGGAGACGGGCGCAGCGCAGCACCTCCGAGACGCGCGCATCACCACGATCTACGAGGGAACGACCGGGATCCAGGCGGCGGACTTGATCGGCCGGAAGATCGCGCGCGACGGCGGGCAATCCGCCGGCCGCGTGATCCAGCAGATGAGGGATACGGCAGACGAGCTCGCGAGCGGCGCCTCCGAGAGCCTCTCGGTCATCGCAGCACGGCTGCGCGACGGCATCGTGGCGCTCGAGCAGGCGGTGCGCTTCATCCTCTCCACCTACGGCGCCGACGTCCGGAGGCCGTCGGTGGGGGCCGTGCCGTTCCTGGACTTGTTCGGCCTCGTGTCGGGGGGCTGGCAGATGGCGCGCGCAGCTCTCGTCGCGCACCGTCACCTCGAGGCGGGAGGGGGCGAGGCCGGCTTCTACCGCGCGAAGCTCGTCACGGCTCGCTTCTACGCCGATCACGTCCTCGCGCGGGCTCCGAGCCTGGCTCGAACAGTCGTCGAGGGAGCCGAGGGCGTCTTGGCGATGGAAGACGATCAGTTCTGATCATTTGACCGGAATCGTCGCTTCAGACGCGGTGTGAGGGAGCTCGGCGGCTGAGCGACCGCCGGGCAACCGGCCAGGGGGCGGCATTCGGCGGTCGCGACCGGGCGCCGCCCCCTGGTGCAGTCACCGTCCCCCGTCCTCAGAACGCGGGCCGGAGGAAGGTCCGACCCTCTCGATACGTCACCGCCGTCGTCGCCTTTCTTGCCCTCTGTAGGCGCGGCGCGAGTCGGTCAAGGACGCGTTCGAGCGCGGGTGAGAGCAGATGATCGACCACTCGACGATCGTGCGGCGCGGCCTCACTCGTGGCGATGGGCGCGCACCACGTTGCGCTCTCCCCCTCGGCGGCATCGAGTGAGCGGGGACGAAGCCGTGAGAGGCGCAGTGCGGCTCCTCACAGAGGGCGCATCCGGAAGCCTCCTCGACCTCACCGTCGGTGTCGAGGAGCTTCCCCGCGCTACGCCTGCGGCGATCAGAGCGGAACGGGCAGCCCGATGCGGAACCAGAGCTTCGACCCCTCGATGTAGTTCGTCGCGGTGCCGTAGGTGTACCAGACGGACGCGGACACGGCGCCGAACCGGTAGCCCAGGTACGGGCCCGCGACGAGGTCGCGGGCGCGATTGCCGTTGGGGGCGACGCTCTGACCGTTGCGCGTGTCGTCCGTGTACTGCTGGTTCATCGAAGCGCCGGCGCCTAGTGTGAGATCGCCGATCGACTTCGAAACGTTCAGGTCGAAGCTCACGACCTGCCCCGACTGGTACTGGGTCGCGGTGTTCTTGGTCCCGATGTCGAGCGTCGCCGCGCCGCTCAGGTTCCAGCCGTCATGCAGCCAAGTGGCACCGACGCTGGGCTGGAAGTTCCAGTAGTTCAAGCTAAGGAGCGTGGCACCCGAGCCCGCCTTGGAGAGCTTGTAGCTGCCATCAGGGATGTACACCGCGAACTGCGCCTTGACGAAGACGTCAGCCGGAAGCTTCCAGGAGAGCATCGCAGGATAGATGACGGTGTTGAAGAACCCACCGTTGTACAGCTGCACGGCGGGCGTTTGCACGGTGAGCTGGAGCATGGTCTTCACGAGCTCCACTCCGTAGGTCGCTCCGAGGAGCTTGATGTCCGGCACCCAGACCACCGCGGGTACCACGAGCGTCCCGGTCACCTTCTCCGGGGTCTGGTTGCCGTTGTCGTCGTGGCCCTTGAGCTCCGGGACCTGGACGGCCGAGGAGACGTAGATCCCGGGACGAGGAAGCGTCCCGAGCTGGAGAGCAACGCGGGAACCTGCGAGATACGGAATCCATGATTCGACTGCCAGCGCTCGTGATGCGGTGAGGGCGGTGCATGCCGCGAGCAGCGCCATTCGAACGGTTCTCATTCACGACTCCGCCTGAGAAGAGTGAAAGAAAACTGCCGGATGCTACGCGTAGGGAATGATACGGATGCGAACCATACGGAGGCGCACGGGCGCGGTCAAGTGTCGCGCGCGCAGAGTCCGCCTTCGTCGCGACACGGCACGCTGGAGTACAGTTATCTAGCGTCGTGAGATTCGGGAGCCGAAGGCACCACATGGCGGCGCCGCGATGTGGACCAGAAGCAGCCCCCGCCACCCACTCCCGCGCGCCCCGTACTGCGCGTCGAGCACGAGCTGAGAGCGCGCCCGGCACCTCGCGGCGTTGGCGGACCTGCTCGGCCAGTGCTGAAGCTCTGCCAGCGTGCGGGGATGGTGAGGCTGGGGCACGTCGGCATGGACGGGACGAAGGTGCACGCGAACGCCTCGAACGGGTTGCCACGCTCGGAATCAACACGCGCAGGCGTTCAAACGGCCGACCGAGGGAAGGGCTGTTGCTCACATGAATCACAACTCGTCCATGATGACTAAATGGAAGAGCGATTCGTCGGCCGGGGTGCGCCCACATGCGACGCGCACGCCGCGGGCACCGAGGACGAGGTGGCGCGTCTGCGCGCGGCTCATGCCGGCGCGCTCGAAGCCCTCGAGCACGTCGATCCCGCGTACGTCCTCGATTCGAACTTCGGGTTCGTCCTCGTCAACGAGGCCCAAGAGCGCTTCTGGCGCAAGCGTCGCTCGGAGATTGTCGGACGCGTGCTGTGGGACGTTTTCCCGGAGATCGCAAACCCCCACACGAAATACTGGCGCGAGTACCACCGCTGCATGGAGGATGGAGTCCCCGTCTCGTTCGAAGAGTGCAACCCGCTCGGCGTCTGGGAGGCGGTCGCGGCGTACCCCACGAGCACGGGCGGAATCGCGGTCGTCTGCCGCGACGTCACCCACCAGGACGAGCAAGCGCTGCGGGAGGGCGAGTCCCGGTACCGACTGCTGTTTCAGAACATGCTCGACGGGTTCGCGTACTGCCGGATGCTCTTCGACGAGCGCGGCCGTCCGGAAGACTGTGTCTTCCTGGACGTCAATGACGCCTTCTCGAGGTTGACGGGACTGCACGACGTCGTCGGCAGGAGGTTCACCGAGGTGATCCCCGGCGTCTTGGAATCCCAGCCGGATTTCTGGGAGGTCTACGAACGCGTGTCCACCACCGGCCAGCCGGAGAGGTTAGAGACCGAGGTCAAACCCCTAGGGATCTGGCTGTCGCTCTCTATCTACAGCCCGAAGCGGGGCCACTTCGTGTCGGTCTTCGAGAACATTACGGAGCGGAAGCGGACTGAGCAGGCCCTGCGCGAATCCGATCGGCGGAAGAGCGAGTTCCTGGCGATGCTTTCGCACGAGCTCCGGAACCCACTCGCGCCGCTTCGCAACGCGCTCTGGATCCTGGAGAACTCCGAGCGCGGCGACCAGGCCGCGGCTGCGCGGGCGACCCTCAACCGGCAGGTGATGCACCTGACGAGAATCGTCGACGACCTGCTCGACGTGACGCGCGTCGCGCGAGGGAAAATCGAGCTGCAGAAGGCGCGGATCGACCTCGCCGAAGTGGTCCGCAGGGTCGTGGACGACTATCGCACGCTGTTCTCCAACAAGGACGTGTCGCTCGCGCTCCGTCTTGAAGGCGGCGCCCTAGCGGTGGATGCGGACCCGGTGCGGCTCGCGCAAGTCATCGGGAACCTGCTCCACAACGCGGCCAAGTTCACCTCGCCGGGAGGGCACACGGAGGTCTGCGTCGGGCTCGACGGGGCCGCCACAGCGATCGTCCAGGTGAGCGACGACGGCGTCGGCATCGCGCCGGATTTGCTCCACCTCGTGTTCGAACCGTTCACGCAGGCGGAGACGACGCTCGCCCGTCCCAGCGGCGGCCTCGGCCTCGGGCTCGCGCTCGTCAAGGGGCTCATCGAGCTGCATGGCGGCTCGGTCGACGCGAGAAGCGACGGACCGGGCCGCGGGGCCGAGTTCCGCGTCCGCATCCCGCTCGCGCCCGAGCGCCCTGCGCTGAACGAGCCTCCGCGAGCACCGTGCAGCGCCATGCCGCAGCGGCGGGTGCTCGTCATCGAAGACAACGTCGATGCCGCCGAGACGTTGGAAGTGATGCTGCAGCTGTGGGGCCACGATGTTGCGGTCGCGCACGATGGGCGCGCCGGGGTCGAGACGGCTCGCACGTTCCAGCCGGACGTCGTGCTCTGCGACATCGGGCTGCCCGTGATGGATGGCTACCAGGTCGCGCGCGCGATCCGCGCCGACCCCGCGCTCGCACCCACCTTCCTCGTCGCGGTGACGGGCTACACGCTCGCGGAAGACCAGCGCCGCGCGGCCGCTGCAGGGTTCGATCGCCACGTCGGCAAGCCGGCCGCGATCGACGTGATCGAGGATGTGCTCGCGAACGTGCCTAAGCGCCGACAGGAGCCAGTCCCAGTAACGACGAGTGCCTCCGCCAGGTGAAGGCCCCTGTTAAGGATTGTTAAGGTCCTCGCGCGGCCCGAAAACACAGGTTCTGAGGAGTAACGCAGCGACACGCGGAGCTCGACGAGTGCCGTCGTCAGTCCTTCCACATCCCGGGAGCGCGTCCATTTCCCTCGCAGGATGTTGATCATGATCGAGCGCGTGATCGAGGCGCGGCGGCGCGGCGAGCCGACCCTGTCACGCCGTCCCGGATCTCGCGCATGTTCAACCGACTCGGCGAGCGCATCACGAGCTCGGGGTGAGCGCGCCGGGGGCCGTCAACGAGCGAAATCGATGCGCGAGCCGGCTCGATGCGCTCCGCAGGTTTGCAGGCCCATCGAAACTTCCGCAACGGTCTTCAACTGCGCAGCCACAGCATCCCAGTGACTCGAAGGGAGCGACGGCGAGTCCGCAGGCTCTCCTCGGCCCGCGCCAGCTCGCGCCCAAGGTAGACCGCATGGTCGAGCCGCAAAACGAGGCCGCGCTCGACCGCGGTCGCGCCGACGGCGCTGGGCGTCGCGCCCTCGATGACGCAGTCGAGCACGCCGTCCTTCTGGTAGTGCTCCCTGCGAAGTCCGCGTGGGAAAGCCAGATGTGAGCCGCCCGCGGCCGAGCCGGGGCTGCGCCTCGTCTCGAGCGCGTCGGCGCCGGAACCTGTTACGCGAGCTCGGCCGCATGCTCACGATAACGGACGCTCTCGCACCCATCGCCCGCCGCCGGCGACCGCTCACGCGACGAGCGCACCGCGAAGTGCCGCAGCGCGGGATCAAGGCGCAACGAGCTCCCGATCAACGACACTGCCTGTAAGGAGGGCCCGTACGACTTGCCCCAGGGGAACGTCATCGGATACCGCGGGGCGCGGTTTCAGGGCTCGGAGCAACGAACACTGCGATCAAGTTCAAAACGCTGAGGCGCCTCGACTACCACCCACCACCGTCCAGCCGCATCCACCACCGCAAGATAGGGGGACGCATGCATTCCGCGATCGCGACACTGTTGATGCTGTCACTGCCGCCGCCCAACGGCGCGATGCAGGTGCTTGCGAAGAGCACAAGCCATCCCGTCGTCGCGTTACAGATCACTGACGCGCCGGTGCTGTCGAAGCACGGCATGTCGAACGAGACGATCAGAACGCATGTCGAGGCTTCGCTTCGACGGTGCGGGTTCTCTGTCTCGGACTCCGGTCCTCTCGAGGCGGCCGCGTTGATCGTCCTCGCCGGGCTCGATGAAGAGAGTCGAGGCTACTCCGGTAGCGCGATCCTTGGTGTTCAGATCATCAGGACGGTCGAGGGCGTTCCGTACGTGCCGCTGGCTGTGTTCACGGATGGAGTCATCTTCAGTGGTCCTCCAGGAACGGCGGGCATTCAGACTCGCGAAGCTCTGTCATCTCTGCTGGACTCGTTCTGTAACCTGTGGCTTCAAGCACGTGACTCCGCGCCGGTACCGAAGAGACGCCGGTAGCGATTGGGCGGCGAACACGGCGACGTGTGGACGACGCACGCGATCGTGACACCGCGCAGCCTAGGGCCGGGGCTCTCACAGCTCTCGCGATAACGCCGATTCGAGTGAGCGGCGGGCCTCGTCGGCGCAACCGGACGCGCGCCGTGAGGACGCATCAGCGGAGCCCGCCGTCCGCGGCGCGTGATCATCGCGAGGCTCGTCGGCTTGACGCTCGGCCCCCCCCAGCGCCGCTGCTGAGATCGCTCGCAGACGCGGCGTTCACCAGGGTGGGGGCGGAAGCCGTAGCCGACCCCGGTTCCTCGTGGTTCCTCATTCGTTGACAAAAAAGAGGAAGTCCTGTACGGGTAGGGCACGCTCGCCTTTCCGCTCAGGAGACCATCGTGCCCAGACTCACCGACCCACTTGATGTCATCCCTGCTCTCGCTGAACTGACGTTGAACGAGGAGCTTCTGATGGAGGTGATTCGCCGGGGAGAAGCTCTCCGGAACAGCGCGACGGCGAACCATCCGCGTACGGCTCCGGGGCTCTTCTTCTGGCTTGAGACGGTGCGTGCGCTCCGCGATGTGCTTCCAGGGTCGAGGGCGAAGGTCCGCGAGAGTTTCGAGACGTGCGTGTGCCCCGGTGAGCGCGACGAGATCGCGGTTCTATCGGGCGATAGAGCGACCGGCACTGAGATGGACCCCCAGCCGAAGTATCCGAAGCGTCGCACGATGGCTCAGGAGGCGATCGTGCGCTGTCAGATGCCGCTCTTCTCCCAGGACGACGTCGTCCGGCCAGCGGGACCGCGACTCTGGTTTCTCCTCGTTCGCCGCGAGAAGGACGTCGCGATAGCTGAACTGTCACGTCCGGAGGCGATCGACGATGCGGGCCGAGTTGTGAAGTGGGCGACGCGTATCGTGCTCCGCCCCGTCGCGGTCTCCGCGTCGCCTGACACCGAAAGCCGCACCGAGTACACGGAACCCGTCGACATCGACATCGTGCCGGCGGAGTAGCTCATGACGACGCAGCACTTCACCCCCTCGCGCCTCACGCTCGCCCGGATGCGTCGCGGCCTGTCCAAGATCGAGCTCGCGTCGCTCATCGGGGTCACGCCGCGGATGGTGACAGCGTATGAGGGCGGCGCGGGGTCGCCTTCTGCTGAGACCCTCGCTGCCATCGCGGAAGCGTTGGCGTTCCCGGAGGAGTTCTTCTCGGCTCCCGCGATCCAGCCGATCGACCCCCGCGGCGCTACGTTCCGTTCGCTTTCGTCGATGACTTCAGGTCAGCGCGACGCCGTGCTCGGTGCTGGCACGATCGCGATCGACGTGGCGCGCCACCTAGCCGCGCGATTCACACTGCCGCCGGCGTCGCTCCCCGACTACCGCGGCCACGACCCCGAGGTCGCTGCATTGGAACTGCGAGCCCAGTGGGGATTCGGCGCTCGATCGATCTCGAATGTCGTCCACCAGCTTGAGGCGCACGGCGTTCGCGTATTTTCGCTGTCCCAGGAGTGTGCGGATACGGTCGACGGTTTTTCCGTTTGGTCCGATGGTATCCCGTTCATCTTCCTGAACCCGAGGAAGTCCGGCGAGCGAGGCCGATTCGACGCAAGCCACGAGTTGGGGCATCTCCTTCTGCATCAACACGGCGAACCGCGCGGTCGAGAAGCGGAGCACGAGGCCGACAGGTTCGCTTCGGCGTTCCTGATGCCCCGGGAGACGGTGGTCGCGATGGCGCCCCGGCTGCCGTCGATCGAATCGATCCTCGCGCTGAAGAAGTCGTGGGGGGTGTCCACGGGCGCTCTAGTTCGGCGCCTGTTCGACTTACAGTTGATCTCTGACTGGCAGTACCGGAGCCTCTGCATCGAGATCGCTCGACGCGGCTGGCGCCTCGCGGAGCCTGAGGGCATGCCGCGCGAAACCTCGCAGGTGTTGCGCAAGGTGTTCGCGGCGATCCGCGCCAAAGGGCCGACGGCGCGAGCGCAGTTCGCGAAGGAACTGTCCATTTCCGCCGGGGAACTGGACGCACTCGTCAACGGGCTCGTTCCCGTGGTCGTTCCCGGCGGGTCGGGAACCTCGACCATGGGGAAGGGGCCCGGAAAGCTGAAACTCGTGTAGTAACAAAGGGAGCGCCGGGCGCGCCCGATGACGGCTCGCCAAGTGCCGCGGCACCGAGCCGACGATAACCGTCATTATCGATCTCTAGATCGCCTTCAATGCGGACCCTGCGCGTGACAGAATGGGCCTCCGAACCGGGGACACCCACGGAGGCACCGGATGGCGAGGCGGATCGAGACGCGCGGGAAGCGGCCGGCCGCGGCGAGGGAGACGGACACGGAGAAGCCGGTCGCGGTGATGTTCACGTTGCCCCCGGGCCAGCGGGACGCTTTGCAGGCGGCGGCTGCCCTGCTGCGGCGCCAGCGCGGCGTCCGCGGCCGGGCGAACGCGAGCGAGGTCCTCCGCCTGCTCCTCCGCGACTGGATCGCTGGCGGAGCGAAGCTGCCAGCGGTGCCCGAGCACGAGTAGGCGCCCCGCCGCAGCCGTCGCCCGTCGCGCACGGGGGTGACAGCCGTCCTTTCCTTGGCCCGCGACGCCGCGCTCGCCGTCGAGGAAGCACGGGTTCCTCGCGGCGGTCGTCGCGCCGCAGTTCCTTGCCCAAGGTCGTCGACGCATCGCCTCCGGTTCCGTACCAGAAACACGTGGGTCCCGTGCTCGTTGGAGTTTGCCGCAAAATTGCAATTGGAGTTAATCCCCAAATTGCGCTGTGAGTCAATCTACTATGCGTATGCATTGACAATGCCAGTCGATGGCGCTACTGTTACGGGCACCATGATCGGTAAGCGCCGCAAGCCTTCCCGACTCCGTGCGCAACGCGAGAAGCTCGGGAAGACCCTGGAACACACCGCCGTTGCGGCTGGAATCAGCGTCGCGTGGCTTCGCCAGCTCGAGCGGGACCCAACGCTCCTCACCCCCCGCATCGCGGAGAGGCTCCTCCCCGTCCTCCGCCTTACCGCCGACGAGGTCCGGACGTGACCGCCGCCGGCGAGGTGCTCGCCGCCCTCGTCGCGATCGACCCGCGCGCCGCGCACGCTTGGCCGTTCCTGCTCGGCATCGCGTACGCCCAGCCCGGGACCATCGTCGTGGGTCTCGACGGCACGACGCTCCGGATCCGCGAGGACGGCGGCGCGGACCCGGTGCTCGCCGGCGGCCACCCCCACGGCGGCGCGGCGTTCGATCCGATGAACACGCGGCGAGGAGCGCGGCCGTGAGCCCGGACGCCGTCCTCGGCCCGACGCTCGCGGAGGCCGTCCGCGAGCTCGTCCGGCAGGAACTCCAGGCGCGCGCCACCGCGGCCGCGCCGGCGCCCGCCGCGCCCGAGCTGATCTCGCCCGAGGAGGCGGCGCGGAGGCTGGGTGGGCGGCCGAGCGCCGACACGATCCGGGGCCTCATCCACCGCGAGCTCATCCCTCGACGCCCTGCGGGCAAGGCACACCCGAAACGGCCGAGCTACCTCGTAACGGTCGACGAGGTCCTCGTGGCGCTTGAGGCCGGCGGGAAGCCCGCGCCGGCGCCCGAGGCCGTCGACCTGGAGGCGGTCCGCGCCCGCGCTCGCGAGCGCGCGAGGAGGGGAGGGCGATAGCGATGGCGTGGCTCAAGCGGCGCGGGCGGATGTTCTACGTCGCGTTCCCGGTGAAGGGCCGGAGGCACCCGAAGCTCATCAGCACGGGGACGTCGAACGAACGCGAGGCGGACGCGTTCCTCGACGAGTGGGAGCGTGAGCATGTCGCCGGCGAGGACGTCCAGCGCCCGGAGGCGGCCCCGACCGTGGAAAGCTGGGGCCGGGAGTGGAACGCCGCACGGAAGGTGCGCGACGTCCTAGACTGGATCCACGAGCTCGGGCACCTCGAGAACCACGTGTTCCCCGAGCTCGGCCCGCTCCGGCTCACCGAGGTGACGAAGGCCCGGATGCTCACGTGGATCGCGGACCTTGCAAAGAAGCGCGGCCGCTACGGCGAGCGCATCGCGCCGGCGACCGTCCGGAAGGTCTCCGCCACCTGCAGGGCGCTGTTCCGCGAGGCGGTGAAGCGCGACCTGGTCGTGACGAACCCGTGCGTGTGGACCCGGAGCGACCTACCGCGGAAGGTGACCGTCTCGCGCACGCGGGACGGCGGGCTCAGCGCCGAGCAGGTCGGCCTGCTGATAGGCGACCCCCGCCTCCCCGAGGACCGGCGCGTCCTGTACGCGCTAGAGCTCCTCACCGGGATGCGCACCGGCGAGGCCGCCGCGAGGCGCTGGTGCGACTGGCAGCCCGTGTTCCTCGGCGAGCTCGGCCGGCTCGTTGTCGCGACGTCCTACAACACGCGCCACGCGATCGTGAAGACGACGAAGACGGACGTCGAGAAGTGGGCTCCGGTGCATCCCGTGCTCGCGGAGATGCTCCGGCAGTGGAAGGCGGCAGGCTGGGCGCGGGCGTTCGGGCGCGTGCCGGGCCCCGACGACCTGATCGTGCCGGCCGAGAAGGGCGGGCACCGGAACAACGGGACCTCGCACCGCCTGTGGTGGGCAGACCTCGAGGCGCTCGGCATCCCGCGCCGGCGTCACTACGAGACGCGCGCGACGTTCCGCTCGCTCGCCCTTGCCGGAGGGGCGGTCGAGAAGGACCTCGACCGGATCACGCACCCGAGCCCGAAGGCCGCGTCCGACCTGTACGACCGCCCGGCGCTGCTCTGGCCGCGCCTCTGCGCCGCCGTCCGGTGCGTGGCGGTCGAGCCGCGCGCCGCGGCCGCGGCCGGGCGCCTCGCGATCGTGAACGGGTACAGTGGGACGGGTACACCCGACGAGCCGGGGGACGGAGAATCGCCGAAAACGCCAGTCGCCGCGCGCGCTTTGGTCGGCTCGGGATTGACGGCAGAGCAGGGGAATCGAACCCCCCAACAGCGCCTCTCAGCACCATCCACCGGTTTTGAAGACCGGGCCCGGCACCAGCCTAGGACGCTCTGCCGCGCTCGGGTTTACGTTCCGGGGGCCGCAGCGTCAAGCGGGCCGGCGGGCCCGGTCAGTCACGCCCCTCGAAGAATCGGTAGTCGATGAGCACCGCCGCGCCGACCGTCAGGCGGCGAAGCGCGGGGTCGGAGAGGGGCAGGGTCACGAGAAAAGTGTCGGCGTCGGTGAGCGCCTCGGTGAGGAGGCCGGCCCAGCGCTTCTCGATCCGCCCGAGCTCCCGCGTCCCCGCGGCGGAGCGGATGAGGAACGTCCAGGGGCGGAAGAAGGGGCCGACGATCCGCGCGAGGAGCCTGCCGTCCGGCGCCTCCACGTCGAACGTGCGCCGGAACGGCGTGAAGCGCTCGCGCACCGTCCCGAGCGGTCGGCCGGCGCCGTCCTCCACCTCGACCCGCGAGAAGAGCCACGTCCAGGGACGTCGGACGACGAGCGAGGGCGACCGGTCCGTGGGCGAGAAGATCCCGACCACGAACGGCCGGCGCGCGCCGAGGAACCACCGGAAGATGGCCTCGCTCCCGCCGTCGCGCTCCACGGCGAGGCCGGCCACCCGGCCGTCCTCGGTGAGGAGCATGAAGCGGCTCGGGGCCTCGACGTCCACGACGAGCTCGGCCCAGTCGCGCGCCTGCCGCACGACGAGGCGGCGCGCCTGGTCGAGCACCTCGTCGAGCGGCGCGTTGGCGAGGGCGGGGGGCGTGCGCATCCGGCGATGCTAAACGACCGTACGCGAAATCGGGATCACTGAAGAGCCCGAGCGCCACTCGGACCGCGTCGCACTTCGAGTCGAGCACATTTGCCAGGCGGCCGTTCGAGCGCAAAGGCGCAAACGAGCTCGGGTGGTCATACCGCCCCCTCGAACACACCATCATCGACACGGCAGCAAGCCGGGAGGCCGCTGGCGCGTCGAGCTGGGTCGAGCATGGCGGCGTGTGCAGATTGTCGATCGACGCGGACGGCGATCGGCGCGGAGGACGGCGATGGGAGCTACGGACGCAAGGATTCTCATCAGCGGGGCGACCGGTCATGTCGGCAGCGAGCTCGCGAAGGCGCTCTCGCAAAAGGGGGTGCGGTTTCGAGCGATGGTGCGCTCAGCGGGGCGCACGCCGGAGCTGGCGTCACTGCCCGGGATCGAGCTCGTGAACGGAGACTTCGACGACCGGGAGACGCTCGCGCGAGCCTTGAACGGAGTGGAGCGAGCATTCCTGCTCACAGCCTCGTCCGAACGCGCAGAAGCGCAGCAGCGTGCGTTCGTGGATGCGGCACGGCAGGAAGGGGTTCGACTGATCGTGAAGCTGTCGCAGTGGGCAGCCGACCGGAGTTCGCCCGTGCGATTCCTGCGCTCCCACGCCGCGGGCGAAGCCGCGATCCGCGATTCGGGAATGGCGTACACGTTCTTGCGGCCGAACCTGTTCATGCAGGGGCTTCTCGGTTTTCGCTCGACGATCGTGGCCACGGGGCGGTTCTTCGCTGCCGCCGGGGACGCAAAGATCAGCGTCATCGACGTGCGCGACATCGCCGCAGCAGCCGCAGCGGCGCTCGTCGAACGGGGACACGAGGGCAAGGTGTATGACCTCACGGGCCCTGCCGCGCTGACGCACGCCGAGATGGCGACACAGCTGTCGTCCGCACTGGGCCGAGAGGTTGCCTTCGTGGACGTCTCGCCCGAAGTCATGCGCGCCGAGCTGCTGAGGGCAGGTTTCCCGCAGTGGCAAGCCGACGGCCTCCTCGAGGACTACGCTCACTATCGACGCGGCGAGGCCTCCAAGGTCACGTCGGGGGTCAAGGATGCGACGGGGACGTCACCCCGAACTTTCGCCGACTTCGCGCGGGACTATGCTCCGGCGTTCAGCTGAGAACGCGGGCGCACGTGAGGTGAAGGAGAAAGGGGAAGGTCAATGGGCTAGAACACGCCGGGTATCAGGTGCCAGCGCACCTTGGCGCGATACTCCGCGTAGCCGGGCAGATTCCGGGCAAGGAACTGCTCTTCGTCGAGCAGCCGCCAGACGAGTCCGAGGATCGTCAGGGCGGACGCGATGAGCCCCCAATAGGAACCGAGCGCCAACGACGTACCAACGAAGTACACGACCGCGCTCGCATACATCGGGTTCCGTACGATCGCGTAGGGGCCCGTGGAGATCACCTTCTGGCCCTTGACGATCTCGATGGTCGCGGAGCCGAAGGAGTTCTCCTTGAACACCCGGTACACCATCCAGAAGCTCACGATGATCCACAGGTCGCCGACGATGGAGAGCCAGGGCGGAACGCTCGACCAGCCGAAGCGGCGATCGAGTCCGGGAACCACGAACGCAGCGACGGTCGGGAGCCCCGCGAACAGCACGATGACCTTTTGTATGGGTCGCTTCTCCGCGGTCGGCCCGCCCCTCGTCCTGCTCTCGAGAAGGATCGGGTCCTCGATCACGAAGAGCGTGAGAAGGACGCTGGATACGGCATTCACGCCGAGGAAGACCCACGCCTGCCAGTAGTCGATCGTCCCCGCGGAAAGGAGCAGCGCGAGCCCGATGACGACGGTCGTTGCGACGAGCGCGGTCCACCATTTCGCCTTGGGATCCATCGTTCGGTCGTCCAGCGCCGGCGCATGCGCGGCGGAACGACGCCGTCCTCCTACTTCGACGCCTTCGACACGCGCGAGGGCCGGTCGCCCGCGACCGGGGCGGCGTGCTCGTCGCCCCAGGGCGAGATCCGGACGGGCACGGTCCGCTCGTGCGGCATGGTGGCGCGCGGGGAGCGGAAGTACTGCATCGGCGAGTAGAAGACGAAGTTCGAGGCGCGGCTCGTGTAGACGCAGGCGTAGTTCTCGATCTGCTCGCCGAAGCGGGAGTTCTCGTTCCCCTCCTTGAACGTGAGCCCCCAGTACGGGTTGAAGCCCTCCTCGATCTCGCGCTGGATCGCCTCGACGCGCGCGTCCGCGTCGCGCCGGGCCTTGCGGAGCGACTCGAGGTGGAGCTTGTCGCGTCGCCGCTCCTCCTCGAGCGGCCCGCGCGGGCCGCCGTCCTCGCCCCGCTCGAGCCGGCGATCGAGGACGTTCAGGGCGGAGCGGTACACCGCGATCTCGTCCTCGATCCGCACGCGCAGCTCCTCGAGCCGCTCGAGCTCGTCGAGCTCTCGCTGGTGCGCGTCGAGCCAGGCGAGCTCGCGCTCGATCTCCTCAACCACCATGCACGTGCGCCAGAGGGAGCTCTTCTTCGAGCGGAGGATGTCGCCGTAGATGTGATCGCCGACGTAGAGCACCCGGTCGCCGCCGATCCCCATGAGCCGCTCGAACGTCGGAAGGTCGCCGCCCTCGTACCAGCGGCCGCGCTCGAACGAGGTCGCCTCGCCGACCCGCTCGCCGTCCGGCGAGAGCGCGTACATGGGCCGCCGCTCGGAGAAGAAGGCCGGCTTCGCCGCGCCGGTGACCACCACGTCGAAGTAGTTCCGCCAGCTCGGGTACTCGGGGAGCACGCCGTCGAGGACGTAGCTCATCACGGCGTCGGTGTAGTCCCAGAGCGAGTTGGTGAGGACGAAGAGCTTCTTCCCGCCCGAGCGCAGCTTGTGGAGCGCGGGGCCGAGCTCCGGATCCTTCACGAGGTAGCGGCCGAGGTCCTGCTTCACCACGGCCTTGAGCGAGTCGTCCCGGTGGACGGTGTCGATCGACTCGCGGATGTCGTCCCAGAGCTTGCCGTAGTCGAGCTGCTCGCCGTCGGCCTCGAGGAGCTCGATGATCTCGGCGAAGAGGGACGCCTCGGGGAGCGCGAACAGCGTGTCGATCCAGGCGAAGCGCGGCGACGACAGGTGGACCTTCTCGTCGCGGTAGAGCCGGCGCAGCTCGTCGAGCGGGAGCGGCCTTCGCCCGTGGTAGCAGCGGCCCACGTGGTTGTGCCGGTCCATCTTGAAGATGTTGCCGTACTGCTTGTCCATCACGAGCCCGCGGATGACGAACGCGGGGTCGTAGCGGAGCGCCCCGATCCGGGCGGGGTACCCGCGCGTCGCGATCATGCGCTCGAGGGTCATCCCGAAGGCGAGCTCCTCGAGTCGCTCGAGCTGGTACATCGCGAGCGTGTAGTCCATGTCGAAGCCGACGAGCTCGACCTTGTCCATCCGGAGGTTCCGGTTGACGAAGATCTGGCGCGCGCGGGGCACCTCGCGGTGGCCGACGAGCGGCCTCGCGAGGAGCGCCTGGACCTCGGGTCTCTCGTACGCGCGCCCGTCGCTCACGGCGGGGGGCGCTGCGGCCGGGGCGGACGCGACGGCGTCCCCTGGTTCGCGTCCCATGGTGGATCCGTGATAACGCGGCGGCGGGGAGGGCTCAACCGGCCGGTCGCATGCGAGCCGCCGCCTGGCGCGCCGCGCTCTCCGCAATCTTGACCGGGGTCGGGCCCGTGGCACCCTCGGGACGCCGTGAAGAAGCGTGACACCGTGAAGAAGCGCGCCGCGCTCGCCGAGCTCGCCGCCCGGGTCGAGGCGCTCGAGGAGCGGGTCATGCGGCTCGAGACCGGCCGGGCTGCCCCCGGCGACGGCCGGGCCGCGGTCGTGAAGCCCGTACCGAGAGGGAAGCGCTGTCCGGGGTGCGGCCTGCCCCTCCGCCGCAAAGCCGGCAGGTGCGTGGAGTGCGGTCGTCCCGTCGATTCGCCGCAGCCCTAGTCGTCGTTGACCATGCGGGCCATCGAGACCCCGAGGGCGCGCGCGATCGCGACGACCGTCGTGTACGGCGGATTGCGGCCGCCGCGCTCGATCAGGCTCACGTATGCGACGGACAGGTCGAGCGCCTCGGCCAGCGCCTCCTGCGTCAGGCCACGGTGCCGCCGGTGTTCGCGCACGCGCTCGCCGAGCTTCCGGAGATCGTCCCGGCGCGGGTCACGGTGCGACTTGGGCTTGTTCGGCATGGTCGTCCGTTGCAGAAGACAACAAATTAAGGTTTAGCGGGGACTCCTTTAAGGGGGCGGAGCGTCCTCGTCCACGGACGCTGCGTTCGGCTGCGCGCGGACGCGCGCCCCCCCGATCACCAAGGGTGACGGCGGCCCCATGCGAGCCCGCCGAGAATTCCCTGCGCAGGCCGTGCCGAGGACGGCTATCTTGGCGGCCGCACATGGCGAATTCGCGCGCGCTCCCCCGGGTCCTCGACCTGGATCAGGTCCGGACCCAGACCCTCACGAACGGGTTGCGCATTCGGGTGATGCCCGAACGGAGCGCTCCCACACTCAGCTATTACACGTTCTTCCAGGTCGGCTCCCGCAACGAGCGGCTGGGCACGACCGGGATCAGCCACCTCTTCGAGCACATGATGTTCAACGGCGCCGCGAAGTACGGGCCGAAGGAGTTCGACCGCGTGCTCGAGGCGCGGGGCGGCCACTCGAACGCGTACACGTCGAACGACGTGACCGCCTACTACGAGGACTTCGCCCCCGAGGCGCTCGAGACGGTGCTCGATCTCGAGAGCGACCGGATGCGCTCCCTCCGGCTCACGAGCGAGTCGCTCGAGCAGGAGCGCGAGGTGGTGAAGGAGGAGCGGCGGCTCCGGACCGAGAACTCGATCTTCGGCCTCATGGAGGAGCAGCTCGAGGCGCTCGTCTTCCTCGCGCACCCGTACCGCTGGCCGGTGATCGGCTGGATGGACGACATCGAGCGGATCACGCGCGACGACTGCGAGGCGTTCTTCCGTACGTACTACGCGCCGAACAACGCGGCGGTGTACGTGGTCGGCGATGTCGACCCGGACGAGACGATGGGGCTCGTCGCGCGCTACTACGGCGACATCGCCCCGGGGCCGCGCCCCGCCTCCGTCGCCCAGGGCGAGCCGCCCCAGCGCGGCGAGCGGCGTGCCGCCGTGCGCTACCCGGCGCAGGCGCCCGCGCTCCTCGTCGGCTGGCGCGGTCCCGCCGGCCGCAGCGCCGACTCGGCGGCCCTCGACGTGCTCCAGGCATGCCTCGCCGTCGGCGAGTCGTCGCGCCTGCGCCGTCGGCTCGTGCAGGAGGAGGAGGTGGCGGTCTCGATCTCGATCGGCTGGGGCTGGCGCATCGACCCGGGCATCTTCCTCGCCTTCGCCGAGCTCGCCCCGGGGACCGCACCGGAGCGGGCCGAGCGGCTGCTCTGGGACGAGATCGACAAGGTCGCGACGCGCGGCGTGTCGGCGGGCGAGGTGAAGCGGGCGCAGGCGCTGCTCCGGAGCTCGGTGCTGCACGAGCTCGCGACCCACCACGGCGTCGCGCACGCGCTCGGGCAGGCGGAGGCGCTGATCGGCGACTGGCGCGAGGCGGGGAGGGCGCTCGAGCACTACGCGAGCGTCGGGGTCGCGGACCTGAAGCGCGTCGCGCGCGAGTACCTCGATCCGGCGCGACGCTGCGTGGTGGTGCTCGAGCCGGAGGTGCGCCGATGAACGCGCCCATCGCGCTCCCGCCGATCCGGCGTACCGCGCTCCCGAACGGCCTCCAGGTGATCGTCGCCCGGCGCCCGGGCGTGCCGCTCGCCGCCGTCCGGCTCGTGCTCCGCGGCGGGTCGTCGCTCGACCCCGCGCGCCGGAGCGGCCTCGCCCACCTCGTCGCGCTCGCCGCGCGCCGCGGCACGCGCCGCCACACCGGCACTGAGATCGACCTCGCGGTGGAGTCGCTCGGCGCCGAGCTCGGGACCGGCGTCGACGAGGACGCCACCTACGCCGGCCTGTCGGCGCCGGTCGAGGCGCTGCCGCGCTGCCTCGACATCCTCGCTGAGGTCGCGACCGCCCCGACC
>Ga0306924_10000264_pt1 | contig 42019 bp, 37 predicted proteins | sample sta12Can44000111_FD_203756 | JGI IMG/M metagenome (GOLD analysis project Ga0306924, IMG submission 203756) | Lab enrichment of tropical soil microbial communities from Luquillo Experimental Forest, Puerto Rico - statanox.12C.anox.44.000.111 (v2)... | ecosystem: Environmental > Terrestrial >... | reverse complement strand
AGCCCGAACAACCGAATCCCCGCCATTGTCGACCGCGACAACGGGATGCGCCTGATGGAGTCGGGCGCGATCCTGATCTACCTCGCGGACAAGACCGGCAAGCTTCTGCCCAGGGAGGGGGAGCCGCGCTACCGCGTGCTGGAATGGCTGATGTGGCAGATGGGCGGGCCGGGGCCGATGTTCGGGCAGGTCCATCATTTCGTGAAATACAACAAGGGCAAAGCACCCTACGCGGAGGAGCGCTACCTGAAGGAAGCGCATCGGCTTTACGGCGTTCTCGATCGCCGGCTCGCGGATCGGGAGTTCGTCGCGGGCGACTATTCCATTGCCGACATCGCCATCTGGCCGTGGGTGTCGCGTTTCGAATGGCAGACCGTCGACCTCAACAAGTATCCTGCGGTCAAGCGCTGGTACGTGGCAATCGCGCAACGACCGGCCGTGCAGAAGGGCTACAGAGTGCCGAAGGACGTTGGAGCTGTCCCAATTCCTTAGTGCGCTGTTAGGCGGGCTCATCGGCGCGCTGTTGGGCGGCCCGCCAGTCCTCGCTCAGGAAGCCGAGACTTTCGATCCGTCTCAATATCTGCGGCCAATGCCCGTTTAACCAGAAGGCTGCTCGGTGCGAGGCTGTCCTCGACGAGCGCGTGATGCACTTTGCCGAAAGTCCACGTCGACTTTTGGTCAGCACATGCACAAAGGTTGAGCACACTGCAACCGACTGCAGCGCGAGCAGGGAAATCCCTTGGGTTGGCGCAATAGTTGCAGCTAGGATCGGTCGAGGCGGCGCCTCGTCGGCCAGGCGCACGACGCGGGGCAATGATGACGGTCGCGTTTGACGAGATGACCGGCGTAGATGGGGCGATACGGTCTCCCTATGGCGAGCTCTCGAGCTGGCTCGCCGAGATTCCTCCCGACATTCTCGACTTCCGGCGGCGCGAGGCCGAGGTGCTGTTCCGGCGTATCGGCATCACGTTTGCGGTTTATGGCGAAGCGGACGCCCAGGAACGGCTCATTCCTTTCGACGTCCTGCCCCGCATTCTGTCGGCCGCCGAGTGGGATGTCCTGCGCGCCGGACTGGAGCAGCGGGCGCACGCGCTCAATCACTTTGTGCGCGACGTCTACGGCCGCCGCGACATCCTCAAAGCGGGGATTGTGCCGGAAGAGCTGGTCTTCCAGAATCCCGTGTTCAGGCCGGAGATGAACGGACAAAGGGTGCCGCACGACATCTACGTCCATATCGCCGGCATCGACGTGATCCGTGTCGACCCGAACACCTTCTACGTGCTTGAGGATAATGCCCGCACGCCCTCCGGCGTCTCGTACATGCTGGAGAACCGGGAGATCATGCTGCGGCTGTTTCCGGAATTATTCGCCCGCCATCGCGTGGCTCCAGTGGAGAACTACCCGGACGAGCTGTTAGCGACGCTCAATTCCGTGGCACCGGCGAGCACAGGCGCGGAGCCCACCGTCGTTCTGCTGACGCCGGGCGTCTACAATTCGGCCTATTACGAGCATTCGTTTCTGGCCGACAAGCTCGGGGTCGAGCTTGTCGAGGGCCGCGATCTGTTTGTGCGGGATGAGCTCGTCTACATGCGCACGACGCAAGGACCCAAACGGGTCGATGTGATCTACCGGCGCATTGATGACGATTTCCTCGATCCCCTCCTCTTTCGGCCGGACTCCGCACTCGGGGTGCCGGGGCTCATGTCCGCATACCAGGCGGGCAACGTGACACTGGCCAACGCAGTCGGCACCGGCATCGCCGATGACAAGGCCGTGTACAGCTACATGCCCGAGATTGTTAAATTCTATCTGGCCGCCGAGCCGATCCTGAAAAACGTGCCGACGTGGCGCTGCCGCGAGCCCGAGCACCTGTCCTACGTGATCGAGCATGTGGACGAACTGGTCGTCAAGGAGGTACACGGCTCCGGCGGCTATGGCATGCTGATCGGCCCGCGCGCCGACCAGCAGACGATTGCTGGCTTCCGCGCCAAGCTCAAGGCGCATCCAAAGAACTTCGTGGCACAGCCGACCCTGGCGCTCTCAACATGCCCCACCTGCGTCGAAGAGGGCGTCGCGCCGCGGCACGTCGATCTGCGGCCGTTTGTACTCACCGGACGCGACCGCATTCGCATCGTGCCGGGCGGCCTCACCCGCGTCGCGCTGACCAAGGGCTCGCTTGTGGTCAATTCCAGCCAGGGCGGCGGAACCAAAGACACCTGGGTGCTGGATCGATGAGCCGCGCTCTTGCCGTGGTTTTCAGCTGATATGCTGTCCCGCACGGCCGATAATCTCTACTGGCTTGCGCGCTATGTGGAGCGCGCCGAATACCTCGCCCGCATCCTTGAGGTGACCCAACGGCTCACCACTCTGCCGCTCAGCTACGCGGGATCCTCGAATGAATGGGAATCGGCGGTTGCCACCGCCGGCTGCGCGCACGCGTTCTCGGTGGCCTATCCCGAGGCGAGCGAGGAGACGGTCACCGATTTTCTCTGCTTCTCCAGCGCCAATCCGTCCTCAATCCGCAATTGCTTCGAGATTGCCCGCAGCAATGCACGTGCGGTGCGAACCGCCTTGACCGTGGAAATGTGGGACGCGATCAATGGGACCTGGCTTGAGCTCAAACGCTTCGGCAACGGCGCCAGCTCCCGCGAGGAGTTCATGCGCTTCCTGCGCTGGGTGCAGGAGAGCTCGCTGCGCTTCGACGGCTCCGCTTACCGCACGATGCTGCGTAACGATGCCTACTGGTTCTCGCGCCTCGGCGTCTGCATGGAGCGCGCCGACAATACCGCGCGCATTCTGGACGTGAAATACCACCTGCTGCTGCCGGCGCACGAGCGGGTCGGAGGTCCGCTCGACTACTTCCAATGGGCAGCCATCCTGAGGTCGGTCTCGGCGCTCACCGCCTACCATTGGGTCTACCGCGAAAGCGTGAAGCCGTGGCTGATTGCGGATCTGCTGATTCTGCGCGACGAGATGCCGCGCTCGCTTGCAAGCTGTTATCAGAACCTTGTGCTCTATCTCGATCACATAGCACGCGCCTACGGCCGCCAGGGCCCGGCTCAGCGCCAGGCGCGCAGCGTACGCGCCCGCATCGAGAACAGCCGCATGGAGGAAATTTTTCAGACCGGGCTGCACGAGTTCATAAGCGAGTTCATCTCGGACAACAATCGTCTGGGTGCAGCTATCGGCGAGCAGTATCTGATCTGACGCTCCATGCGTCTTCGCATCTTACATCTGACGAGCTACTGCTATGACGCCCCCACAGCGAGCATAAGCCAGACGCTGCGGCTCACGCCGCGAAACAGTGACAGCCAGTATGTCGCGCGCTGGCGCATCGACGTTTCGACCGACTGCTGGTTGCACCAGCATGAGGATGCGTTCGGCAACATTACCCATGCCTTCACCGCGGAAGGCTCGTTTCGAGAGCTTACGGTCGTGGCGGAGGGAGAAGTCGAGACCCGCGATACGCAGGGCATCCTGCGCGGCACGGTCGAGCGTTTTCCGCCCAGCCTTTATCTGCGTGATACCGCCTTGACCAGCGCCGATGTGAATATCGCCGCCTTTGCCGCCACCTGCCGCAGCGACAGCGGAGACGACATTCTCAAGGCCCTGCACCTCATGCTGGAGCGTCTGCACGAGGATATCGCATTTGATCCCGATCCAACCCACGCCGCAACGACCGCACGGGAAGCCTTCACGCTCAAGCGCGGAGTGTGCCAGGACATCACCCACATCTTTGTAGCGGCGAGTCGCAACCTCGGCATCCCCGCACGCTATGTCGGCGGCTATTTCTTCCGCGGTGACGGCATCGCCGAGCAGGAGGCGGGTCATGCGTGGGCCGAGGCGTGTGTTCCCGACCTGGGCTGGGTGGCTTTCGATGCAGCAAACGGCATCTGCGGCACTGATGCGCATGTGCGTGTCGCAATCGGGCTTGATTATCTCGGGGCCGCTCCGTTGCGCGGCGCACGATATGGAGGTCAGGGTGAATTGCTGTCGGTGAAAGTCCGCGTATGCCAGGCGGCGCAACAGACGCAGAACTGAGCGCACGCACAGCTGAGCACGCATTTGCCGTCATGGCAGCGACGCGGCTATAAACCTCGCAGTAACCTCCGCATCTGGTGTCCCCGGGGCATGACCTACTGCTGCGGCATTCTCGTTCGCGATGGCATCGTGATGTTTGCCGATACCCGTACCAACGCGGGCGTCGACAACATCTCGACGTTCCGCAAGCTGCACATCTTCACCCAGCCCGGACAGCGCATCATGGCCATCGCCTCGGCTGGGAACCTCTCGATCAGCCAATCCGTGGTCAGCATGCTGCGGGAGGGCTGGGAGAATCCGGACACCGGCGAGACCGAAACGTTGATGAACGCCCCGACCCTGTTCCAGGCCGCCCAACGCGTGGGCCGCACAATTCGCCAGATCCACCAGGTCGAGGGAGGCGCTCTGGAGGAGTCGGAGGTGAAATTCGACGTCTCCTTCCTGCTCGGTGGCCAGATCAAGGGCGAGCGCCCGCGGCTGTTCATGCTTTACTCCGCGGGCAACTTCATCGAATGCACGCAGGATACGCCTTACCTGCAGATCGGAGAGCACAAGTACGGCAAGCCCGTGCTCGACCGCGCCATCACCTATGACATCGACCTTTACGATGCGCTCAAGGTCGGCCTCGTCTCCGTGGACTCCACCATGCGCTCAAATCTCAGCGTCGGCCTGCCGCTCGATGTTCTCATTGCCCGCCGCGATGCCTGTGACGCCGAACTCAATTATCGCATCGAGCCCGGCGAGCCATACTTTCACGATCTGCGCGAACGCTGGTCGGCAGCGCTGCGCGCAGCGCATGCCGGGATACCACGTCCGCCGTACAAGAACATCCGCTGATATCCGGCGTCGACGGCATGCTGAAAGCGCAATTCAGAGGAGGAGCCCAATGCCCGGACTGCAAAAGGTCGCCGTTGTCACCGGAGCCGGAACCGGTGTCGGCAAGGCGGTCGCACTCGCATTGATGGGGGAAGGATACGCGACCGTGCTGGCGGGCCGTAGAATGGAGAAGCTCGAGGAGACGGCAAAGGAGGGAAGCTCCCCTTCCGGCAGAAGCTTGAACGTTCAAACCGACGTGTGCGATCCGCAGTCCATCAAATCCCTGTTTGCAAGGACGAAGGAGACCTACGGCCGGCTGGACGTTCTGTTCAACAATGCCGGCATCGGCGCGCCTGCCGTTCCGCTCGAGGAGCTGCCCTATGAGACCTGGCAGAAGGTGGTGGCGACCAATCTTACCGGGATGTTCCTGTGCACGCAGGAAGCGATCAGGATCATGAAGGCGCAGGACCCGCGCGGGGGGCGCATCATCAATAACGGCTCGATCTCGGCGCATGCACCGCGTCCACGCTCGGTCGCCTACACCGCCACCAAACACGCGGTGACGGGGCTCACAAAATCGACCTCGCTGGATTGCCGGGACTACGACATTGCGTGCGGGCAGATCGACATCGGCAACGCCGCAACCCCGCTCACCGAGCGCATGGTCCAGGGTCAAGGCGTCATGCAGGCCGATGGCCGGATGGCAATTGAGCCACGCATGCAGGCGGAGGAAGTGGGCCGCGCGGTCCTCTACATGGCCAGCCTGCCTTTGGATACCAACGTATTGTTCATGACCGTAATGGCTAACAGGATGCCATTCGTCGGACGCGGATGAGCTCAATCGGGATCCAGTAGGCTAGTAGCTCGATTCGCGCGCCTGCCTTATTCTTCAACCCTCGATACCCTCACGGCGGTCCCTGCCTTCACCTTTGCCAATGCCTTCACGTCCCCGATCGCACGCGCAAAAATGTTGCACGGGCTCGCAAGCCGCGTCTCGTCTCCCTGACTGATCGGAGTGCGCCCATAGCCGAGCGCGATGCAATGACCTTCCGGCCAGTAGGCAATCTCGCCCGGCGTGACCACCGCGCGAGCGCCGCTCTCGGCCGGGAGCTTGACCGGTACCTCAAAATAGACTTCCTCGCCCCAGGTTTGCGTCGACGACAAGATCGGCAGCGCCGTCGCAATGGCATGCGCCGTCGCCGTTTCCAGGAGCTCGGCGTCGAGCGTGAGCGTTGCGAAACTGAATCGAATACGCGACATGTTTGCCTCACCAATGGGGCTGCCGTCGCCAAGGATCATCAGTCCTTTCCGGACGACGATGCCGGCGATCCCAGCTCGGATGATGTTGCCTGATAGATCACGCTTCCATGCAGAACTTGCAATCACTGCTGGGCATCCCGGCTCTGCTCGCACTCGCCTGGATCGTGAGCGAGGGGCGCCGCGCCGTCGCATGGAAGCAGGCAGCCGGCGCGCTGCTGCTAACCTTCGGCGCCGCGATTGTGATGCTCAAGATGCCCGGCGCAGCGCGCGCGTTCGGCGCGGTCAACGATGCAGTGGATGCCGTTGCGGCGGCGACCCGCGCCGGAACATCGTTCGTCTTCGGCTATCTCGGCGGAGGGCCGCTGCCGTACGAGCTGAAGGCTCCCGGAGCGGAGTTCGTGCTCGCGTTGCAGTCGCTGCCGATCGTGCTGGTGATGAGCGTGCTCACCACACTCTTCTTTCATTGGCGCATTCTGCCCCCCGTCGTGCGCGGCTTCTCATGGCTGCTCGAACGCACCCTCAACGTCGGCGGCGCGGTTGGGCTCTCGACCGCCGCCAATATCTTTCTCGGCATGGTCGAGGCTCCGCTCTTCATCCGGCCCTACCTCACCAACCTCTCGCGCAGCGAGCTGTTCATGGTGATGACCGGCGGCATGGCGGGTATCGCAGGCACCGTGCTGGTGCTCTACGCCACGCTGCTCGGACCCTTTATTCCCAATGCGGCCGCACATTTCGTGATCGCGTCGGTGCTCGGTGCCCCTGCCGCAATTCTCGTGAGCATGATCATGGTGCCGGAGCGCGTCGAGGGGCATACCGGAGGGGCGTCGATCGAGATTGGGCCGATCGCCTCGAGCACTATGGACGCCATAGTCAAAGGGACAGCGGTCGGGCTCGAGCTCCTGCTCAATATCTGCGCCATGTTGATCGTGATGGTTGCGCTGGTGCATCTCGCGGACGCGGTCATTGCTGGACTGCCCGCTGTCGGCGGCGCGCCGCTCACGCTAGAGCGCGCGCTCGGCACTGTCATGGCCCCGGTATGCTGGCTCATGGGCATTCCCTGGCAGCAGGCGATGGCCGCCGGCAGCCTCATGGGAATGAAGACCGTGCTCAACGAGTTTATCGCCTATGTGGAGCTTTCCAGGCTTCCCGCGGATGCTCTCGATGCGCGTTCGCGATTGATCATGCTCTATGGGCTGTGTGGCTTTGCCAATTTCGGCTCGCTGGGGATCATGATTGCGGGCCTTTCCACCCTTGCCCCGGAACGGCGCGAGGACGTCGTCGGGCTGGGACTCAAATCAATCATCTCGGGAACGCTGGCGACGTGCCTCATCGGGGCAATTGTAGGGGCGCTGACGCCCTAGTCATTAGTATCGACCGTCCCGAAGCCCGCTGGGAAGACGAACCCGTAGTGGGAAAAATTACGGCGCGACCGGGCGCGGATCCGCTCATAGGGAATGGTTTCGTGCGCCCCGTTTGCGAGATCAGTGCAGCCGGAACTCGCCGTTGACGGCGCGGATTTCGGCCGGCCGGATCAGGCGCGAATGGGCGACCGTCACCGAATGGAGCGGCCCTTCCAGAGTTTCCAGCCAGAAGGCCAGAAACTTGTTGAGCATCGGAAACCTGGGGCAGAGGTCGTAGTCCTGCCAGACGAACGTCTGCAAGAGGGAAGGATGATCCGGAAGCCGATAAAGAATCTGCGCCGTCGTCAGACCGTATCCTTCGAGCTGGCGTCGAAAGTCTTTGGATGCCATAGCGTCTGCCCTCCGAATCCCGGGCATGAGTTTGCGTGGTCACCTCCCGCACACACAAGCACAAAAATTAGAAATTGTTCCTAAGTTCAAGGCGTTAGCAGCAATTGGACAGGAGTGCTGACGGGTCGGGTTTTGATGCCGCAGACCCATATTCAGAATTTACTCGCGGTCACAATAACTTACTTGATCTCCGCGAAAATTGTTGGCACTCCGCGACGAGGAGTGCTAATTTTTTCCCTACAGCCCCTTGTGGGTTGAAATTGAGCGCCCTATGTCGGCAGTGGAACAGTCGGCGAGACGTCTTGCCGATCTCCACGCATCGACAATCCGCAAAATTCCGTCAAGAGTTTAGGAGGACACCATGAAGTTTCGTCCGCTTCACGACCGTGTTGTCGTCAAGCGCATCGACGCCGAGGAAAAGACCGCCGGCGGCATCATCATCCCGGACACCGCGAAGGAGAAGCCCTCGCAGGGCGAAGTGCTCGCCGTAGGCCCCGGCGGCCGCGACGAGGCGGGCAAGCTCATCCCCATTGATATTCGCGTCGGCGACCGGGTCCTGTTCGGCAAGTGGTCGGGGACCGAGGTCAAAATCGACGGCGAGGAGCTCCTGATCATGAAAGAGAGCGACATCATGGGCGTGATTGAGGAAGGCGTGGCCAAGAGGAAAGCGGCCTGACCACCATTCGCCCAGGCTCAACAGAACATTTCGGAGAGATCAACAATGGCTGCAAAGGAAGTTAAATTCTCAGTCGAGGCGCGCGACAAGATGTTGCGTGGCGTCGACATTCTCAACAATGCGGTGAAAGTGACGCTAGGCCCCAAGGGCCGCAACGTGGTGCTCGACAAATCGTTCGGCGCGCCCCGGATCACCAAGGACGGCGTCACCGTCGCCAAGGAGATCGAGCTCGAGGACAAGTTCGAGAACATGGGAGCCCAGATGGTGCGCGAGGTCGCTTCCAAGACCTCCGACATCGCCGGCGACGGCACGACGACTGCCACCGTGCTCGCCGCCCATATCGTGAAGGAAGGTTCGAAGGCGGTTGCTGCCGGCATGAATCCGATGGATCTCAAGCGCGGCATCGACCTTGCGGTCGAGGCAATTGTCGATGACCTTAAGAAGAATTCCAAGAAGGTCACCTCGAATGAGGAGATCGCGCAGGTCGGCACCATCTCCGCCAACGGCGATGCGGAGATCGGCCGTTTCCTCGCCGAAGCCATGAAGAAGGTCGGCAACGAGGGCGTGATCACGGTCGAGGAGGCAAAGTCGCTGGAGACCGAGCTTGACGTGGTCGAAGGCATGCAGTTCGACCGTGGCTACATCTCGCCTTATTTCATCACCAACGCCGACAAGATGCGGGTCGAGATGGAGGATCCCTACATCCTCATCAACGAGAAGAAGCTCTCAGGGCTCCAGGAGCTCCTCCCTCTCCTCGAATCGGTGGTGCAGACGGGCAAGCCGCTGCTCATCATTGCCGAGGACGTTGAAGGCGAGGCGCTCGCCACGCTCGTAGTCAACAAGCTGCGCGGCGGGCTCAAGGTCGCGGCCGTCAAGGCACCGGGTTTCGGCGATCGCCGCAAGGCGATGCTCCAGGATATCGCCATCCTCACCGGCGGACAGGCGATCTCAGAGGATCTTGGCATCAAGCTTGAGAACGTCACCTTGAACATGCTCGGGCGTGCCAAGAAGGTCAGCATCGACAAGGAGAACACCACCATTGTCGGCGGCGTCGGCAAGAAGTCCGACATCGAGGGCCGGATCGCCCAGATCAAGGCGCAGATCGAGGAGACGACCTCCGACTACGACCGCGAGAAGCTGCAGGAACGGCTTGCCAAGCTCGCGGGCGGTGTTGCGGTGATCCGGGTCGGCGGCGCGACCGAGGTCGAGGTCAAGGAGCGAAAGGACCGCGTGGATGATGCGATGCATGCAACCCGCGCGGCAGTCGAGGAAGGCATTCTGCCGGGAGGTGGTGTCGCCTTGCTGCGGGCAACCAATGCCCTCAACAAGATAAAGACTGGCAACGACGACCAGAAGCATGGCGTCGAGATCGTGCGCAAGGCGATCTCCTGGCCGGCACGCCAGATCGCCATCAATTCCGGCGACGACGGCTCTGTGGTCGTGGGCAAGATACTGGAGAAGGACCAGTACGTCTTCGGCTACGATGCCCAGACCGGTGACTACGTCAACCTGGTCTCCAAGGGCATCATCGATCCGACCAAGGTGGTGCGCACCGCGCTCCAGGATGCAAGCTCCGTTGCGGGCCTCCTGATCACCACCGAGGCAATGGTTGCCGAGGTGCCGAAGAAGCAGTCGCCTCCCATGATGCCGCCCGGCGGCGGCGGAATGGGCGGGATGGATTTCTGATCCTGCTCCACGCAGAAGCAGGGCCCGGGCGCAAGCCCGGGCCTTTCGTTTGCCACTGTCAATCGGGAGACCAGCGGCTGGCTGCGAGCACCGCGTTGACGCCGCGGAAGGCAAAAAAGTCCATCAATCTTTTTTCCTGCTCCGGCCAGCCCTGCGCAGCGCGACGGTCGCGCGAATAAACTCTTGGCTTGGACACGCCGGATATCCAAACCACTTCTCGCCGGCGGGCACGTCCGACCCCACGCCGCTTTTTGCCCCGATCATTGCCCCCTCGCCGATGGTGAGATGGTCGGCAATCCCCACCTGACCGGCAAGAATCACATTGTCGCCGAGCACCGCGCTACCCGAGATTCCGCACTGGGCGACAATGATGCAGTTGCGTCCGACAATAACGTTGTGTCCAATCTGGACCAGGTTGTCGATCTTGGTTCCTTCCCCGATCATTGTGTCGCCGCTGGCTCCGCGGTCGATGGTGGTACCGGCGCCGATCTCGACATGGTCCTGAATGATCACACGGCCCAGTTGGGGCGCCTTGGTGTGGCCGCGCGCGCCCAGCTGATAGCGGAATCCGTCCTGCCCGATCCGCACCCCGGGGTGAAGGATCACGTCATCGCCGATCACAGCATGCGTGATCGAGCAGCCGGCCCCGATCGAGCAGTGGCGTCCGATCTGCACATGCGGGCCGATGACCGCGGTGGCGCAGATCACGGTGCCGGCGCCAATCCCCGCGTGCGGCCCAATCACCGCGCCGGGATCGATGGTCACCTCGCTCTCGATGCGCGCCGAGGGATGCACGACTGCGCCCGGCGCCACTCCCTGCGATCCAAACAGCGTGGTCGGACGCAGCGCTTCGGGATAAAGCCTCCGCGCCACCGCGACGAAGGCAGGGTAAGGCTCCGCGATGCACAGCACGTTGATGCGGGAAGGCGCCTTGGCAGCGAAGCGCTCCACGGCGAGGCAAGCGCCGGCACCGGTCGAGATCAGGGCATCGAGATATTGTGCGTTGTCAATAAAGGCGAGATCATGCGGACCCGCCCGGTCAAGGGGGGCAACATTGCTGATCAGGTGCTCAAGCCGAGCACCGGCGCACACCCGTGCCCCCGTGAGCTCTGCAATCTGGCCCACCGTCAGCCCCGCCGGGGCTTTGAAGAACTGTGGCTCGGTCATCGGACTTAACGAGGCCGTGAGCTTGACCAATGTCAATAGCGTTGACCTTGCCTGTGGGCTGGAACACCGCCTCTCGCCCAATTCGGGAGCTCGGAAATGGTTCCGCGCCTGCTACTCCGCGGGCGCCACGGCGCGCCCCCGCACCTTCTCCACGCCATTGACCAGAAATGCGATCAGGGCGGTCGCAACGACAAAGCCGAGCGCGATGGCAGCGGTCGTGTTGAGCACCAGATCGAAGCCACCGCGGCCGTACAGGATGGCGATGACAGAAATTGCCGCGCCGGAGACCAGAAAGGTGAGAAAATAGCGCACTGCGAAGACGCGCCCGCGCCACGCGTCCGCCGTGTAGCGGGCGATGACGAGATCGTTGACTGTGACCTGCGCATAGATCGCAGCCATAGCCACTGCGAGGGCCAGGATGAGCAGCTTTCCCGCCGCCTGCGCCGTCCAGAGCACGCCCACGAACTGCAGGCCTGCGATCACTGCAAACAGCACATGCAGCGGAAATCTCTCGACCAGCCGGCCGACCGCGATCTGGGCTATGGCCCCGCACATGAATACTGCGCTGGCGATGCCCCCGACCCAGATTAGGGGCACATCGCCCCCCAGGCGCTCGTCCACGATCTTCGGCAGCGCAATCGAGAGGACGTTGAAAACCAGGCCGGCACACATGGCGATGATGACGAACAGTCCGAAGATGGTTGCCGCCATCCATGCAGCAAGCGGGACATCGGCGACCGTCCTGCGGCCTGCTGCCATGCGCCGCTCGCGCGGCACCATCCGCAAAAAGAGCAACGCGGTGACGAGACACACGGCTGCCGGCACCAGGAAGGCGCCGCGCCAGCCGAGCGCCGCGATCAGCGCCGCCGTAATCCCAGCGGCAAGGGCGGCGCCCAGATTGCCGCAGACGCCGTTGAAGGCGAGCGAGCGGCCGCGCGCGCTCGCCTGCTCGATCAGCATCGCCGTACCAACGGGGTGATAGATGGCCGCGAACACTCCAAGCGCGAAAAGTGCGCAGGCAAGCACGATCAGGTTGGGCGCAATCGCCGCTGCCAGCAGCGAGAGCCCGCAGCCGCCATAGAACAGCGCCATCATATCGCGCCGGCTCCAATGGTCCCCGAACCAGCCGGCCGGCAACGAGAAAACCCCGAAGGCAATGAATGAGGCGGTGCCAAGCGCGATCAACTCGGAATAGCTGCGCCCATAGACCGCCTCGAGGCTGATCACCACCGTCGGGAAGATCAGCATGACATAATGATCGAGCGCATGCGCCCAATTGATGAAAGCGATCGAGAGTCTCGCTGCGCGTTGATCGGGAGGGAACGTCTGCGTCATTGTGGCGAGCGCCAGCTGCTCATTTGGTTTGGGGCGCGTCTCTATACGCGACGGCCGGCGGGTTAGCCATGCCGGAAATGCGGGGCTTGCTTGCGACAACCGTCGCGCCCAATTGAGTCCAAACCCGCGGAGCCGCAGCAGTATCCGGCTTGCCGGGGTTCGCTTGCGCAACCCGGGCCAGGGGACTCGGATCAATCCAGCGTGCGCCGGAAGCGCGTGATTGCGATGATCATGGCCACGAGCATCAGGCCCGCAAGCGCCCACACGTCGAAGCTGAGGTTTGAAAGCGTCGCCCCCTTGAGCATGATTGCGCGCACGATCCGGAGATAGTGCGTGAGCGGCAGCGCCTCCCCGATCCATTGCGCCCACACCGGCATGCCGGCGAACGGGAACATGAATCCAGAGAGCAGGATATTCGGCAGGAAGAACATCATTGACATCTGCACGGCCTGGAGCTGGTTCTCGGCAATGGTGGAAAACGTGTATCCAATGGAAAGGTTGGTGGTGATAAAAAGCGTGCTTAGCAGGGCCAACAGGAGCAGGTTTCCAAGCAGCGGCACGCCGAACAACTCGATGCCGATGCCGATGATCAGCGCCGCCTGAATGAAGCCGACAATAATGTAGGGGATGATCTTACCGAGCATGATCTCGATCGGCGTGATCGGCATGGACAACAGGCTTTCCATGGTCCCGCGTTCGATCTCACGCGTCACCGACAACGCGGTGAAGACCAGCATGGTCATGGTCAGGATGGTGCCGACGAGGCCGGGGACAATATTAAGAGACGAATTGGCGGCCGGGTTGTAGCGGGCATGGGTGCGGATCTCGAACGGTGGCGTTGTCCCTTCGGGGATTGCGCGATCGTGCCTCAGCGCGGTTTCGGCCAGGCTGCCAAGCGCCGCCACGGCTGCGCTGGCGGCAATCGGATCGGTCGCATCGGCTGCGACCAGCAGTGCCGGACGATCGCCGCGCCGCACGGCGCGCTCGAAATTCGCGGGGATCTCGATGGCGAACAGGACCGCGCCGGAATCGAGCAGGCGATCGAACTCCGCCTCATCCCCGATCACGTGCGTCACGTTGAAATACTTGGTGTTCTCGAGCGCCCTGATGATCGAACGACCGACATCAGTCTGCTCCTGTAGCAGCACCGCCGTGGGCAGGTGGCGCGGATTGGTGTTGATCGCGTAGCCGAACAGCATCAGCTGCATCAGGGGAATCATCACGATCATCGCGAACGTGACGCGATCGCGGCGCAGCTGGATGAACTCCTTGATCAACATCGCCCAGGTGCGGCGCCAGAAGAAAAGACGAGGGATGCTGCCCTCGACCACGCGTCCCGTTGTGCTCCTGGCAACAGGCATGGTCCTTACCAGTGCCTCATTGAAAGTTGTCCTCTGCCTGGCCCATGAGATCGATGAAGACATCCTCGAGCGAGGGCTCGGCGCGCAGCCAGGCCAATGCGGGTCTACCGCGAAAGGCCGCGATCGCGGCCTCGAGCGCAGGCTCATTGCGCCCCGACACGTGCAGGCTGTTGCCGAAGGGCGCGATCATGTCGATGCCAGGCAATCCGTCGAGCTCCGCGGCAAGTCTAGTCAGACTCTCTGCATCGGGCCCGGTTACCGTATAGGTGACGAGATGTGAGCTCGCCACCACGTCCGTGACCGTGCCGTGAGCCAGCAGGGCGCCATAGGCGATATACGCGATCTCGTGGCAGCGCTCGGCCTCGTCCATGTAATGGGTCGAGACCAGCACCGTGAGACCTTCGCCCGCCAGCGCGTGGATCTCGTTCCAGAACTCGCGCCGCGCCTTCGGGTCTACGCCTGCCGTCGGCTCATCGAGCAGCAGAAGCTGCGGCTGCGGGAGCGTGCAGGCACCAAGCGCCAACCGCTGCTTCCAGCCGCCGGAAAGCTCGCCGGCAAGCTGTCGCTCGCGCCCTTCGAGCCCGAGCCGCGCGATCATGGCACGCGCCTGCACCTTGGGGCGCGCAAGCCCGTAAAGCCGCGCCACGAACTCCAAGTTCTCCGCCACTGAGAGATCCTGATAAAGGCTGAAATGCTGGGTCATGTAGCCGACGCGGCGCTTGATCTCGCCCGCCTGGGTGCGAATATCGTAGCCGAGACAGGTGCCCCGGCCTTGGTCCGGGGTGAGCAGGCCGCAAAGCATGCGGATGGTCGTCGTCTTGCCGGACCCGTTGGGACCGAGAAAACCGTAGATCTCGCCCCGCTTCACACGCAGCGAGAGATCGCGCACCACCTTGCGGCCGTCGAAGGATTTCGTGAGGCCTTCGACATCGATGGCGATTGTGGGCTCAGTTGTCAGCCCGGGGGCTTCACCCGCAGTCATGACCGCTCGCCAAGCGCAACACTCACGGGCTGGCCGACCCGCAATCCCTCGGTCTGCGGAGTTCGCGCCTCGATCATGAAGACGAGCTTCGAGCGCTCGTCCATGCTGTAGATCACGGGCGGGGTAAACTCCGAACTGCGGGCGATGAATGTGATCCGCGCCGTGAGGTCCTTGTTGCAGCCGTCGCACAGGACGGTGACGGGGTCGCCGAGCTTGAGCTTGGGCAGGTTCGCCTCGTTGACGAAGAAGCGCAACTTGAGATTGCCTGGCGGCAAGACTGCGACGATGGGCTTGCCGGCATTCACCAGCTCGCCGCCGCGAAAATAGATCTGCTGAATGCTGCCACTCACGGGGCTGTAGACCTTGCGCCGCGCGAGCCGCGTCTTGGCCGAATTGAGCCTCGCCTGCGCCGTGCGCAACGCCGCCTCCGCGTCCTCCACCGTCTTCTGCGTGCCGGCCGACGTCTTCAGGAGGGCAATGGCCCGGTCGTAGGCGAGTTGCGTGTTTTTCACGGTCGCCTCCTGCATGGCGAGGTCGGCGAGCTGCAGATCGGCATCGAGGGTGAACAGGAGCTGACCCTTCTCGACCAGGTCGCCCTCGCGCACGGTTAGCGTCTCGATACGGCCCGTCTCGTCCGGACCCACGAAGATCAGCTCGGCCTCGACCCAGCCCTGGAAGGTCTGCTCCTTTGCGTTGTTGCAGCCCGCCAGCACCAACGAAAACATCAGCACAACGAGGATGGACGGGATGATACTTGGGTGGCCGAGCGAAAGGCCGCGCGCGCGGTTGCTTGCGGCGCGGAATACTCGATGGAAAGAAGGCACCCTCACAGTGCAACTCCTTATTCCGCCAGGCGCTCGGACGCGCTGTCGTCGCCAAATAACAGCTGGAGGTGCGCGCGCATAAGCCCGCGCACATCGAGCGGCGCAAAGCGGTCGAACAGGCCTGACCAGACGATTGCAGTGAGCCCGGGCGCGACGATCAGCTGCGGAAACCTCGCCAATGCATCATGGGCGAGCTCCCCGCACTCCACCGCGCGCCGCAATCGTTCACGCACCGCGGGGAAGACGCGCGCGATCACCTCCCGGTAATAGAACTCCGCGAGATCCGGAAAACGCCCGCCCTCGTTGATGATTAGACGCAGCACGTCCTTGCGGCGCGTGTCGTAGATCTCGTTCACGAAGGTTTCGAGGATGAGCTCCACCAGCGCGCGTACCGGGAGCTCCCGCAAGGCGGCCGCCTCGATCGCGCCGACGAGCGGGCTCACCATGGCGCGCACGAGTTCCTGAAACAGACTCTCCTTGTCCCGGAAATAAAGATAGATGGTGCCCTTTGCGACCCGCGCGCGCTGCGCGACATCATCGAGCCGCGCTGCTGCAAATCCGCGGGCAGAGAACTCTTCGAGCGCGGCATCCAGAATGGCCTGGCGTCGTTGTCCGGCGTCCTGCGTCCGCCTGCGCTCGGCCTTCCGTGCGCGCATGTCCGCCGCTCCGTGCCCTGATGGCTTCTGACTGACTGGTCAGTCAGTCACTTAGGCTTTCCGGGCGAAAGAGGCAAGAGCGCCTGGCCAAGCGCAACACAGCCCTGGAAATTGATGTAGTGGCTTACATCCTAGGGGACGAAGCAGTCCCGCTGGGCGCAGCCCACGGGACCAGTCCTATCCCTTGGCGTCGCAGGCCCAGGCGCGAATGACACAATCCTTGCCACCGAACTCGTAGCACTGTCGCAGGGCCTTGTTCTGCGCTTGGCCAAGGCGGGTCGCCACCGCATATCCGTGCGGTCCGCATGCATTCCTTCCATCAATGGCAAAGGCCCCGCAGGCGCGAGTCATAGTCACCACCTTGCAGCCGCCAGCGCATTTACCGAGCGCGGCTCGCGCGGCGGCCGCTTCTCGCGCCATGTCGTAGGAAAAGCCGTAGGCGCCGCAGTCCCCGATCGCGAGCGCTCCGGCCGAGCGCCCCACGTCGGCGGCACACGCCAATATGCCTGCCGCCGCAGCCGCGACTGCCAGCGCCCTGCCCCAGCCCACCATGCATCATTCCCCACAGGATGGCTCCCTAGGGGTAGCGCAGAGCCGTTTCCATTTTGTGAATGCATAAGCGCCTAAGACAAATGAAGCGCCTAGGCCCGGCACCTGCTCATTCAGAAAGGCTGATTTGGGGAACTACTGCGTAGGTGTCCGAGCACAGCCCTGTTGGCAAAGCAGCTGCTGGTTCGTGCAGCTGAGCGCGCATGACGAGCTGCCGGCGGCCGACGGAGTGGCGGTGGCTGCTGGGGGACCGACCACCACGCACGAATTCTGGCAGTTCATGACCTGGGTGTTGCAGCCCACCATGCACGAAGTCGACGTCTGCGACTGGAGCAATGGCGTCGGAACCAGCGGGACCGGCTGGACCTGCTGCTGGCCTTGTTGCGCATTCGCAGCCGAATCCCAGATCAGGGCCAGGAGAATGCAAGCGTGCAGCAAAACGTATCGCATCGGAAGCTCCAGGGACGCAGGCCACCTTCCTTCCCACCGATCATAGCGCGATTTTATGGCTCACCCACGGGCGGATAGAGGTGCCGGCCGCCGCGGTAATCCTCGATCTCGTAGCGGCATGCTCCGCCGGTCGAGCCGGCATGAGCCAGATAACTCGGACCAATCGGCGATTTGCCATGGCCCCCGGGGATATCCAGAACGTAGGTGGGCTGGCAAAGCCCGGAAAGCCGGCCGCGCAGCGCGCGCATCAGCGCTTGGCCATCCTCGATGGAAGTGCGCCAATGTGCGGTGCCCGGCGCCAGATCGCCGTGGTGAAGGTAGTAGGGCTTGATGCGGCATTCGACCAGAGCGCGCATCAGGTCGCCCAGACTTTGGGCATCGTCATTGATTCCGCGCAGGAGTACGCTCTGGCTGAGCATGGGGATGCCGGCGTCGATCAACCGCGCGCACGCAGCGCGCACCTTGAGCCCAAGCTCGCGCGCGTGATTGGCATGCAGTACCACCCAGATCGCCTTGTGGGCGCGCTTGAGCGCGCGCACGGTCGCGGCCGTAACACGCGCTGGCGCGACCACGGGGATACGGGTATGCACCCGGATGATCCTGACATGCGGAATGGCGGCAAGTGCCTCGGCGATTGCGGCCAACCGCCGCGTCGAGAGGAGCAGTGGATCGCCACCCGTCAAGATCACCTCCCAGATCCCCTCATGGGCACGGACATAGGAGATCGCGGCGTCCAGCTGAGCTGGCGAGAGCGCGCGAGCACGACCGACCGTTTCGCGCCGGAAGCAGAAACGGCAATAGGCGGCGCAGACATGAACCGGCTTGAGCAGCACGCGGTCGGGATAACGGTGCACGATGCCGGCAGTGGGGCTGTGAGCCTCATCCCCGATCGGATCCTCACTCTCCCCTGCTGCAATCTCCAGCTCAGCCGGGTCGGGAACGAACTGTCGCGCAATCGGATCAATTGGATCGGTCGGGTCAATGAGCTCGGCGAGGTCGGCGGTGAGCGAAACGGCGTACCGATCCGCAACCGCGCGCAGAGCGGCCAGGCGCTCGCGCGGAACGAGGCCCGCTGTAACCAGATGCTCGGGACGCGACAGTGTTTTGCGCTCGGAACTCATCGGCCCAGTCCTGCTTGCGGCCGGCACGGAGGGCCGCCCATACGATGGGTTTCGCTGATGGCGCCGCGCGGGTCAATCGCGGTGGGCGCGTGCCACCGTTCTTGCCGGCGCCAGCAATCGGTGTTGGTATTGAGCCCGCGAGGGCGGGAGAGATCAGAGGAACGAGGACGCGCATGAAGAACTATCTCGATGGCGGCGAGGCGATCCTCGAAGCGTTTCGCAGGCTACGGATCGATTACATCATGTCCTCGCCGGGCTCGGAGTGGTCGCCGGTCTGGGAGGCGCTGGCACGCCAGAAGCTCGACGGCCGAACCGGGCCGGCTTTCATCGATTCCTGGCACGAGACGCTCGCCGTCAACATGGCGACGGGGTACACGCTGATCACCGGCCGGCCGCAAGCGGTGCTCCTGCACGCAGGCGTAGGCATGCTGCAGGGAAGTATGGGCGTCCACGGCGCCCTGCAGAACGAGGTGCCCATGGTCGTGCTGTCGGGGGAATCGCAGACGCTGGGCGAGGATCCCGATCTGGACATCGAGCAGCAATGGTATGGCGGACTCACCGTGGGCGGCATCGAGCGTTTTGTCGAGCCGGTCGCCAAATGGGCGCGCGCAGTCACCAGTCCGTACACACTGTATGAAAGCGTGATCCGCGCCGGCGAGATGGCGCAGGGCGTGCCGAAGGGTCCGATATATCTGAATGTTGCGCTCGAGCACATGCTGCACGACTGGACCCCACCGAGCGCCGCGCGCGAGGTGCCCGATGCGCCGGACCTGCAGCCCGCCGCACAGGATGTGCAAAAGGTTGCGGGTCTGCTGCGCGATGCTCAGAGCCCGGTGATTGTGGCCGAGACCTCAGGCCGCGACCCGCAGGCGTTCTCCGCACTGGTCGCGCTCGCCGACCTCATGGCCGTGCCCGTCGTGAACGGGCGCGCCAATGCCTACGCAAATTTTCCGACCGATCATCCCTTGTATCTCGGGATGGGCAACTACAAGGCTGTCGAGCAGGCGGACCTTGTGCTCCTCGTCGGCGGGCGCGCGCCCTGGTACCCGGCGCAGCGCCGGCCGACCAGCGGCAGGATCGTTGCCATTGCGGACAACCCGCTCAAGGGTCACATGGTCTATCAGAATCTTCATATCGATCTTTATCTCGAGGGCGATACGGCAGCCGCGCTCAAGCTGCTCATTGAGGCCTTGCAGGATGGGCGCCGCGATTCCGGCAGCATCGATGCACGGCGGAAGCGCATCGCGCGCGAGCACGACAGCTACGTCGCGGCGCTGCGCGCCGAGCGAGAGAAAGCAAAGAACGGCAGCGCCGTCGATCCGCTCTCCCTCCTTGCGGCCCTCGGCGACACGCTGCCGCCCGACACCATCTATGTCGATGAGACCATCACCCACTCGACCCTGCTGCGCCAGCATCTGCCGCAGACCATGCCGCAGAGCTTCTTCCGCGGTTCAGGGGGACTGGGCCAGGGCATCGGCACCGCGCTGGGCATCAAGCTTGCGGCGCCTCAGCGGCCGGTGGCGCTGCTCGTCGGCGACGGTTCCTTTCTCTACAATCCGATCATTCAGGCGCTCGGCGCCTCGAAGCAGCACCAGCTGCCCATCCTCATCGTCGTGCTCAACAACAAGCGATATGAGGCGATGCGAAAGGGCCATGTGCATCACTATCCCGACGGCGCCTCGGCCAGCAGGGACCTGCATTACGGGGTCGCGATCGAGGGTCCCCACTATGAGCAGATCGGCGGCCATTTCGGGTTCCATGGGAAGCGCGTCGAGAAGGCCGCCGAGCTCAAGCCTGCACTGGCGAGCGCGCTTGCCGCAACGAGGGATGGCAGGACGTCGATGCTCAACGTGGTGCTGAGCCAATGATCGCGTTACGCTTCCGGTAGGGGCGTCCAGAGCACCTGGTCGATGCAGGTCGCCCCGGTTGCCAGCATCACCAATCGATCGAGACCGAGCGCCACCCCGCTCGCCGGAGGCATCAGGGCAAGCGCTGCCAGAAGCTCCTCATCGATCGGATAGCGCTCGCCGTAAATGCGCTCCTTCTCCGCCATTTGCAGCTCGAGCAGGCGTCGCTGCATCGAGACGTCGGTGAGCTCCTGGCAGCCGTTTGCAAGCTCGACCCCGCAGACATAGATCTCGAAACGCTCGGCAAGACGCGGATCGTGGGAACTGGGCGTGGCAAGCGGAGACTGTGCCGCCGGGTATTCGCAGAGCACGGTCGGCCGCCCAAGTCCCAGATGCGGCTCGACAAGCTCCACCAGCACCCGGCTGAAAATGTCTCCCCACACGTCGTCGGCGGCGACGCGCACTCCGGCCTTGCTTGCGGCCTCGGCGAACGAGGCGGTCGACCGCGGCGGCAGCATGGCCAGAAGATCGATGCCGGCATGACGCGCAAACGCCTCCGCAACTGTCAGGCGCTCAGGTTCGGCAAACGGATCGACCATACGCCCACGCCATGAGAACTGTCGGGTCCCTGCGGTGCGCGCGGCGAGCGCAACGATCTCCGTGCAGTCCGCCATCAGCACGTGACAGCGCGCGTTGGTCCGATACCACTCGAGCAAGGTGAACTCGGGCTGATGCAGCGCGCCGCGCTCGCGGTTGCGGAACGAGCGGGCAAACTCGACAATGCGATCCTCCCCGGCCGCGAGAAGCTTCTTGCAGGCAAACTCGGGCGAGGTGCGCAGGTAACGCTGCTCCCGAGTCCCCGCAGATGCAGCCTGCTCGGAGGCGAAGGCGTGAATATGGGTCTCGTTGCCGGGCGAGACCACCAGCACGGAGGTCTCGATTTCAACAAAGCCGCGAGCGGCAAAAAACTCGCGCAAAGCCGCAGTGATCCGCGCTCGGGTGAGCAGGAAGGGGCGGCGCTCTGCGTGGGCTGCAAACAGCGCTGGCATCAGCAATCCCGAGGCCGCGCCTCTCTCAGTCCCGGAACATGCGCGGAAATTGCTGGCGAATGCTCGCAGGATGGGTATGGTGCGGCGCGATCAGTCCCCCGTGGCGCTTGTTTTCGCTGCCCTTCAACCGAGGAATACCGACCGTGAAAGTCATCGCCAGCTCGCTCCGCAAGGGCAACATCGTGGAATTCGAAGGTAAGCTGTATGTCGTGTTGAACGCCGAGAGCTTCCATCCCGGCAAGGGCACTCCGACCACGCAAGTGGACATGCGCCGAATCAGCGACGGCGTAAAGGTCGCCCAGCGCTTCAAGACCACCGAGCAGGTGGAGCGCGCCTATGTAGAGGATCGCGAGCACCAGTACCTCTATCAGGACGGAGACGGATTCCATTTCATGAACACGGAGACCTATGACCAGGTCACCTTGCCGGCCGACATCATTGGCGAGCAGGCCGCCTACCTGCAGCCGGAGATGAAGGTGACGCTTTCCGTACATGAAGGCCTTCCGGTATCCATTCAGCTTCCGCAGAAGGCAATCCTCGAGGTCGTGGATACCGAGCCCACCGTCAAAGGTCAGACCGCCGCCTCCTCCTACAAGCCGGCTGTCCTCTCCAACGGCGTACGCACCATGGTGCCGCCCTTCGTGGGGACGGGCACCAAGATCGTGGTGATGACGGCGGATGGGTCCTACGTGGAGCGCGCCAAGGACTGATGCTTACATCGGTGCCGATCTCCTCGACTGGCAGCTGATCTGCGCTTACCTACTTGGCAGAGGCCGCGCGGCTCGGCAGTATCAGCGCCGGGTGCGGATGTCGCGACCACGTTCCGGCAGGACGGGAGCACAAGTTGCGCGCATGGGGCTTGGCAGTCCTGGCGTTCACCCTCGGCATCGCGAGCGCGGGCGCCGGGGAGATGAGGCCGCCGCGCATCTCCCCCGTCGCAATCGATTGGGGCGAAGTTTTCGCTCGGCTGCAGTCACTTGATGAAGGAACGAGCACGGTCGAGCAGCAGTCAAAGCACGCGCCTGCGTCCGCGGCCGACGCCATTTCCCGCATCAACCGCGCGACCGCCCAGCGCTTTTCCAATATCGGAACGAGCCCAGTCCCGGTGCTGCTTCCATTCGACACGTCGGCATTCATGCGTGACCGCGAAGGCGCTGCCGAATCGGCATTGTCGGAACCGGCCGATTATCTCCTGGGATTCAATTCGGTGCCTTTCTTTTACGCAGGGCCCGGTGGCTACGATGCGGTGATCGTGGCACAGGAGCTTGGCGAGTCGGGCATCGCTTTCTCCAGTCCGATCTATATCCACATCGGCGGCTCCGCGTTTCTTTACGAGCTGGACGAGCCTGCCCGGCTGATCGAGTGGCCGGCGCCCAAGCTCCCCGACTTTCCCGGACTGCGCCGCATCTACCTTGAGAATTACGTCCGCTACATCTTCGTGCGTTACGGCGTTCCATACGTGATCGCCATCGAATGCTTCGACGGCCGAGCGCGGTTCGGAAAAATCTCTTGCCGCCATGCCGACAAGGTCGCGATCCGCACGCTTAACGCGCTGCATTTTGCCGGTGGCACGCCGCAGGCGCCGATCGGGACCGACGGCGTGGACACCATCGATCGGCCAGCAGGTCGCTCCGCCGAGTTCACCTATCACGGTCCCGGAAACATCATTCCGAGCACCGGCTTCCGGCACGGAGCCGGCACCCCCGATTACAGCGTCTATTCCAGGATCCGCTTTCCCATCGCGCAGGCACCGGCCTTTGCCAGCTCGCAGCGCTTCGTGAGTCGGGGCAACTGCGAGCCTGGTACAGCTTACGCCGCCGAGAAGAAGGACAACATTCCGCCGGGCGCGGCTCCCTGCCATGGTCCGCGAAAGGTCAGGGATGAGGCCGTGAACTATTCCTATCCCTGGCGTGACAATTTCTGTGAGAGTCGCGGCTTCTATGTGGGGCAATGTCCGGGCGGGCTCGGTCATCAGGGCCAGGATCTGATGCCGGCGAGTTGCAAGCAGCGCGGCCTGCGCGCGCGCTGCGAGCCCTACCTGTACGAGGTCGTTGCAGTGCGCGACGGAGCGGTTCTGCGGGCCCCTAGGCAGGAAAGTCTTTACATTGTTGTCAACGCCGCCAACGAGCGCGTGCGCTTTCGCTATCTGCACATGGGCCCCCAGCCGTTCGATGCGGCGGGCTTCCTGAGTGGGCGGCTGATTCTCGAGGGCGAGGTGATTGGCAAAGTGGGCAACTTCTTTCGCCGCGAGGGCGCAACCAGCACGCACCTGCATTTCGACCTGCAGGTGCCCTCGAAGTACGGTTGGGTTTTCGTCAATCCGTACATGACGCTCGTCGCCGCCTATGAGCGGCTGATCGGCGGTCGTGGCCGGGAGATCATGGATGAGATCGCCCCCCAGCTTCCCTCCACATACCCGCCGCCGCGCGCTTCGCAATCGTCCGCGCAACCGGACGAGTTGGCCGCAAAGCCGACAGAAACGGTCCTAGAATCAGCCCCGGCGATAAAACCGATTCCAGGATACGGCGCGATGCCCCACCAGACGAGCACCCGCTTGTCACGACGAGCGTGCCTGCCGCTTCTCCTAGGAGCGGTGTGCAGCACGAGGGTCCCGGCGCAGGGCACTAGCTCGGCATTTGAGCATTGGGTCGCCGCCTTCCGGGCACGTGCCGCCGCGCGCGGAATATCGGATTCCACCTACACGCGAGTGATGTCAAACGTAAAGCCGGACACTTCCGTTTTCGCGCTCATGCAGACGCAGCCGGAGTTCGACGAGCAGGTCTGGCAGTATCTCAATCGCCGGGTCTCGGACTACCGCATCACTGTGGGCCGACAGAAGGCCAAAGAGTATGCAGCGTTGCTCTCCCGTGTGGAGAAGGATTATGGCGTTGCCGCCTCGATCATGGCGGCGATCTGGGGCATCGAATCCGCCTACGGCGATCCCGACGTGCAGAAGAACCACATGCGCCCGGTCATTCCGGCGCTCGCGGCGCTGGCGTGGGACGCCCCTCGCAGACGCACCTATTTCGAGCAGGAACTGCTCAACGCACTGGTTATCATCGATCGCGGCTGGAGCACGCCTGCCGAGATGCGCGGCTCATGGGCAGGCGCCATGGGTCATACCCAGTGGATGCCCGAGGTATGGCTGCATATGGGCGTTGATTATGATGGCGACGGGCGTGTCTCCCCTTTCGGCAAGCCCGACGATGCCATCGCCGGCACCGCGCATTTTCTGGCCGAGCGCGGCAAGTATCGCCGCGGCGAGCATTGGGGGTACGAGGTGCGGGGAGCCGCAGGCGGAGAAGGCACCTCGCGCAGCTATGCGGCGTGGCAAAGCGCCGGCGTGACGCGAGCGGACGGCGAGCCGTTCCCGTTGCCCAATGCGACTGCGAAACTCTGGATCCCCGTCACCAGCGGCCCTGCCTTTCTGCTGGGAGCGAATTTCCACGCCGTGCGGTCGTACAATCCTTCCAACAACTATACGCTTGCGATCCTGCACCTTGCGGACCGCATCAGCGGCAGCGGCCCGTTCGTGCACCCCTTCCCCGGCGCCGAGCAGCGCATCCCGACGCTCGCCGAGGTCAAGGAAATCCAAAGCCGCCTCACCGACCTTGGTTTTGACACCGGCGGCACCGACGGGCGCGTGGGCAACGATACCATGCTCGCGATCCGCAACTTTCAGCGCCGGGTCGGCATGCAGCCGGCCGACGGCTATGCCGGGCTGAAGCTTCTGGCGCGGTTGCGTCAGGGCCTGTGATCCGGTTCTATGGGCCTTTCGCGGCCTTCATAGCACCGAGGATCATCCCGTGACGACTGCAACAGCCAAAGTGGCGCCTGCAACAACCAAGCGTTCAGCCGGCGTGGCCCATCCATCGCTGCGCGCCATCGAGCGACCGGCCAATCTCACTCCCATCAATGCGCCGGGCTTCGGCAGCGACGTTGTCGCCGACACGCTGCGCGCGCTGAATATCCCCTATATCGCCCTCAATCCAGGCGCGAGCTATCGCGGCTTGCACGATTCGATTGTCAACTTCCTCGGCAACGAGACGCCGCAGATGCTGCTTTGCCTGCACGAGGAAAGCGCGGTCGCGATCGCGCACGGCTACGCCAAGGTGACAGGCAAGGCGATGGCCGCCGCGGTGCATTCCAATGTCGGGCTGTTCCACGCCACCATGGCAATCTTCAACGCCTGGTGCGACCGCACGCCCGTGATCGTGCTCGGGGCCACCGGCCCCGTTGATGCAGCCAAACGCCGGCCCTGGATCGACTGGATTCATACCGCGCGCGACCAGGGCGCGATCGTGCGCAACTACACCAAGTGGGATGACCAGCCGGCCTCGCCCGCAGCCGCCCGCGAAGCGCTGATCCGCGCGACCTGGATGGCCAATACCGCGCCCAAGGGCCCGGTCTATGTCAACCTCGATGCGGAGATGCAGGAAGCAAAGCTCGCCGAGCCACTCACCCCGATCGATGCTGCGCGCTTCATGCCGCAGGCCGATCCAAGCATTTCCGGCGAGCTCGTCGCGGACGCGGTCGCAATGCTGCGCGCTGCCAAGCATCCGGTGATCCTCATGGGCCGCGTGTCGCGCAGCATCGAGGGCTGGAACGAGCGCATCGCACTCGCCGAAACGCTGAAGGCAAGAGTGATCAGCGATCTCAAGATCGGGTGCGGGTTTCCAACCGATCATCCGCTGCACGCGGGAGCTCCTGGCTCGAATGCCATGGTGCCGGAAGCCATCGAGGCGCTCAAAGGCGCCGACGCAATCCTTGCCCTCGACTGGGTCGATCTTGGTGGCGCCTTGCGAGGCGCCTTCGGGCAGGAGGCGCCGAAAGCAAAAATCATCAATGTGAGCGCCGATTTCCAGCTCCATAACGGCTGGAGCATGGACTACGAGATGCTTCCGCCGCTCGATCTCCTGCTGCCGACGACGCCGGATCGAGCCGTGCCTGCGCTGCTCGCCGCCCTCGGCGTTACGCCGCGCAAGCCGGCCGCGTCGGCAACCAAGGCGGATAATTACGAGCCCTCGAGCGGCCCTCTGCGGGTCGACGACCTCGCGCGATCGCTCCGGGCGGCTATCGGCACGCGTGCAGTGACGCTCACGCACCTGCCGCTGTCCTGGAACGGCGCCACCTGGCCATTCAGCCATCCGCTCGATTACATCGGCTCGGAGGGCGGCGGCGGCATTGGCGGCGGTCCTGGAGTATCCGTCGGCGCCGCGCTCGCGCTCAAAGGGTCGGGACGGTTGCCGATAGCCATCTGCGGCGATGGCGACTTCTGCATGGGCGTGACCGCCATCTGGACCGCGGTACACTACCGCATCCCGCTCCTGTTCGTGGTCTGCAACAACCGGTCGTTCTTCAATGACGAGCTGCACCAAGAACGCGTGGCACGCATTCGCAACCGGCCGCCCGAGAATCGCTGGATCGGGCAGCGTATCTCCGATCCTGACATTGATTGTGCGGCGCTCGGCCGCGCACAAGGCGCGGTCGGATTTGCGCCGGTGGTGAAGACTGGCGATCTCGTCCCGACGTTCGAGAAGGCGATCGCCGCAGTGGAGCAGGGGCACGTCGCGGTGGTGGATGTGTGGGTCGAGCCCGGCTATTCCGCCGTATCGACGGCGGCGATGCTGCGGGGAACCGAGAAATGAGGAAGATCAGATCGTGAAGCTTTCGTGCGTCGAGGGGTGAAACAGCTCCTCGGGTGCAAGCAGGCGCGAGGAGAGACCTTCGGCATGGTGGTGACGTAGAAAGACCTCCAAGACCCTGCGGTTGGGACCGAGCCCATAGGACCAGAAGTCCTCGCCCATCATCTCGCGCGCGGCACGCAGCTCCTCCTCCACGAAGGGCAGCGTGACCTTCGTCGCGGAGGTGTCCTCGAGCGCCGCAAGGCACATTGCCTTGGACTGCTCGAACGCCTTGAGCACCGCCGCCGGCAGCCATGGATGGCGCTCGACGAGCGGGCGCCGGATGCCGGTGAGATGCATGATCGGGAAAATTCGCGTGCGCATGAAATAGTCACGACCGGCCGCGACCGGGTCGGCAAACAGCCAACCGATATCGGGGTTGCGGCTGCCCGCAAAGCGCGGCGGACGCGGCGCAATGAAGGCATCAATCTCCCCGCGGTCGAGCAGCGTGGAGATCGTTTCGCCGGCGGAGGCATCTTCCATGCGTATGCCAGGGGCGAGCTTGATGGCGATCTTCTCCGGACGATCGGCGTGCTCGATCCCTCCCCTAACCCAGATCACGTCGCACGGCTGCACACCGTGCTCGCCCTCAAGGATGATGCGCGCCCAAACGCAGGCGGTGAGCTGGAATTCCGGCAGCCCGACGCGCTTGCCCTTGAGCTGCTCGGGCGTTTTGATGCAATCCTTGCGCACGTAGATCGAGTTGTGACGGAAGGCACGCGACACAAAGGCGGGCACGCCGATGTAGGGGCAGTCGCCCTGCGCGGTCTTGACCGTATAGCTCGACATCGACAGCTCGCAGATATCGAAGTCCTGACTCCGAAACGCGCGGAAGAAGATCTCCTCAGGCGGCAGATTCATGAACACTGGATCGACACCATCGATCTGCACAGCCCCATCCATCAGCGGACGGACCCGATCGTAGTTGCCGACCGCTATGGAGAGCTGCAGCTTGGACATGAGTCAGGCCTTTCTTCAGGACGCGAGAACTTGTGCGCTCAATCTGGGCACGGTAAAGCAGGCACTGGAGTAGAATCATGCTAAAAGTCGAAAGTGAACGCGAAGAAGACGGCCGCTGGATTGCGGAGGTGCCGGCATTGCCGGGGGTGCTGACCTACGGCGTTACCGAAGCACAGGCCCGCGCCAGGGTGCAGGCACTGGCATTGCGCGTTATTGCCGACCGCCTTGAGAATGGCGAGCCGCTGCCGCGGGAGATCGCCAGTGTTTTTGAAGCTGCATGAGCCGATGGTCATCTGCAAAGGCGCAGCGTGTCCTCGCAGCCTTACTGAGAATTGGCTGGTCCATCAAGCGGCAGAGCGGATCGCATAGAACTTTGCAACGAAGGGGTTACCGGGACTTCATCTTCGCCTTCCACGATGGGGACGAGATTGGCCCGCGTATGCTTGCACGAATCGCAAGACATACCGGTTTGAGACCAGAAGACCTTTGAAAGGTCGGCTCAGCCCAGCTTACCCGTTTCGGCTTCCAGCAGCGTCCAGCACTTCGATCCGAGCTTCTCCTTCCAGCTCGCGTAGACACCCGAAAGGCGTGAACGGAATACGCTCTGCTCGATCTCGTTGAAAGCAATCCCGCGGGCTGAGAACACGTCGCGCAGGCCGGCATTGACCTTCTCCTGCTCCACGCGCTGGCGGCGCACATGGATGGCAGCGTTGCGCTCGATCACTGCCTTGATGTCGTCAGGCAGCCGTTGCCAGGTCGCAAGATGCGCCATCAGGTTGAAGCCCGACCACATGTGATTGGTCATGCTGACATATCTGATCATCTCATCGAGCTTGTATCCCTCCATGATGGCGAGCGGATTTTCCTGCGCTTCGACCCGCCCGCTCTTGAGCGCGTTGTAGATCTGATTGGCGGGCGTGGTGACCGGCTGGGCGCCAAAGGCCGCGAACGTGTCGAAGATCATCTGGCCGGGCGGCACTCGGATCTTCATCCCGGCGAGATCGTCGGGGTGCACGATCGGCCGGCTTATCGTCGTCACCTGCCGCATGCCGTTGTCGAATCCGGCCACGGGAAAGAGGTGCATGCCCTTGGCCGACATCTCCTCGCCGATATAGCGCCCGAACGGCCCATCAATTGCCTTGTGCGCATCGCGCGCGGAGGGAAATGCAAACGGTACCTGCTGGGCCTCGGCGACCGGCACCACCGTGCCGATAATACCGCCCATCAGAGTGAAAAACTGGATCTCGCCCGAAAGCAGCTTCTGGAAGGCCTCGGGATCACCGCCGGGAAGCTTGCTGTTCTCGGCGTGCACCGCGGTTACGACGCGGCCGTTGGTCTCGGTGCGCACGGCCTCCCACATGCCGACGAGATTGCGGTGAAGTGTGCCGCCGGCAGGCTGGTTGTGATACTGGGCAAATGTGTACTCGGCCGCCTGCATTGGCTTCACCCTGACCGATCCGACCGCGGTTATGCCGGCAATGACCGAGCGGCGCGACAGCCTCACTGCCATGTCACATGCTCCGATTGAGGGTGCCTTTCGGCTGATGCTCAATGGACGCCGAGGTGCATCTCTGCCGGGGCCAAATCCATCAGCTTCAATTGCACACGCTCCGTGCCATTCCAATGATCGAGTGACAATGTCCCGGCGGCATGCACGCTCTGCCCGCGATTGGCCGCAAGCGCGGCTCCAAGCGGCTGGCCGGCGGATCGGAAGGCAATGGCACCGATGGTCGCGCCATCGCCTCCACGCAGGCGTACGCGCGTATGCGCTTGCCCCACCTCCTCGACGTAAAGGAGCGTATGCGCCGGCAGCACGATCACTGGCTCCGGGTTGCCGGCGCCGAAAGGCCCGGCGCGGGCAATCGTGGCCACCGTCTGACTGCTTGCTCCCGCGGCCGTGATTGCGCCATCCACCAGCAGCACATCGTCGCGGCGCGCCGTCGTGACCGTTTCGGAGAGAGCCGATTCGAGATAAGCGCGAAAAGCGCTCAACGCGTCCTTGCGCAGGGTGACGCCTGCGGCCATGGCGTGCCCGCCGCCCTTGATCAGGAGGCCCTCGCGTACCGCGCGACGCACCGCCGCTCCGATATCAACGCCCGCGATGGAGCGGCCCGAGCCGGTACCGGTGCCGCCGGGCTCGAGCGCAATGGCGAAGGCAGGGCGGGAGAAGCGTTCCTTGAGGCGTGCCGCTACCAGCCCCATCACGCCGGGATGCCAGCCCGCAGCCGCTGTCACAACGACGGCACCTTTCTCCTCCGTGCCCAGCGCAGCCATGACCTCCGTTTCGGCTTTGGCCAGGGTGGCAAGCTCGATGGCCTGCCGCTCGCGGTTGAGGCGGTCAAGCTCACCCGCCACCGTCGCGCACTGCGCGGGATCATCCGCCATGAGCAGATCGGCGCCGAGCGTGGCGCAGCCGATGCGCCCACCGGCGTTGATGCGCGGTCCGAGCAGGAATCCCAGGTGCCATGGCTGCGGCGGGCCGCCAAGCCGCGCCACGTCCATCAACGCGGTGAGTCCCAGGGACTGACGGCGTCGCAATGCGAGCAGCCCCTTGGCCACAAAGGCACGGTTGAGGCCCTTGAGCGGGACCACATCGGCAACGGTGCCGAGCGCAACCAGATCCAGAGCTTGCAGAAGGTCAGGCTCGGACCGCTCGGGGGTCCAGAATCCCCGCCGCCTGAGCTCGCGGTTAAGGCCAACAACGGTCATGAACACGAGCCCAACCGCGGCAAGATGCCCAAGGCCGGAGAGGTCGTCGAGCCGGTTGGGATTGATGAGCGCAAGCGCGGCCGGCAGTTCCTCATCGGCCTGATGGTGATCGATCACAATGACGTCGAGGCCGAGCCTGCGCGCCTCCAGAAGCGGCGCGTGGCTGGTGGTGCCGCAATCGACTGTCACCAGCAGCGTCGCTCCCTGGCCTGCGAGGGCGCCAACGGCTTCCGCATTCGGCCCATAGCCCTCGAACAGCCGGTCCGGAATGTGAATAATGGGATGCAGCCCGCAGTAGCGCAGATAGCGTCCCAGCACCGCAGCTGAGGTTGCGCCGTCGACGTCGTAATCGCCGAGGATCGCGATGCGCTCCCCGCGCATGACCGCATCGGCAAGCCTCGCCACGGCGACCGCCATGTCGGCGAGCGTCTCCGGATCCGGCATCAGCGAGCGCACGGTGGGATCAAGGAAGCTTGCGACCTCGTCCACCTCCACGGCGCGAGCGGCCAGGATGCGTGCCAAAAGGTCGGGCACATCATGACGCTGCGCAATCGCAAGCGCGCGTGCCGCGCCGCGCTCGTCCAGCCGGTCGCGCCAGCAACGGCCGAGCGCGGAGCGCTCGACCCCCAGAAATGCGGGTCGGCTGGAGTTCGGCCGGAGCGAAAGGGCAACATTCATGGTTAGCCGCGAATCGCACTCGAAAAGGCCGATGATCCTGCTGATCGGCGCTCAATCCAAATGGAATTTGTCCAGCTGCCGGTGATCAGCCTTTATCCAGCGCACGGTGCCCGTGATCGAGCGCATCACTACCGTCTCGGTGGTGATGACGCCGCCGCGAAAACGCACCCCCTCGAGCAGCGCCCCATCGGTGACCCCGGTGGCCGCGAACAGACAATCCCCCTTCACCATGTCGGCAATCGCGTATTTCTTGCGCGGATCGCCGATGCCCATGTTCGCCGCGCGCTTGCGCTTCTCCTCCGTATCCAGCACCAGCCGGCATTGCATCTGGCCGCCGATGCAACGCAGGGCCGCTGCCGCAAGCACGCCTTCAGGAGCGCCCCCGACGCCCATATAGATGTCAATGCCGGTGTCGGCAGGGCTGGCGGTATGGATGACACCCGCGACATCGCCGTCGGTGATGAGACACACGGCTGCACCCGCCTGGCGCACGCGCGCAATCAGGTCGGCGTGCCGGGGCCGATCGAGGATGAGCGCGGTGACCCGATCCGGCGTCACTCCCTTGGCGGCCGCGAGCTTGCGAATATTGTCCTCGGCGGGCGCGTCCAGGTCCACCACGCCGGCCGGGTAGCCGGGGCCAATGGCAATCTTCTCCATGTACACATCGGGCGCATTGAGCAGCGTGCCCCCCTCCGCCATTGCCATGGTGGCGATGGCGCCCGGCATGTTCTTTGCGCAAAGCGTCGTGCCTTCCAGGGGATCGACGGCGATGTCGACCTTCGGCCCGTGCTTGTTGCCGACGGTCTCGCCGATGAACAACATCGGCGCCTCGTCGCGCTCGCCTTCTCCAATCACGACGGTGCCGTCGATAGGCAGTTTGCCAAGCTCGCGGCGCATGGCATCGACTGCGGCCTGGTCGGCGGCCTTCTCATTGCCGCGACCGCTCCAGCGCGCGGCCGACACGGCCGCACGCTCGGTCACCCGCACGATCTCCAGCGAGAGAACGCGCTCGAGCGCGAGATCGGGCTGAATGGTAATGGACGAAACTGCCCCGCCCTGAGTGCTCATCTCCCTCTCCTGCGCGAGCCCGTTCTTGTGTTGTGCACCGGAGCAACCGATGCCGCGACGAGTCGAGAAAACGTATATCAGTTTTTCTCGATGCGAATCATCTGCGGCTTGCCGGAGATCACCTGGTCACGCCCGACCGCGGCCAGCGCCTTGCGCACCGCATCCTCCGTGGTCGCATAGGTGATCAGAACCACCGGCACAGGCTCGCCCGAGCGACCGGGCGATTTGCCGCCCTGCGGTGGACCACTCGGGTGACGTTGCACAATCGATTCGAGCGAGATGTTCTGCTGCGCAAGGCGCCGGGCGATGGTGGCAGCGGTGCCGGGCTTGTCCACGGCGAGCAGGCGGATGTAGTAGCCGCCCTCATGGCGCTGCATGGGCGCTTTCCTGCTGGAGACCAGGGCGGCGGAGGGTCGGCCGAACGGCGCGGTGCGCACGCCGCGCGCAATGTCCCCGATGTCGGAGACGACGGCCGAGGCCGTGGCAGCACCGCCGGCGCCCGGACCGACCAACGTGATGGGCGATATGGCATCGGCGTCGATAGTCACCGCGTTGGTCACGCCCATGACCTGCGCAATGGCGGTGTCCTTGGGCACCATCGTCGGATGCACGCGCTGCTCGATTCCAGCATCGGTCTTGACTGCAACCCCGAGCAGCTTGACGCGATAGCCTAGTTCGTTCGCCCAGGCGAGGTCCTCCGGCGCGATCGAGGAAATGCCTTCGACGTAGACCGCGCTTTCATCGGCCTTGGTGCCGAAGGCAAGGCTCGCGAGGATCGCGAGCTTCTGCGCGGTATCGTGACCCTCAATGTCGAATGTCGGGTCTGCCTCGGCGTAGCCCAGCCGTTGCGCCTCGGCCAGACACTCGGCGAACGCCATCTGCTCCTGCTCCATACGGGTGAGGATGTAATTGCAGGTGCCGTTGAGAATTCCATAGACGCGCGCGGGGGAATTGCCGGCGAGCCCTTCGCGGATCGTCTTCACGATTGGGATGGCGCCGCCGACCGCGGCTTCGAAATTGAGCGCCACCCCGTTCTTCTCGGCAATGCCGGCGAGCTTCACGCCATGGCGCGCAAGCAGTGCCTTGTTGGCAGTGACTACGGATTTCCCCGCCGCCAGCGCGGCAGCGACCGCGGCCTTTGCCGGATCCCCCTCCCCGCCCACCAATTCGACGAAAACGTCGAGCTCGGCATCGCGCGCAAGCTCGACCGGATCAGCTACCCAGCGCAACGACTTGAGATCGAGCGCCCGCCGCTTGCCGCGCGAGCGCGCGCTTACCGCAACGACCTCGATGCGCCGGCCACAACGCACCGCGAGCGCCTCGCGCTGCTGCTCGATCAGACGTACGACCGACGCCCCCACGACGCCCAAACCGGCGATACCGATTTTCAGCGGGCCGACCATAAGAGCTCTGATCGTTGCGATTAGCTGGACCTGGCGTAGGATGGGCAGAGGCGCACGCACCCGAGACCACAGCGCAATAACCTCGAGCGGACGTATTACCCGCGCTTGGCCAAGGGGAGAACGTTGTGCAACTTTTCCGGGCCGCTTTCAAGAAAGCGACGGATGTTGCGCGCGGCCTGCCGGATGCGCTGCTCGTTCTCGACCAGCGCGATGCGCACAAACCCTTCGCCGTGCTCGCCAAAGCCGATCCCGGGCGAGACCGCAACCTCGGCCTTCTCGACCAGCATGGTTGCAAACTCCACGCTGCCCAGACTCTGGAAAATGTCAGGGATCGGCGTCCATGCGAACATGGAGGCGCGCGGCGGCGGGATCTCCCATCCCGCGCGCCCGAAGGATTCCACCAGCACGTCGCGCCGGCGCTTGTAGGTCTCGCGCATCTCGCGGATGCAATCGTCAGGACCGTTGAGCGCGGCGGTGGCCGCCACCTGGATCGGGGTGAACGCGCCATAATCCAGGTAGGACTTGACCCGCCCCAATGCGGCGATGATCCGCTCGTTTCCGACCGCAAAGCCGATGCGCCAGCCGGGCATCGAATAGGTCTTCGACATCGACGTGAACTCGACCGTCACATCCATTGCTCCGGGCACCTGAAGCACGGAAGGCGGCGGGTTGTCGTCGAAGAACACCTCGGCATAGGCGAGGTCCGAAAGCACGAAGACGCCGTGCTTCTTGGCGAACGGGATCAGGTCCTTGTAGAAGTCGAGATCGGCCACGTAGGCGGTCGGATTGGACGGATAGCAGACGATCACCGCGATCGGTTTCGGGATCGAGTGCACGATCGCGCGCTCCAGGGCACCGAAGAACGCCGGCGTCGGCTCAGAGGGAACCGCGCGGATGACGCCGCCGGCCATCAGGAAGCCGAAGGCGTGGATCGGGTAGCTGGGATTGGGCACCAGGATCACGTCGCCCGGCGCGGTGATCGCCTGCGCGACATTGGCGAAACCCTCCTTGGAGCCTAGCGTGGCGACGACCTGGGTCTCGGGATTGAGCTTGACGCCAAACCGGCGCGCGTAATAGGCGGCCTGCGCTCGACGCAGCCCCGCGATGCCGCGCGAGGACGAGTAACGATCCGTGCGCGGCTTGCCGACGGTCTCCTTGAGTTTCTCGATGACGTGCACCGGGGCCGGCAAATCCGGATTGCCCATGCCAAGATCGATGATGTCGGCACCGGCATTGCGCGCGATTGCCTTCGCTCGATTGACCTCCTCGAAGACATAGGGCGGCAGCCGCCGAATGCGATGGAATTCCTCCATGGACCCCACTCCCTTGCCGCCGCTGCCCGCGTTCATCATGGCTTCTCCGTCGCGACAGCAGGCTTCTCATTGTCGGCAGCAGGCTTCTCGGCGCCGGCAACGGGCTTCTCGGCCTTGGCAGCAGGCTTGCGGGGCGTGGCGGCAGGCTTGCTGGCGGTGGTGGCCGGCTTGCCGGTCGGGCCAATTGTCGTCGCCGAGCGATTGCGCGCGGCGACCAGTTCCTCCTCGACTTTCCTCTGCTCCTCGACCGTGAGCACCTTCTCGTCGCGTGGCGGCGGCATGTCATGCACGGCGGGAAAGGAATAAGGGTTGCTCGGTCGCGCCGGGGCGCCCTCGGGCAGGCTGCCAACGGTTGCGGGCGCGTGGTCAGCGACGGTGCCGGTCGCGCAGCTGCCGATCAAGGCTCCAGCCGCCAACAGCAGGGCCGCAACGATGGCGGCGCGTGCACGAGGCTGCGAGCGGCCGCGCGAGCGCAGCCCTGTGCAGCCGCAATGCTCGTCGCCCTTGCTGCCCATGAACCCGAGAAATTGATGCCTGTTCAATCAATTACCCCATCCTCGGCGGTACTATGTCAATATGACGGAAGCAAGGTTGCAAACGCTCATCCCGCTCCGCAGACTGGCGGCATCGTTATGCCAAGCTCCGGATGCGGCTTGCGGGGTTGGCGCCTGCGGTCCATCTGACTTTCATGGCCGCGCCGGGCCTGCGGCCAAACTGCAAACCGAGGCGTCACCGTGACAGCCCCGTCAACACCGGTCGAGGGCGGCTCCACCGACGTGCAGGTCGGCTCGACCGACATCGAGGAGTTCGCGCACAACGCCGCCCGCATCGTCGAGGAGGCGGGCAAGGCGCTTGCCGCCTATCTGAAGCCGCGCGAGGAGGGTCGCGTCGAGGACCAGTATTCGGAGGTCGCCGACGTGGTCAAAACCCTGGGGCAAGTCGTGGATTACTGGCTGCGCGACCCCCAGCGCGCGCTCGAAGTGCAGACGAGCCTGGGGAAGGCCTACCTCGACCTGTGGGGCAATGCAGTCAAGCGCATGGCGGGGGAGCCGGTCGGCCCGGTTGCGAGCCCCGATCCACGCGACAAGCGCTTCTCCGACCCGCAATGGTCGAGCAACCAGTTCTTCGATTTCCTCAAGCAGGCCTATCTGCTCACCGTGGACTGGGCGCAGAAGCTCGTCCGCGACGCGCAGGGGCTCGACCCCCATACCCAGCACAAGGCAGAGTTCTACGTGCGGCAGATTGCGAATGCGATCTCGCCCTCGAACTTCGTGCTGACCAATCCCGAGCTGCTGCGAGAGACCGTGGGCTCCAAGGCCGACAACCTCGTGCGCGGCATGCATATGCTGGCCGAGGACATCGCGGCGGGGCACGGCGAGCTGCGCATCCGGCAGTCCGATGCCGAAACGTTCGAGGTTGGCCGCAATCTTGCGCTCACGCCCGGCAAGGTGATCTTCGAGAACTCGTTGATGCAGGTGATCCAGTATGCGCCATCGACCGAGGCGGTGCTCAAGCGCCCGCTCCTGATCGTTCCGCCCTGGATCAACAAGTACTACATCCTCGACCTCACTCCGGAAAAATCGTTCATCGGGTGGTGCGTCGCGCAGGGGCTCACCGTATTCATCGTCTCGTGGGTCAATCCGGACGAGAAGCTCGCGCAGAAGAGCTTCGAGGACTACATGCACGAGGGCCCGCTTGCCGCGCTCGAGGTGATCGAGAAGGTCACCGGCGAGCGCGAAGTGAACAGCCTCGGCTATTGCGTGGGCGGCACGCTGCTCGCCGCCGCGCTCGCCTATCTCGCGAGCCGCGGGGATGAGCGCATCCGCTCGGCCACGCTGCTGACCGCACAGGTGGACTTTACCTATGCCGGCGATCTCAAGGTGTTCGTGGACGAGGAGCAGATCGCAGCGCGCGAGCGGGAGATGGGCGAGCGCGGATATCTCAAGGGCAGCAAGATGGCCACCGCCTTCAACCTCCTGCGCTCGAACGATCTGATCTGGCCCTATGTGATCAACAATTATCTCAAGGGCAAGGAGCCGGCGCCATTCGATCTGCTGTTCTGGAACTCGGACGCGACGCGCATGCCGGCCGCCAACCATTCCTTCTATCTGCGCAACTGCTATCTGGAGAACCGTCTCGCGAAGGGTGAGATGGTCATGGGCGGCCGCAGGCTCGACCTCAGTGAGGTGAAAATCCCGATCTACAATCTCGCCACCCGCGAGGACCACATTGCGCCCGCGAAGTCGGTGCTGCTGGGGTCGAAGTTCTTCGGCGGGCCGGTTCGTTTCGTGCTGGCCGGCTCCGGCCACATCGCCGGCGTGGTCAATCCGCCGACGAAGGTGAAATATCAGCATTGGACCGGGCCGCTGCCCTCCGGCGCCGATCTCGACAAGTGGCTCTCGCAGGCGACCGAGCATGCGGGCTCGTGGTGGCCGGACTGGCTCGAGTGGCTCAAGGCGCAGGCGCCGGAGGAGGTGCCGGCGCGAGAGCCCGGCAACGGGCAGCTCGCGCCGATCGAGGACGCGCCGGGCCGCTACGTCAAGGCGCGAGACTAGCCGCTCGCGATCTGCTAGAGATCGACGCAAAGGTGCAAACACCGCCTCACATCACCACAGGGGAGACCCGCAATGCGTTTTACGACCTTGCTGTCGGGTTTGGCCATTTCGACGCTGTGCGCAGGCTCAGCGCTCGCGCAGAACACGCAAAGCCTCACCGGGACGCTTGCCAAGATCAAGGAGACCGGCGCAATCACGCTCGGCCATCGAGAATCCTCGGTGCCGTTCTCCTATTATGACGACAAGCAGCAGGTCGTAGGCTATGCCATGGACCTCTGCTACCGCATCGTGAATGCCGTCAAGCGCGAGCTTCATCTCGACAAGCTCGAGGTGAAGCTCAACCCGGTCACCTCGGCCACCCGCATCCCGCTGATCGCCAACGGCACTGTCGACCTCGAATGCGGCTCGACCACGAACAATCTTGAGCGGGAGAAGCAGGTTTCCTTCACCATCACCCATTTCGTCACCGCCAACCGCTTCGTTTCGAAGAAAGCGGCCAACCTGAAGACAGTCGAGGATCTGCGCGGCAAGACCATCGTGTCCACCTCGGGGACGACCAACATCAAGCAGATCACCGAGATCAACGCGCAGAAGGGCCTCAACCTCAATATTCTGGCGGCCAAGGACCATGCCGAGGCATTCCTCATGGTGGAGACCGGGCGCGCCGCCGCGTTCGTGATGGATGACATCATCATGTACAGCCTGGTGGCCGGATCGAAGGCGCCGGGCGATTATGTGATATCCGCCGACCCGCTCTCAGTTGAGCCGTACGGCATCATGCTCCCGCGCGGCGACGCGCCATTCAAGAAGGTCGTGGATGAGGAGATGATCGCGACGTACCGCAGCGGCGCCATCAACACGATCTACGACAAATGGTTCCTCAGCCCGATCCCGCCCAAGGGCATCAATCTCAATGTCCCGATGAGCGCCTCATTCAAGAAGGTGATCGCGAGCCCGACCGACAGCGGCGACCCGGCGGTCTACTGATCAGGGATCAGTTATCAGGAATCAGCAATCGGGATCAGGGATCAGAACTCGGGGTTCAGGAGCCGTCGCCGACTGATACCTGACAACTGATTCCTGACAACTGAAATGCACTACAATTGGAACTGGGGCATCTTCTTCGAGACGTCCCCGGATGGGGTGCACACCTATCTCACCACGCTCCTCATGGGGACGGGGTGGACACTGGCGACGGCGCTTGCGGCATGGGCGCTCGCGCTGTCGCTCGGATCGCTGGTGGGCGTCGTTCGCACCATGCCGTATCCCTGGCTGGTGCGGCTCGGCCAGGCCTATGTCGAGCTGTTCCGCAACATTCCGCTGCTGGTGCAGATGTTTCTCTGGTACTTCGTGCTGCCGGAGGTGGTGCCTGCCGCGGTCGGCGACTGGCTCAAGCAGCTTCCCGACGCCTCGTTCTATACCGCCGTGGTCTCGCTCGGCTTCTACACATCGGCGCGCGTTGCCGAGCAGGTGCGCGCGGGCATCCTCGCGCTTGCCCGCGGCCAGCGCTGGGCCGCGCTCGCGCTCGGGCTCACATTGCCGCAGGCCTACCTCTACGTGCTCCTGCCAATGGCGTTTCGGATCATCCTGCCGCCGCTTACCTCCGAGTTTCTCAATATCATCAAGAACAGCGCGGTTGCGCTCACCATTGGTCTGATGGAGCTCACCGCGCGCGCGCGCGCCATGCAGGAGATGTCGTTTCAGGTGTTCGAGGCCTTCACGGCGGCGACCGTCATCTACATCGTGATCAACATCGCGGTGACCTTCGGCATGCGCTGGGTCGAGCGGCGCGCGGCGGTGCCGGGCCTGATCGGGGCACCGGCGCCGGCCGCCGCGCACTGAGGCGAGCGATGTTCGCGAACTTCGATTTCGAGGTCATCCTCCGCTCGTTGCCGTACCTGTTCTATGACGGCATGACGTTCACGCTGACCCTGACCGCGCTCGCCACGCTTGGCGGCATTGTGCTGGGAACCCTGCTGGCGCTGATGCGGCTCTCCGGCCTGCCGCCACTCTCGCTGCCGGCGGCGGGCTACGTCAACCTGATGCGCTCGGTGCCGCTGGTGCTGATGATCTTCTGGTTCTATTTCCTGGTGCCGTATATCGGCCAGTGGGTGACCGGCGCTGCGCGCCCGATCCAGGTCGGGGCATTCGTGTCCTCGCTGGTGACGTTCACGCTGTTCGAGGCCGCCTATTTCTGCGAGATCATGCGCGCGGGCATCCAGTCGATCCCGCGCGGGCAGGTCGCCGCCGCACAGGCGCTCGGCATGAACTACGTGCAGACCATGGGCTACATCGTGCTGCCGCAGGCATTCCGCAACATGCTGCCGGTGCTGCTCACCCAGACCATCATCCTGTTCCAGGACACCTCGCTCGTCTACGTGCTCTCGATCACGGACTTTCTCGGCGCAGCATCGAAGGTCGCACAGCGCGACGGCCGGCTGGTCGAGATGTACCTGTTTGCCGCGCTCGTCTATTTCATCATCTCGTTTTTCGCCTCGCTGCTCGTGCGCCGGCTGCAGAGCCGCGTCGCCATCATCCGCTGAGGCATGTCCCGCAAAAGTGGGAACCGAATTTGCGAAAGAGGACGTGCTCAAACAAACAGAGACTGGCATCGACCCATGATCACGCTCAGTCACGTCAGCAAGTGGTATCAGAGCTTCCAGGTGCTCAAGGACTGCTCGGCCGAGGTCGCCAAGGGCGAGGTGGTGGTGGTGTGCGGCCCCTCGGGCTCCGGCAAGTCGACCCTGATCAAGTGCGTCAACGGTCTCGAGCCGTTCCAGGAGGGCAGCATCACGGTTGCCGGCGTTGGCGTCGGCGACCGCAAGACCGACCTGCCGAAGCTGCGCGCCCGCATCGGCATGGTGTTCCAGCATTTCGAGCTGTTCCCGCATCTCACCGTCATGCGCAACCTGGTGCTGGCGCAGGTCAAGGTGCTTGGCCGCGGCAGCCGGGAGAGCGAGGAACGCGGCATGAAGCTCCTCGACCGCGTCGGCCTGCGCGAGCACGCCGGCAAGTATCCCGGCCAGCTTTCGGGCGGTCAGCAGCAGCGCGTTGCGATCGCACGCGCGCTCGCCATGGACCCCATTGCCATGCTGTTCGACGAGCCGACCTCGGCGCTCGATCCCGAGATGATCAACGAGGTGCTCGACGTGATGGTCGCACTTGCGCGCGACGGCATGACCATGATGGTGGTGACGCACGAGATGGGCTTTGCCCGCAAGGTCGCCCATCGCGTCGTGTTCATGGACGAGGGCCGCATTGTCGAGGACGCGCCCACGGCCGATTTCTTCCAGAAGCCGCGCAGCGATCGCGCGCAGATTTTTCTATCCAAGATATTGCAGCATTGAGCGGGTCTGCCCGACGCAACACGATCGCTTGGGCTGTTTAGCCAGAAACGCGCGCGAGGCATGCGCGCGTTCAATATCCGATGGAACTTTGGGTTCGTTTTGCAAAAACATAGGTACTCAAGCGAGCATTTCTCTTTCTTCAATCTTAAGTTGCACGCGCAGAGTCAAAGCCTGGGTTCGTTCTGCCAAAATCAAGCACGCCGCTTCACCGAATCAGGTGCGAGGCACGCCGCCTGCGCGTGGGCGTTGCTTCACGGAAACAGCGCAACCTGATCAATCCCGAGCGTCTCCGGAAATCCGAACATCAGGTTCATGTTCTGCACCGCCTGGCCGGAGGCGCCTTTGGCGAGATTGTCGAGCGCCGAGCCGATGATGGCGCGGCCGGGAGCGCGGTCGTTCGCCACGCCGATGAAGGTGAGATTGGAGCCGCGCACGTGCCGGGTCGCCGGCATCTCGCCGAACGGCAGCACGTGCAGGAACGGCTCGCTCGCGTAGGCTTCCTTGAGGATGGCGTGCAGCCGCTCGGGTGAAGCATCGAGGCCGCGCACGTAGATCGTGGAAAGAATGCCCCGGTTCATGGGCACCAGATGCGGGGTGAAGGTGACGACGACCTCGCGTCCCGCCGCTCTCGAAAACTCCTGGTCGAGCTCGGCCATGTGGCGGTGATGGCCGACGCCATAGGCGTGAATGCCCTCGGCGACTTCGGAGAACAGCATCTCCTCTTTCGCCGC
>Ga0306924_10000261_pt1 | contig 42132 bp, 53 predicted proteins | sample sta12Can44000111_FD_203756 | JGI IMG/M metagenome (GOLD analysis project Ga0306924, IMG submission 203756) | Lab enrichment of tropical soil microbial communities from Luquillo Experimental Forest, Puerto Rico - statanox.12C.anox.44.000.111 (v2)... | ecosystem: Environmental > Terrestrial >... | reverse complement strand
ATGGCGCAGGCGTGGCCGTCGATATCGAAGACGAGCATGGCCAGGCGAATGCGCAGCTCGAGGGATACGCTCTTGGCGCCCTGCTCAAGTACATGAAGTGGAAGCCGACCGAAGTTGAGATCGTCATTGATCAGCCGCGGGCGTTTCACTCGAGCGGTGAAACGTCGAGATCGAAGATCCTGCCTGTCTCCTACTTCGTGGACATGGCTGCCGACATCGTTGATGAAGTCAAGCTGACGGAGGAAGCATCGGCGCAGTTCGGGCGTATGCTGCCGTTCCCGTGGGAAATCAGCTACCTCAAGCAAGGCGATCACTGCCGTTGGTGTCCCGCTGCTCCGCTCTGCCCGAAGCTGAAGAACAAGGCGCAGGAACTGGCGAAGAAAGTCTTCGCTCCTGAAGCCCCGTACAAGCCGCACGAACTGTCAGAGACTCTGGACTGGCTGCCAATTCTGGAAGCCTGGATCAAGAACGTGCGGGAGTTCGCCTACGCCGAAGCAGAGCAGGGTCGGACTCCACCCAGCTACAAGCTGGTCGAGAAGGAAGGCCGCGCGAAGTGGCGCGAAGGTATCGCTTTCGATCTCGCCGACAAGCTGGGGATCGACACGAATGAGCTGCTCGAGCCCGCGGCACTCCGCGGCATCACCGAGATCAAGAAGATGGCGCCCGGTAAGAACGACAAAGAACGGGCCGAATTCATCAAGGAGTTCACAATTCGTGAAAGCTCCGGTCATGCGCTGGTACACGAAAGCGACAAGCGCGCAGCAGTAAAACTGGACGCAGCTTCTGCGTTCGCCAACCAGTAGAGGACTAAGATGGCCGAAAATTTAATCACTCCTGAGTTCCGTGGCGCTTTCGTAAGCGTCTTCAAGGCAACCGCAATGAAGGGTCAGGCGGATGCGAAACCGAAGTTCTCCGTGCGCGCGGTCTTCCTGCCCGGCACGGATCTGTCTGCCCTCAAGAAAGCAGCGCAGGAAGCAGCCGCAGAGAAGTGGGGCTCGAACATGCCCAAGACTCTCCGCAATCCGTTCCGCAAGAACGAGGAACTGGACAACCAGGTGGCTGGCGTTCCGGATGACGCGATCGTCGCGACCTTCTCAGCCAACGAGGACCGTCGCCCGGGTATCGTGGACGCGAAGCTTCAGGGCATCATCGATGAAGCCGAGTGCTACTCAGGCGCATACTATCGCGCCCAGGTTCGCGCCTTCGCCTACGAAACCGCTGGCAACAAGGGCGTGGCTTTCGGTCTTCAGAACCTGCAGAAGCTGCGCGAAGGTGAACCGCTCGGCGGCCGTATGCCCGCCAGCAAGGCATTCACTTCAGTGGAAGGCAGCGCTACATCCGCTTCCGGATTGTTCGACTAATCTCCACGGGCCGCTTCGGCGGCCCTGCGTCACTTTTGAGGTTATTTGTGGGCACCAACTTGTACGCCATCAGGACGATAGATGCGCCTTTCGTGAAGATAGGTACGGCTGCGAATGTTGACAAAAGGGTTAAAGAGTTACAAACCGGATGCCCGTTCGGATTGTATGTTTACTCCGTAAGGGAATGTGAAGGCGTGTCTGAGGAAAAACAGATGCACCGCTATTTACACAAGTACAGAGAATCCGGGGAGTGGTTTCGTTGGGAAGGTGAAGTCATCGACCTTATAAAGACGTGGAAGCGGGCGCGCAACGCTAAAGAGGTGAGCAATTCCAGCGATAACTTTGCCCGCAACTTTGGTAGTAGGTTAGTCGAACTGAAGAGACAAAATTTTGATTTGAGCGAAGAGATTGACCGTTGCAAGGAAGAACTGGAAGGACTTCGACACAACGACAGTCAACAATGCAAAAGGTACAGCATTGCAATACGGGCTTTATATCGCATGTTTTCTATTCCTGGTCAAAGTAATTACCCCTCTACTTACTGCAGAATAACGAGCCTTTCACATGAAGACGCGATAGGAATGCTTTTGCGTGAGAGGAATGTTTTGGCCGCAATGGCGGATGAAATAGACCTTTTCGTCAAAAGATTACCTCCTTACGACAAAATGGTGGTTCGGCGCGACAGAGTTAATAATTGGCGTGATTCCGACTGGTTAGTGAATCGTGCGCTCGTGAAGGTGCCGGAGTGAGCCGTTTGCAAGAAGACAATATGCCCAAACTCAAGCACGGCGCCAATATCGACAACAAGGGTTACCTGGTCATAAAGGCCGGCCCCCAGCGTGATCGTCGAGTACACACGCTGGTGGCCGAGGCCATGCTGGGCCGCAAGTTGAAGCCAGAGGAAGAAGTCCACCACCGGGACGGGAACAAGCTGAACAACGATTTCGCTAACTTACAGGTGCTGGGCAAGTCGGAGCATGGCGCGGTATCGAACCACCAGAGATGGTTCTTTAAAGAGAACGACATCAAGATGAAGAAGAACTGGGAAGAATATTTCGATCAGGATGTGACTTTTCCATGAAACGTCTAAGCGGGGATTTCGAAACATACAGCGCAGTCGATCTGAAAGCGAGAGGTTTGCACAACTATGCAACCGACAAAAGTACGGGTATTCATTGCTTCTCCTTTGGCAATCTTGCTGACGGTCCTATCCATACTTGGGCTGAAGGCGAGCGATTTCCTGATGTGGTTCGCGACCACATCGTTACGGGGGGCATATTTACTGCTTGGAATGCAGCCTTTGAAATCGCTCTCTGGAACGAATGCGCAGTCCGTCGATACGGCTGGCCGAGACTCCCTGTAGAACAGGTGCGCTGCTCGATGGCTGCCGCATACGCCATGGGTCTGCCGGGCGCACTCGAGAACGTGGCTCCAGCGTTGGGGCTCGAGCAGCGTAAGGATATCGCCGGCAAGCGTGTGATGCTGCAACTCGCGCAGCCCAGGCAGGACGGAACATTTTGGCGCCCATGGGATGATCCGGAAAAGTTCCAGCAACTCTATCGCTACAACCAGCAGGACGTTCGTACAGAGATGGCAGTTCTCGATCGGATCATGGAACTGTCTCCGGAGGAACAAGCCATCTGGCAACTCGACTACCGGATCAACCAGCGGGGCATTACGGTTGATCTGAACGCGATCGAGAAAGCTATTTCTCTTGTTGAACAGGAGCAGAAACGCCTGAACGCCGAGATGCTGGTAGCCACGGGTGGCGTGGTCGGCAAATGCTCTGAAGTGCAACTGCTGGTGAAGTGGATCAAATTGCAAGGCGTAGAGATGAACGGTGTCGCCAAGGCAGACATCCTCGACGCACTGCAGGATGAGAACCTGCCGGCCAACGTAGCCGCAGCCTTGCATCTGCGCAAGGAAGCAGCCAAGAGTTCTACCGCCAAGCTAATGGCCATGCGCGATCGCGCCAGTGCTGACGGCAGGGTTAGGAACCTGCATCAATATCACGGCGCGGCTACCGGACGCTGGGCTGGCCGCGGCATACAGGTGCAGAACCTGCCGCGCACACGTCCGGACATGCACCCCGAAGATGTTGCCGACGTAATCGCGCACCTCGACCAGCGGGATTACCTCGACGCGATGTACGGCCCGGTGATGGATGCGCTGGCTGATTCGATCCGCGGCATGTTGATGGCTTCCCCAGGTCACGATCTGGCTGCCGCTGACTTCAGCGCAATCGAAGCGCGCGTGCTGGCGTGGCTCGCCGGCCAGGAAGAAGTTCTGGAGATCTTTCGTACCCATGGACGAATTTACGAACACGCTGCTGCTGGCATTTATCATGTGCGTCTGGATGATGTATCGGAGGCGCAACGACAGGTAGGTAAGGTTTCCGTTCTCGCTCTCGGATACGGTGGTGGGATCGGCGCCTTCCAGTCGATGGCCCGCAATTACAACGTCAAGGTTCCGGATGTTGAAGCCGACGAGATCAAGGTAGCCTGGCGCGCAGCTCATCCGCGCATCGTTCAGTACTGGTACGATCTCGAGAACGCAGCCATGCGCGCGCTCACCCAGGGCGGCAAGCATAGCGCCGGCGCGCCGGGCAGGCAAGTCACTTACCTGAAGAACGGATCGTTCCTGTGGTGCAGGCTGCCATCGGGCAGGGTGCTTTGCTACCCGTACCCCGAGATCCGTGTAGTCACTACACCGTGGGGGGATGAGAAGGAAGCGCTCACGTACATGACCGAACTGGACTCGACTCAGCGCAAGTCCACCAAGGTACTGGATGATCCCAACGCGAACGGTGCGTGGCAGCGCATCAGCACCTACGGCGGATCCCTCGCTGAGAACGTCACGCAGGCAGTGGCTCGCGATCTGCTGGCGTTCAGCTTGCAGACACTCGAGGCGAACGGTTTCAAGGTAGTAATTCACGTTCATGATGAAGCTGTAGTTGAAATAACAACATCATGCGATTGTGATACACTTCGTCGTATCGAAACGTTAACGGCCGAGGCGCCCGCCTGGGCAGCCGGCCTGCCGACCAAAGCTAAAGGCTGGCGCGCACAGAGATATCGGAAAGGCTGATAGTGGACAGGCTCGAATCAGCACTTGAACTGGCAGAACGTGGATTCTGGATTTTCCCGTGTGTTGAGAACGGGAAGAAACCGGCCGTTACGGATTGGCCGAACCAGGCTACCCGGGATGCGGACCAGATCCGCTCATGGTGGCATTCGCGTGACTACAATGTTGGGATTTCCACATCGCGATTCGGAAACAACAACGCTCTGGTAGTTGTCGATGTGGACGTGAAGGGGGAGAAAAATGGTGATGCATCGGTCTTTGATCTCGAAATGCAGGGCATGGTATTACCGATCAGTCTTGAGCAGGCGACTCCAAGCAGCGGTCGCCACATCATATATTCCGCAACCCATGCCCTCAAGCAGGGCGTTAACGTTCTGGGCCCGGGCGTCGATATCCGGTCGAAGGGTGGATACATCGTTGGCCCGGGCAGCGAGATCGATGGCCGCGCCTACCAGCAGATCGACGGCCACACGTCTCCCGAAGAAGCACCACAGTGGCTGGTCGATCGACTGGGTAAGGCTGTCAGTGTGGATCGGAATGCTGATGTTCTGCCTAGGGACGTGGACTCTGATCGCGCGCGGAATCGGGCACTTGATTTTCTCAAGGTAGCCCCGCGCGCAGTTCAGGGAGAGGGTGGAGACGAGGCCACTTACAAGGTGGCGGCCAGGCTGAAGGACTTCGGATGCAGCCAGGAGCAGGCAGAGCAGTTGCTGCTATTCCACTGGAACGAGGATTGCACTCCCCCCTGGAGCTGCGAAGAACTAGTTGCGAAGGTCGCCAACGCTTACAAGTACGGACAGGAACAACCGGGCGCGGCCGCACCGGAAGCGGTATTCGCGGCAGCTCCGGAACCAGCAGAGGAAGAAAGCCAGCCACCGTATGCAGGGTTCAACCAGAACTACGCATTCACGACTGCCGGCGGCGGCCATGTGATCTGGGAGACTACCGGACCTGAAGGCCAGGCTGCTCTCCAGCACATGGATCTGAACACGTTCCACATCAAGCACGCATCGCGCACACTGCAGGTCGGCAACAAGAATACTCCGCTCACCAAACTGTGGCTGGCCTGGAGCGGGCGCCGGTCCTACGACGGTTTCGTTTTCAAACCGGAGCAGGATGCGGGACCACGCTGGTACAACCTGTGGCGTGGATTCTCGGTTGAGCCTGCAGACTCGCCAGAGCACCCGATGGTTACAAGGTTCATCGAGCACTGCCGCGAGAACGTCTGTGACGGAGATCCGAAGCTGACTCAATGGTTGATCGGGTACTTCGCGCACATGGTTCAGCGCCCATGGGAAAAGCCACTGGTCGCACTGGTCTTCAAAGGCAGAAAGGGGACGGGAAAAAACGCGCTTATCGAACGAATCGGCAAGCTTGTTGATTCGCATTTTCTGCTCACTTCTAAGCGCCGTTATCTTGTCTCTAATTTTAACGGCCATTTTGAGTCTTGCCTGTGCCTGGTCCTCGACGAAGCGTTCTGGTCGGGGGACAAAGAGTCGGAAGGAATCCTGAAGGATCTGATCACAGGCGACCACCACGTCATCGAGCACAAAGGCAAAGAAACATACAAGGTCGCCAATCTCACCCGGGTTGTGATCATCGGCAACGAAGACTGGCTTGTGCCGGCCTCAGTCGATGAACGCCGCTTCGCCGTCTTCCAGATGGGCGAAGGCAAGATGCAGAACCGGAAGTATTTCGAGGAGCTGCGCGTTGGCCTGGACGGTGGGGGCAATAGTCATCTGCTGCGCTACCTGCTCAACTTCGATCTCTCAACCGTGGATGTGAACTGCGCACCGCAGACCCAGGCACTGCTCGACCAGAAGATAGCCACCATGGAGCCGATGCCGAACTGGTGGCACGACTGCCTGTCCGAAGGCTCGGTTGCCTCCGGAGATTTCGGTGGGGCATGGCCAACCGTTGTGCCGACCCATAGGCTACGCACCGCATTCGAAGCCTGGGCCCGGCGCCACAACATAAAGAGCCGTCTCAAATCCGATGTGGAATTCGGCAAGAAGCTGAAGTCCATGGCCCCGTCGATCCTGCACAAAAAGATCAGGGTAGACGGCCACCTGAATTACGGCTACGAGTTCCCGTCGCTCGACAAGGTGCGCGAGGACTGGGATGCGTTTGTGGGACACACCGAACAGTGGGGCGAGGAATGACGGCTTTCTATAACGAGTTAGATCCATATGCAGCGCAGTGGCTGCGCAACCTGATAGATGCCGGTCACATTGCGCCCGGTGTTGTTGACTCGCGTTCGATTGAAGACATTACGCCAGGAGAACTTGATGGATACAGCCAGTGTCACTTCTTTGCAGGAGTCGGAGTCTGGTCCCTTGCATTACGCAGAGCAGGATGGCCGGATGATAAGCCCGTGTGGACAGGTTCTTGTCCCTGTCAACCTTTCTCCGCGGCTGGCAAAAGAGCGGGGACTTCTGACGAGCGGCACTTATGGCCGTCCTTCAACCACCTCATTTCCTATCACCAGCCTGCAGTCGTGCTTGGAGAGCAGGTTGCGAGCAAGGACGCGAACACTTGGATCGACCTTGTACAAGCTGACGTGGAAGCGCTGGGTTACTCCTTCGGGTGTCTCCCGTTCCCGTCTGCGGGCATCGGTGCTCCGCACATCCGAGACAGAGCATACTGGCTGGCCGACTCCGAATGCAGTCGAGACTGGCGAAAGCTTGGAGACGGTGCTGGCACGGAAGCAGCGGCACAAGGACGAGGGCCGCAAGATTCCTGGCCTGATGAAGCTGGGGACCGCAGTGCAACTCGCGTCATGGCCGACACCATGCAGTCAGGACGGACCCCACGGCGGCCCATCGCAGGGGACGGACAGACTACCAGCAGCAGCAGCGTTGAGTGGTTGGCCAACAACAACAACAAGGGATTGGAAGGATACGGGGAACCTGGACAACAGTTCGGTGCGCAAGGATGGCAAGTTGCGCAACGATACGCTGGGCAGGATTACACATCTGGCGGGGTGGCCAACACCGATGGCCGGGACGCCGGCACAGAACGGCTACAACGAAGCGGGCAACACAGACAGCAGCAGGAAGTGTGTAGACCTGTGCCTGACATCGCAGCCGGCCCGGTTAACGGTATCTGGCGAGCTGCTGACTGGCTCTTCTGCAGGGATGGAAAGTGGCGGCCAGTTGAACCCGGCACATTCCCGCTGGCTCATGGGGCTGCCTCCAGAGTGGGACGCCTGCGCGCCTACGGCAACGCCATCAACGTTGAAGCGGCTAAAGAATTCATCCTCGCTTACCAGGAAGCAGTAGCCCTGAAAGGACTGATGCAGTGAACCAACGTGAAGGAGCAAACACAACAGTGAATCTGTTAGCGGAAGAAGCAGCCAAGAGGCTCAGAGTATCCAAGGGGACGCTGGCCAACTGGCGTACAGCCGGTGGCGGCCCGCGTTACATCAAGTTCGGCCGTCGCGTGCTTTACCCCGAAACGGAACTGGCCGCATTCGAGCAGCGCTTCACATACTCGAGTACCGCGGAAAGCACTGTTGACTCTAAGGTTTAATCACGGGACAATAGTGTTGATATGCCAACACGTTGCTGAATTCGCCATAGGATGGGGGATCGACGGTGGACCTTTCCGGACAGTTTTGGTTAAGTATCGCTGTCGAGGCAATCATTGGTGTAGCCATCCTGGCAATGATGAAACAGCAGTTGAGCGACCTGGTCGGATGGGTCAAAGCCGTGCAGTCGGATGTGAAGGAACTGCAGGGCGGCCATACCGACCATGAAGGCCGAATCTCCCACGTCGAGGGAAGGCTCGGTATCGATCGGAAATAGTGTGGACCCTAAACAGAAAGCATTCCTCGATCTCATCGCCTGGTCGGAAGGGACCAGCACGCATCCGCTGACGAAGTGGAATGGCTACGATGTGATCGTTACCGGAGTGCGCGGGCAGGAAGTCTTCTCGAGCTTCGCCAATCACCCGTTTGCCGCAGGCAGGGAACCGCAGGTCATTCGCAGGAATCCGCTGCTGACCTCGACTGCCGCCGGCCGATACCAGCTTCTGCTGCGCTACTGGAAAATCTACCGGGAGCAACTTGGGCTCATCGACTTCTCGCCGGCATCGCAGGATGCTGTTGCACTCCAGCAGATCAAAGAGCGTGGAGCCCTGCCACTTATCGCCAACAGTCAGACTGACCAGGCGATCCGCGCGTGCTCCAACGTCTGGGCATCGCTGCCAGGCAACAACTACGGCCAGGGCGGCAAGACCATGAAGGCATTGCTCGATCATCACTCAACGCTGATTGAAGCGTAAAGGAAGGATCCCATGGCAGTCCTCAAGATCATCGGAATCGTATTCGTTGGGATACTGGTCGCAGTCGGGATTCTTATCGGGTTGTTTCTGCGCCAGATCGAAAAGAAGGGTTGGAACCAGTAAGGAGAGGGATCATGAACGTAGGCGGATTCGTTAAAACCATTCTCCCGTGGATCGGCGCCGCGGCATCCGGCAACGTGCCGGCCCTTGTCTCCCTGGCTTCCGATGCTGTGTCGAAGGCAGTAGGCAAGCCCGTAGCGTCCACCTCAGATGCGATTGCCGAAGCAGTGGCTGGCGCAACTCCGGACCAGATCCTCGCGCTCAAGCAAGCGGATAATGACTTCGCTGAAAAGATGCGGGCCATGGGCTTCCAATATGCGGAAGACGTAGAAAAGATCGCAGCCGAAGATCGTGCCAATGCGCGCCAGAGGGAGACGACCCTGCGCGACCGTCTTCCTGCCATCCTCTCTATAAGCATCACGCTCGGTTTCTTTGGATTGCTAGCGTTGATGATCTTCCACGTCATGCCCACATCTTCGGAAAAGATCATCGACATCATGGTCGGTTCTCTTGGGACCGCATGGATTCAGGTGGTGAGCTACTACTTCGGATCTTCGGCGGCCCACGACGCAATGACAGCCAAATCGTAAGGAGGAACCATGAATATCATCGGCATCGCCTGCTTGCTCCTGATCTCGTACGCAGTGGTGTTTTACTGCGGCGTTAAGTACTCGGACAGTGTTAACGCCAAGGTTGCCTCCGAGAAGGAAGCGATCAAAACAGGAGCGGAGAAGTTCATCGAAAAGCTGTAGACCGGAGGAACATTGGCCGATCAAGGGCATAGAATTTCTACCGACCTTCAGGAAAACGTGCGTTCCATGTTGGCTCAAGGGCGCAGCCACCGTTCGATAGCCGCAGTGCTCGGCCTTCACCCTTCCACCGTTGACAGGTACGCGAAGATAGGCGCATTCAGACCACTTGATCGCCCGATAGTAACTCCAGTCAATCATAAGCAGGCAGAGTTCGACTGGCGTGAATGGGCAGAATGGGCGCAGCACGGTCAGAAGCTTAAAGCAAAAGGCTCGCGCACTCAGAACGAAGAAGCGGTATTCGAACTCGGCGACGGCAAGCCCATCATCCTGGCTACGTTTTCTGACCAGCACATTGGCGCATGGGGCTGCGACTACAGTCTGTTCTGCAAGATAACCGACGAGATCGTCAACACACCGAACCTCTACATGGTGATGCTCGGTGACGAGACAGAACACGCCATCAGGCTGCGCAGCGTGCTCGAGGTTACATCACAGATCTTCACTCCTGAAATTCAAGAGCGATTCATCGAAGCGTGGATCCGCGAAGTTGACCACAAGATCGCGTGGGCTGGCTGGAGCAACCACGGTATTGAACGCCAGGAAAAGCTTGCGGGCTCGAGCGTTCTGAAGAACCTGATCAGTCGCCACGCCACCTACTTCAACGGCCTGGCACACGTTCGGCTGAAAGTAGGGAAGCAGGAATACAAGGTAGCGTCGAACCACAAGTTCGCCGGCAACTCGATGTACTCGCGCGTCCATGGCCCGAAGCGCTACATCCGGATGGAAGCACCGGACAGGGATATCGTTCTGCAGGGCGATCTGCATACGCCAGAGTTGGACATGTACCACGAAGGCGGCAAGATGCACGTTGCCATTACCACCGGCAGCCTGCATACGCACTCGGGCTACGGCCAGCGCCACTTCAGCCTGCTCACCATCCCGGCGTACCCGTGCATCGTTCTCTATCCGGACGAGCACAAGATGGTCCCGTTCTGGTCGATTGGTGAAGCTGTAGCACATTTGAGGTAATCCGCTGCGACCAATGTGCGACCAGTGTGAAAATCGAAATACTCTAAATATCTTAAAACAAAAGAGTTAAACTAAAGTTTGCATCTCATTCAGTTTCATACTTGACATGTTCACGCCCCTTCACGCATAATCACGTTCGTAATAATTTCAATCACTTAGCAACTAGGAGGATCACGTGAATTCATCCTCGACAGCGACAGATTTGCGACTAGCGAGCCCGAGTGCGACCAATATGCGACTAGCGAAGTCCACTAAATTTTTATCAGAGGCTCGCGTCAAAGACGCAAAACCAGGCGACATTCTGCGCGACGAAACCGTCCCCGGGCTAAGTCTGCATGTCTTCACAAAGCGGAAATCCTTCTACCTTTATTTTCGCACCAAGAGTCGAAAAGAACGCCGGCCGAAGCTTGGAGATTACGGAATAATCACTCTCACCCAGGCACGTGCTACTGCCAAAAAGATGCTGGCTGATGTCGCTCTCGGCGGCGATCCGGTGGCCGTTCTGGAAGGCAAGAGGGACGAGCCCACCATGGCAGATCTGTGGGTTGAGTTCTGGAAGCGTCATGCCAGCAGGAACAAGTCCGCGCCAGAGTACCGGCGCCGTTGGGCGAATCTGATCGAACCTGAGTTCGGCAGGGAGAAGATATCGTCGGTCCAGTTTCCCCACGTGTGCAACTTCCACGAAGCCGTAACCAAAGACCACGGCCCGATCGAAGCCAACCAGGTGCTTGCCGAATTGTCCGTAATGTTCAACTTTGCGCATCGGCCACTGCAATGGTTTGAAGGCAGCAACCCGTGCAAGGGAGTTCGCCGTAACAAGGAGACGAAGCGCAGGCGCAAGGCCAGCCGTGAGGAACTGGCGCGCATGGTGACGCGGCTGCGGAAGGATCTGGACGGGCAGCACACCGCTGGAGCTGCATTCATTCTGCTGCTGCTGTTTACCGGGGCTCGCAAGAGCGAGATCGCGCATACACGCTGGGACAACATTCACGGCAATCGGATCCTGCTCGATGAGCACAAGACCGATGACGGTGGCTATGCCAGGATCATCTACCTGCCGCCACCGGCACTCGAACTGATCCACACCTATCTTCCGCGAACCAACGGAACCATCACCGGCATCCAGACACCGAAGACGCTCTGGCACACGATCTGCCGAGAGGAGAATCTCCCCGATCTCCATCTGCACGATCTGCGCAGGACGTTCGCCAGCGTGGCGCTCTCAACAGGAATGGTGTCGCTGGAACAGGTGATGCAGATGCTGGGCCACACCAACGCTCAGACCACGAAGGTTTACGCCTGGCTGATGGAAGACTCGGCCACCGAGGCTATTAACCTGGTGGCCAGTCATATCGAGCCGAAGCTGTTGGCGTGACTCACGCCATCCTCGAATCAGCGAGCGGCACTGCTGGCTTCGGTTTTCTTCAGCTTGCAAAATGGCTCGCCGTTGACTGATTGCAGTTCCTGCGTTGGGCCGCAATATTCCTGAAGCCCCTTGAGCGTAACCTCGAACGCTTGAGCTGCACGTTGGGCTGCTGTCTGCGCAGCCAGCACCTCGGCCTGCGCCCGCCAATATTGCGCTCTCTGCGCGTCTGTGATTTGAGGCGGCTTCGGCGCGTTGTCCTGGGCTAAAGCAGTCGATGCCATCACAAGCAATGCGATTGCGAGTTTCAAAATGATGCTCCTTTAGCAATGTGTGACGATTCCGAGAATGGAAGCAAAGCTAGCAGTCGGGGTTCCGGTGCAGGTCACGCCCGCCGTGGCTCCCGAGTAGTAGCCGGTCATGTGTACGTTGCCGCTGTTATCGATGCCGTAGGAGTTGCCGGTACCAACGGTCAGCAGGTAGGCCGGGGTGTTGTACGATCCGCCTGTTCCGACCCACAGATTCCCCGCTGTAAACGACATTTTCTGGCCATCGCTGTAAACAAAAGCGATTCCATTGCCGCCGCTGGTTAGCTGCGTCATGCCGTTTCCGAGAATCTGCTGAGTGAAGGTTCCGTAAGAGCTATTAAGCGTAAGGTTCGGTGCGGGACCGGTTCCGTACAACGTCAAATTTCCGTTTGCATCTTGATAGAGTCTTTGCGTGGTCCCATCAGCCCTGTAAAGACTAAAACCATCGGTGTTGATCTGAAGGCCAGCCGAAGCGGTCAAGTTACTCGAACCGTTTCCAAGAATCTGGAGCTGCAATGATCCCACGCCCGGCCATGACCATTTCCATATCGGAATTAGTCCCTGCCAGATCATCGTTGTGGACGGAGTCATATTGATGAGCGTCGGCGTCGAATTTGTGGCGATCGCAGCGCCCAACCCCGGTAGTAATGCTCCCTCTACCTGCGTCTTTATATCTGTGTGCCCAAGTGTTGTCGGGTGAATCGTGTCCAAATAGAGGCCCTGAGTGTTTCCGGCTGTGTAGGTTCCCCATTTATTCCAGACACTAACGACGGGAATGCCCTTGGACTGATACCACTGAGTCACCCCGTTGACCACTGAGTCCATCGCTGTCGTCTGTCCACTTGGCGGTTCGGAGATGATACCGCCCACAGGGATATTCTTCGCCATTAACGCAGTCACGATTGTGTTGAGGTTAGCCGTGATCGCGGAAGTGCTGGACCACCCATCGTTTTGTCCAAGCGCGATCAGTGAGGAAACCTTCGCCGGTAACCAGGTCATCCAACTCGTGTCATAGCTATATGCGGAAGTAGCGGCTCCAGCAATCGAGGCGTTCCACAACCTGACGCCCGTTGTTCCCGCCGTTATGTTGAATCCAAACAAATAGAGATAGCCGGAAGCAGGCGCGACAGCGCAAACAGTATGCCCCGTTCCGTTCGGCGTCAGCGTTACGGTTACCGCAGCGGCGGGCGTAAGCGACCCGGTCGTACTACCGCCGTAGGTTCCCACTGTGCTGCCGTCTACAGTAACCGTCCAGGCAGCGCTGTTCGTATAGGTGTAGTAATAAAGCGTCACCGTATCGACCCAAGTAGTCGTGTATGTAGGCAGACAGGCCGTCGCTGACGCGGTCGCTTTGCCGATGCTATAGATTAGCGTCGGTGAGGCTTGATAGATCGCTCCGGGGACTCCAGTCCAGGTTCCCGTTGTGCTCGGACTGCAGCTGGAATTTCCGCCGTTCATCATCATGCACATGCCGCCCTTGTTGCTGTAATAGTTGGGCGTCACACCGGGGAATGCGCGCTGCAAGTCGCCATATAACTGCAACTGGTTCGCCCATCCGCTTTCATTGGATGGAGTCGCTCCTGAGCCTTGGCTGATGGAGTCTCCCAGCACGAGCAGCGTTACCGGAGCAGATGCCGCCGACTGAAATACGCCCGACCAGGGTGTGTTTGATTCATTCGCGCCGAGCGCGTAAGACGCGGAGGTAAGTGGACCGTTCAATAATCCGCCAGATTTAGGCAAGTATTGCGGTGTCTGCGCTGTTGCCATTACCGCAGTAACGAGTACAAAAATGAGTCCTGACTTTTTCATGATCCTCCCTACGCAAACAACGCTACGGTGATCGGTCCATTGATGGGAGCGCTAATAAAGGTGATCTGCCATACGCTGCCGCCGACATTTACCACCGGGATTAAATAATCGACAGACGGTGTCTGGAAAACACCCCCGGCAAATACCATCGGAACTGGAGGAGATCCGGACGAGGCCAGGAAGGTGAAGACGTTATTGCTGCCGTCCACTACTCCAGCCGCTACCTGCGGACCAGGAACGCCGCGGCCTGGAGCCGGTGCCATCAGCGACAGGTTTCCGTTTGCATCAAACACCAACATTTTCCCGGCGCGGGTCGCCGCATCCGCCAATTGCGTTTCGGTCGATGAGTCCGTGACGGGAATCTTGATTGCCCGGTCAACCTGCTCCCTGAGCTGCTGGACACCCATCGTCAGCTTGTCGAGTGCCTGTTCATGGCTTGCGGCTGGAAACGGATCGTTAGGAACGTACTCGCGAAGCTGGGTAAAAGAAACGCTGCGCGTGATGGTAAGCTTTTGCTGCGCGCTCGGAATGGGAAACGTGAGCGACGGTATCAGCGTTATCGAACCGCCAGTCCCGCTGCCGGCCCCGATTACCGCGTATTCATCCGAAAGGAGCAGCGGGCGGATATTGGGTGGGTATACGCTGTTGTCCTGCAAAAAGACCGAGATGTCGGTATCGAGGAGGAAGTAGAACGGCACAGGGAAAGAGGTCGTAGCCCCGTTTCCGGTGTAGTCTGCGCGAGATACTTCACTTTGGACAGTCATCTTACCTCATTCCCGTGCGCTTACATTATCGCAACACGTTTAGATTTCCACAACCTACTGGACGTGCGGAGCCTCACCCATTTTCTGCTGAATCGCCGTGATGATCCGCTCCGATTCCGACTGCAACTCGGCTTCGGGAAGAGCCTTGTACTTTCCCCACGAATTCGCCTTCTCGAATACCTGCTTGAAAACCTGGGTCTTGAAGTAGTCAGGCATCTCGGCGTAACCGGAAGATGACATGATGGTTCCGAGCAGTTCGTGCGCCATTTGGCCGGATTCCGTGCCGAATACGTCCCGCTGCTCCGGAGTCAATTGGACCTGGCCGATCTTGTTGTCACCCTTGGACGGCAGATGTACCGACTTCGGCGCCTCCGGGTTACCCACCCCGAGCCGTGCTGCTTCCTGCCGCACCGGATCGTTGGAGATGGTTTTCTCCGTGATGGGAGATATGCCCCCAACCCGATCCGGATTGGCAACAGGCTCGCCAAAGATATCCCGACTGGGCATCAGCTTCTCACGCAGGCCGGGGATCCGGTTCTGAATCGCTTCCCTGACGCTGTTGATTTCCCGAACGTATGGATCTGTAAGCTGCGCTGTCTGTCCGACCAGGGCAGGAACAACGGAGCCGGCGAGCTGATTCAGGAAGGTAGGACCGTAGCGTGTGGGATCAGCCATCACCTGAACCAGCGTTGTCATGCCTGACAGGAAGGTTTGGCTGGTCACGGCATTCGAGAAAGCGGTGGCAAGGATCTTCGGCAACTTGTCACGCTCGCCTTCGCTCATGTACTCCCAGGCTTCGGACATATCGGCAGACATCCCGATCAGCGAGCCCACGGGTTGAAGACGCTGGTACGAATACCACTTGTCGTTGATCTTGATCGAATACGGCTGCCAGCCTGATGCCTGCATGGCGCGGCGTTTGCTTGGATCCGGATCACCGGCGCCCGAGATGTTTCCGGACATTGCCCAGCTCGACGCCATGGCAGAGATCGCAGTGCCTACGGCCATTTCAGCGAACGCCCTTTGCGCTTCTGATCCACCTTTTCCCACAGCTTCGCGCCACTCACCGACCACCGGGGCTGCCGGCGACAGGCGAGCCATTTCTTTGAAGATGTTGAGCGGAGTGCGGATGAAGGGCACAGCCCACTCGAGATGCCACTGCTTGACGAAGTTCTGGACCGCTCGGCCCGGTTCGCCCAACGGAGCCTGGAAGACCAGGCGCGCAGCTTCCTTCTCAGCGAATTCAGCCTGCGCGGCGGAAAGACCGTTCATTGCTAGTTCGGCTGTACGCTCGCGGAATTCTCTTGAAAGAGGATTGAGCCCTTCCTTCGCAGCCTGGCGAGTAGCGATCGTATAGGCTTCGCCGCTTTCAGCCATCGAGCGCGATACAACGTCCATCGCCTGCAGTGCGCGGAAAGGAGTCCGGATGACGTAGCCCAGTCTGCCGGGGATTGCGCCACCCGATTCTGCTTTACCGGGGACGTTGACATCCGTCATAAAAGCGTCCCGCGCGCCCCGCAGACCGTCCATCACTCCCTGCAGATTGCCGACAATGCGCGCGAATGGCTCCATGTAATGGGCGCCTTCAGCAGAACGCCCTACCACGTTGAAGCCCGCAGCCACGGCATCGACCACCGGGCGCATAGCCGCAAACGAAACGTTGCTCAAAACATTGGCGACGTGCGTCACAGGACCGGATACCAATCCGGCCTTCCACACTTCGATCATCTTGTCCCACGTGGTCGCCTTTACCGCATCCTTGGCAAACCTGAGAGCGCCGGCAGGGTTATCGATCTCAGCCAGCATGGCCGCCAGTTGTTCGGGCTTTTTACCGAACCGGGAGATCAGATCGCGGATCTGCTGCGCGCGTTCTGCGGCAACTCTCGTTTCCTTAAGGATGTTGAGCGCGCGACCGGCTTCAGCTCTCGCGCCGAGGAATTCAGCCTGGATCATGGCTGCACGATCAATGCTGGCCAGGAACTCGGCTGTCTGCTCCGGAGTCCGCTCAGTTTCAGGCGTCTCCAGAAAGGCGCGCGCCTTGGTGGCCATGTCTTCGGCAGCACCTTGCAGCATCTGTTTGCGCGCCAAAAGCTCCGCTGCGCCTGCAGGAGTGCCGGGTTCGCGTGGCTGGAAGGGTTCAGTCGAGCCGAGCTGGTCAGCAATCCATGCCCCGGCTTCATGCTGCGTCTGCTCCCACGTCACCGTCCCGCGGCGTTGAGTCTGGATTTCTGATTCGTAAACTGTGGACAACCGGGACATCGCAGCATTCGCGTCATCCGGCGTGTTGATGTAGTTGTAATTGACTTCGGTTGGGCGTGCGGGTTCCCCGGCAACCTGAGTCACCGGGCCGAAGGGTTGCTCTACGACTGATTTAAGCTTCTCACCGGAGACGGCATCCTCCGCATTGGTTTCGCGTGCGGCATCGTCGTAGGCACGGGGAATTTCGCCGACCATTCCCGCAGCCTTTTCTTCCGGTGTAGCTTCCGGTGCGGCATCCAGCGCGTCCATCAACTTCTCAGGCGCAGCGGTCAGATCCTGTGCGATCTCCGGATTCTTCTGCGCATCGGACAATACCTGCTCTGGCCGAATTCCTGTTTTCGCGTACACGTTGCGCAGGCGACCGGCTGCCAGTTCTGCACTCTTGAACCCAACCATCAGAATGGCGGCATTCATGAAGTCTTCAGGTTCAGGTAAGCGACCCTCGAGCGCTGCCGGCGCAACCGTGATCGTGCCGAGTTCTGCGAGGGGGGTTGCTACCTTCACACCCGTCTCACCGATGAGCGGGGTGGCTAACTTGGCAGCCTTTCCAACTCCACCTGTGAGTGCGCCGATCAGCGCATCCTTTCCCGTCGCCTTCAGAACGATCTTGGCGCGCGAGAGAAAGTCTGCGGAGTTCACTGCCTGCTTTGACTCGTAAGCCTGGGCCAACGCTGTGCGGATCGCGGTCGGAACTGCGAATGCTCCAGCCCCGCCACCTACCGCTGCGCCGACCACGTTACCGACCACTGGAACTTCTGAGCCAGCAGCCCCACCGGCAGCCGCACCAGCCAGCCCGCCGGTAATCATCTCCGGAAGCTCGGATGCCATCTGCGTTGCGCTGGCGGCCAGTTTCTCGTACCACTTGCTGTGCTGCGGATCGAGCACCACGTCAGGCAACTTGCCCCTGATCCACAAGCCTGTGGCTGATCCTTGCCACCCAGCTTGCGCGTAATCGAGCAGACTGCTGGCTGCTTTCGGGTGATAGCCGGAATCGGATGGAGAGTAGACGATGGGGTCGTTATCCCACGGATGCGGTGAACTTCCGGTTGCCGGCGTTACGATCGGATCATCCTGCCAACCCATATCACTGTTTCACTCGTACGTTCCCTCGGTCGTCCAGGTACGAGTCCCCTTTCTTCAAGTTGGCGTACTGCGCCATGGTTGGAAGGTTCGTGGTGTTAACTGTTTTGTGGGCTTGCTGCGCCATGAGCGATGCGGCGTTCGGCCAATAGCGTTGCAGGTTCTCCGGAGAAAGCTGGTATTCGCTGGAACCCGGAGTTAGAAGAACACTTGGGTCTTTATTTTCCCGGCGCTTCGCGTCGATCGCGTTGTTCAGATCAACCGTGAACCGATAGTAAGCATCGTTCGCCTGGGTTGCGCCACCGGGCAGGGTAGCTTCAAAGGAGCGCACGAACGTGCCGTAGGCTTTCTCTCGCGCGCTTTGTATCAGCTTCCCAAAATTGCTGCCGGTTCCGTCCCGCATCTGCTCGACTTCCTGGCGCAGAAAGGCGTACTCACTACCGGAGATTCCACCACGGCGAAGGCTGTCCATCACCGGGTCCATGTTGTAAGTCTTTGTCGGATCGGTATCGGCAGCGTGAATCTGCAACAGCAGGCGCCGTACTTCACCGGGATGCGATCTGTTCGCAGCGTCGTTCAACTCACGCGAGCGCTGCATCTTGTAATCGACCAGGTGCTGCTTCTCCTGCCATGAAAGCGTTGGATCGTCCACGATCTCTCGGTCTGTCGGCGTACCACCGTGAGTTTTGGGATCGATAATGCGCTGCATGAACCCATCGGTAACAAGATCGCGCTTCTTGTTGAGTTGGTAATCAGCGTCCTCTTGCGCCCGATGCGCCATGGACATCCGCATGTTCTGTAGCTGAACTGCGTCACCGACGATCTGATCCTGCTGCTCAAAAGACAGGTTCTTAAGAAAGGGCAGGGAAGAATCAACCGATGCTCTGCTTACAGGCTGAACGGGTTGCACGGCCACCGGCTGCGCATTAGGGTCAGCGACCATGCCCGAACTCTTCATGACTCGCTGAACGTAGTCGGAAGCATCCGTTGGCAAATGAGCCTGCCATCCGTCTCCCCAACGGGAGAGAATCTGATCAAGAGCAGGAGCACCGATGCTCGAGGCAGCCACCGCTTTCGTGTAATCGCCGGCATACTTCGATAACAGGGCAGACAGGGAAGCCGCTTGCTGTGTTGGATTCGGAGCGCTCGACGTGTCCAGTTGCGCCAGAAGGATGTTCGGGTTTACGCCTTTCTGGGCAGCGGCAGTCACTGCCTGCGGAGCGATAGCTTTTGTTGCATCACTGACCGTAACCACGCCACCGGGGGCTTTGCCCGCATCAATGATTTTCCACGCCGGCTGAAACTCTGCAAGCACGGTCGGATCCATCGACGCGAGAACCTGCTCCGGATGGTTCTGCACGTATCCCTTAGCCGCAGCCCAGTTAGCCTGCTGCTCAAGTTTTATTTTGAACTGGTCGCGCGTAGTCTGCGGGACTCTCGCGAACATCCCGTTCGGGTCATCGATTGCCGCTTTGCCCTGCGCTATCGCGGTAGTAAGCTGCGAAGGATCCTGAAACACCGTAGACCCAACAGACTTCTCGAGCAGATCAGCTTTGTTGACCGCATCCCTGGCGGCCAGGTCACCCTGTATGTCGATAGCGCGAACACCGAACTCCGAAACCATGTTCGCGGATAAAACGTCGAATGCCTTCCGGCCAGCTCGCGTCTTTACAGAATCACCGAACTTCTGGAAGTAGTCGCCCATATCCTTCATGAGCGTTGGCGCGAAAGTGTCATCCCCGGGCTGCGCCTGGTTGGCGCGATCTTGCATCGTTTTCGTCCACTCGGCCCGGGCTTTCGCCATGTTGACGTGGACGTTGGTCACATCTTCGGTATCGTTGAAGCGCTGGACTTGCTCACCGACACCTTGAACGGCATCAGCCATGTTCTGCCAGGCTTGCCCCATCTGCGCGCCGAAGTCAGCAGGGTTGGACTGCGCGTTAACGCCACCCTGCGGCAGTGCCTGGTCGGTATATGTGTCAATTCGAGGCATTTGGCTTCTTTCCCCAACCGTATGTGTCCTGCCCGTACTCGTAGAACTTGGTAGCCCCGGCAAGAATGTCCGATGTCGCGTTCACCCAGCCGGCAGACATCGCGTTCTTACCTTGCGCGGTATCGAGCTGACTCTGGTCGCTGTATCCAAGGGACCGAAGCTGATAGTTGTAACGAGTGGTCATGGAATCCAGCGTGGCTTCGCGCGTGCTGTCCGCTAGAACATCTGACGGAGATCCGGTTGACGCATCGACTCCCGCCGCACCGAAAGTAGCTATAGCCGAACCTTGTTTCCGTTGGGCATCACGCTGCTGCGCCTGCACGGCAGCCTCACCTTGAGCCCGAGCCGCATCGGCATTCTGCTTCGCAATCTCAGCGTTGTAGTTAGCGCTCGCCTGCTGCGCCTGCGCAGACCGCACTGCGCCGATAGCAGCGGTCGCAGATGAGGCTGCGGTCATGATCAGCGGCAATGCCACAAGAATCGGCGCCATGCTATTTCACCCTCGAGTAAAGTGCGCTGTCTCCACCATCCACACGGAATGCGCGCATCCGCTTGGCTTCAAGTTCAAATCCCAACTTCTTCAACCACCGATGACCCTGTGCAAAATCACAATCGCATTCGGCTTCAATGCGGCGGTATGGGAGCATATCAAGAAACTGAAGTACGCCACGATGGATGCCGACGAAATGTTTGCCCGCCTGGCGATCGATGAACGACCAGAGCAGCGCCCGGTTCTCCCATAACTCGACCACGCCACCGACCAGCATCGGGTAATCCTCGACCAGGGCAGTGAAGGCATATTGGCTTTCAAGCGATTTCGCGTACTCCTCCGTGACCCACGAAGAGTAATGCGCCTGCCCAGGCTGCAATTGCATGGCCAGGAGATGTTCCGCTTTGTAAGGCACTACGTTCATCCACCGTCCTGTGTCTCGAGCTGTGCTGCCAGCAGCGTTATGTTGCTGGGGAGTGGATCATCCTGCTGCCATGAAACCTGACCTTCCAAGTCGTAAGAGCCTTCGTAACTCCAGCGCTTGTCACCGCTGAATAACCCAACCGACTGATCCATGGCCATTGATGAATCTCTGAATGGCTCAGGGATAGCAGGAACTCCGTTTACCATCGTGGTCAACGTATGTCCAACCGTCTGGAAGAACCGGAAGATGACACGATGAATGCGCTTGTACTTACCCTGCGCCGGCCCATCTGCGCCACCGGCTTCGATGCGCAGCGTCTTCCCATTGCTTGAATACTTCAGACCTACCTGCACCACACTGGCCTGCCGGGTCAAAGTAATTTGACCTGTACCATCCACGGTGCAGTCTGGATGAGTCGCCCCATCGGCAAGAACTCCGACCACCGTGTTCTTGAGCCACGTCAAACCTGTAACAGTTGTGGTGAGTGGACCGTCATATTGAGCACTTGAGTCAAGGAACACTCCGTACTTAACCTGGTCCCCGTCTTCCCAGTACTTCGTCATTACCTCGACGTAGCGCCTCGTCACGCCATCGATCGTGCGCTTTGCCACCAGCCAGAGTTCATCTCGCGTCGCATCGGATGACGGAATTGCGGCAATGCTTTCTACTACAGCCGAACCGCCGATAGTGTGCCGATGCCAGCCGACGCACTCCTGATCCTTGTCATACGCAATACCGACCAGCATTCCGTCATTGCGGATAAGCCAAAGCTGCTGGTGCGGGGCCAACGCCACGGCAATCTGCTTGATCCCCGTCTCGGTCAGGTGCTCGGATACAAGCGAGATATCCGGAGCCTGGAAGGTGTTGATGACATACTGGTACGTCATCTCGCGCAACTTGCGCCCAGTGCGCTGGACAAACAGGGTGCTCTTGCCCACGCGAATGGCGGCCACTGGGGCTACACCGTAACTCGTTGTCTGCTTCGCGTTGATATTCGTGGGTGTAATCGCCTGCTGCAAATTGCTCGGCGCCACAACCCATTCTCCACCGGCAGTGCCGCAGAGCAGCCCCCACTCATCCGACACCATCCAGCGGATCGTGTTCATCGTGCTGGCATTCAGACTGAAGCCGATGGCGTTCGAATCAACCACCGTACCATCGATCTGGGTCGGCGCCATGTTCTCGTAGTCGGAGACGTTCGACCCATCGACCCGGCTAGGGTCTACCGAGGAACCAGCCCACACCAGTCTGTCCTGGTTGAACGAGACGCACGCAGGGTAATTACCCGGTCCCCAGAGTCCTAAACGCCAGAACGTAGTCGTGCTCGGAACGATCGGTGTAGGAGCGTCGATGATGACCGTAGGCGCCGAACCGTACCCCGTTCCGGTCACAGACATGGTCACGGATGTTACAACGCCGTTGGTGACCGAAGCGAAAGCGATCGCACCGCTGCCAGAACCGGAAATCGTAACTGCAGGCGGGCTCGCGCCGTAACCGGATCCACCATCAGTAACGGTCACACCGAACACGCTGCCGGCAGAAACGTTGGCGATCGCCTGCGCTGTCGCCGGAAGTTGCGCTCCAATCGGCGGTGCAATAGCCCACGTGATCTGTGTCGTGCTTACCACGCTCGCGATCGTTCCCCACAACCACACGCCACCAGTTTTGATGCGTAGCATCCGGCCAACATCGGAAGCCTGGAATCCCGAACCTTTATTGATGCCCGTGGTTCCGGAAGCCACAACCGTAACCGTCCCTGTGGTGCTGGATGGAGTCAGTGTTGTGGCTGTCGTGTTGAACGGGAGAAACGGCCCGTCCTGAAAAACAATGCCAGCCAGAGTCCAACTGGTAGCGCCGAGTCTCTGCAACTTTGCAGGGGGATAATTCGGATGCGCAATGTAGAGCACATCGGCAGATTGCGCGAACGACAAGTCCCAGAGTTCGTCCGGATCCGAAACAGCGTAAGGAGTCGTGACCTCGTAGGGAACTCCGCCACTTAACAGTTGTCCACCATTGGTAAAGAACCGGATGTATCCCTGGCCGAACTCGAGCAGGTAAGCCTGGGAGATCGAGAACTCGAAACGCACCATGCGCACAGGCTTGCTGGAGTCTTTGACTTCGGCGACGAACCGTGTTCCCGGCCGCCTGGTCAAAGCACCCTGCACCAACGGAACGTAGTTCTGGCAGAGTGCCAGGCCGTTCTTGTACTTGGCAATATCGACGCGACCCTGCGCCAGCGGCGACCATTCGCCACCGTTAAACGAGGTTTGGACCCACGATGCGCGCGGCATTACCGCACCCTCGCGAGCACCCAGTCATCTTCAACAGGAGTCTGCGGAAGCATCTCAAACGCTTTCGCCTTCGCTGCCGCGTCGAGCGCATCCCTATACTCAGCGTTCAGGAGCTGCTTTTTCTGATTCGACTGAGTCAGCGGCTCGCAAAGATCGCACGCCAGTGCAATGCAGAGCAGATCGTAAAACAGCGGATCGAACTGCGTACAATCAACAATGTCGGAGACGTAGCGAAGAAAGAGCGCCGGTCCCGTAACGGCGGGCTGCGCGCCACAACCGAGGTACGGAGACTGCATGAGGTTGGTTAGGATCTGCCTTCCCTCTACGGACCAATCCAGGAACGGGTCATTCTTTGGAAGAACTACGCGGATACAGTCCGCGGGCAGCGGGAATGCGTACTGGTATTCAAAGTTGGGAGTGACTGAGCTGGGAGCAAGAACAACACGCTTGATCGAAAAATTCCACGCACGTTTGCGGAGTTCGGCGCGACGATTGGAATCGAAGTTCACTGCGCAAGCCCGCGCCTCGCGCGAGTTGTCGCTGATGTCCATGATCGTTGCCGCGCCTACGCGGAGTAGGGCGCTATTGCAAATGTCCGTTTGCGATTGCGCCATGGGCCACTCCCGTTCTTTAACCGAGTCCTACAAGAGACGCATTCAGACCAGACGGTGTTCCGCTGGCGACACCCAGGCGAACCTGGCCGGCCGGAAGATCGATTGCTGTCTGCGCATAAGGCAAGGTGGTTGATTGGACCGCTGAACTGTTGAAGACGCTCACAACACTCCACTGCCCCGAAGGGAGCAGAAACTGCAAGCTCACGGTGGCTCCGCCTACCGTTCCGTCAACGCAGAACATGTACTCGCCACCCCGAATGTTGACGCCGCTTCCCGTTGCCGAGGCATTGGTAGCGAGGGTGTAGCTGTTATCATCCGCTCGGCGCACTGACATCCTATTCACCCCTTCTCAGGAGGCCCAGCTTTCGCACTGCTACAGAGGCCAATTCGAGCGGAGGATGAAGTTCCACAGCTTCTCAATGCAGAGAAGTGCAGCCTCACGGCTCGTAACGTTTGTGTTGTTGACGACGATCTCCACATCCTTGCTGGTGCTTGAGGAAGTGGAGGAAGCCGCTTGATATTCGTTGTCTGATACATTGACACCGTAGTAGTTGTTCGCCACGGCACACCCTCCCTTTCGAGGTCAGGACCGAGTCTCCCCGGTCCCTTCCCGATTCCCCAAACTAGTTGGGCATACTGTAGTAGAGATCAACCACCAGGTTGCCGGAAGCCGGCGCTCCAGCCGCAGCCAGCGTCACGATAACCTGCTCTTCAGCCGTAAGGCCGGGGTCCGCAGCTCCCACCACTGCCGTCTTGCCGAATATGGTCGGCGTGTCGGTAGTCGTGAAAGCAGCCGCAGCCTTGTACTTGGCGTTTGAAGCCGCAGTGCCGATGGCCAGGGTAGTTGTTCCGGACGAGGTATCAGCCGTAAGAACGCCGAACGCGAACGTCGCGCCAGCCGGCAGATTGCCTACGACCAAGGTGTCTGTGGTGGCCTGCGAGTTGTAAACGAAACTCGCGCGCAGTCTCTTCAAGCGGGCGCCATAGACCGTTGCCCGCGGCTTGTAGCCGACCGGGGCCGAAGTCTGGTTTGCGGAACCGCCGAGTTCAGTTGAAAGATAAGCAGCCATGGGCCGTCTCCGTTCTCAGAATTTTTGAAGCGCTGCCCGGCGATTAGACCGGGCAGGTTAGCTATACGCAGTTGATGACGCCGCAGCGCTTCTCTTCCAGCCGTGTGCCACCGAACGTGCCGGTGACGTAAACCTGCCAGGAGTTGCGCTTGTCAGGGCGACGATCGACTGACGCCTGAATGTCGTTCCACATGCCCAGTGCCAATCCGGACTTCGCCCAGAACGGAACCAGGTAGCGAGAGCCGGTGGTGTACTGGCCGTTCGAGCCGCCCGATGCAATCGCCGGATTGATGGCGGTGTTGAAGTTCGCGCCACCGGGGATGCGTTCTGAGTGGATGAAGTTGAAGCCCATGAAGGCGCGGATGCGGCCTTCGACCAGGATCGGACGATCATTGTAGTCGAGAGAAACCGCTTGCGCTTCGTTCAGGAGCTGGTCATGCTGGTTGGCCGTAATCGCCATGAACAACTGGTCGTTGTCCACATCCAGATCGGCCGTCATGAGGATTTTCTTCGCAGCACGAAGCTTGGCGATATTCAATCCGCACGCGCTAGAGCCACCGGTGCTGTCGGCAACGCTTTGTGAATTCGAGTTGTACGCATACAACGTAGTCGTCGCAGTCGTTCCGTTGTCGCCAGTGTTGTTGGCGTTCAGCAAGCCAGAGATGATTTCGTCGTCGATCGCGCGGCCCATGGCCATAACGCCGGCCTGGGTGTAGGGACCGCTGGGGTCGATCAGCATACGGAGACGGTCCTGTTGATCGATGAGATCCGCCCAGTCATAGTCGTTGGGGTAAACCCAGCGCTTGTCCTGCGGCGTGGAGATGAGTGGAGTATCCGAGTGGCGAGACTGGTTGCGAACCGGCGACACGGCGCCGAACTGCTCAACCATCGAAGCAGCCTTGCCTACGAAGGACTGCTCCTGCACCGCACCCCTCAGACGCGAGCCCTGCTGCTGGAGCAGCATGGCAATATTTGTCGCGTACTGCTGGACAAATGCAACGTTTACGTTAACCGACATGTTCTTGCCCTCCAGGTGAATTCAAACCAGTTAGCTTTGTGGCTTCAGGCGCCACATCACCTGGCTTGTCTCCATCACTGGAGGGCCGAATTGTTCGGTTCCGGACCAGAATTGCAGGGTCAGTCGAAGACTGACTTGTCCGCTCCTGGCTTTTTTACCCTGCCGTTGACTACCCCGTTGGTTTTGCCGACCGTAGGTTGTTCACCAACGGCAGAGTTCCCGTTTCCCTGCGTGAGATTATACAAATACGATGTGATTTCCGCAATAGCCTGCCTATTCCCATGCTTTTGCTCACGTTTAGCCTGCTCCATGGCAAGCTCAATGCACTTCAGCCTGATCTCCGGGTCGGTCACTTGCTGTCCTCCGGAAATGCCCACTGGTGGAGCTGGGTCCAGCGCTGGCTGGCTTCGGCATCCTTGGAAAGAAGCTTGGCAGTGAATGCCCTGTCGGAGCGCAGGGTCTGGATCTCAGCCTTCGCCTGGCCTGGCGTCATGACGTTCGAGAACTGCTGCGTCTTGTCGCCGGTCACGAACGAGCCCTCACCCATGCGTGCGCCGATTTTCTGGAAGAACTCCATCGTGGCTTTGTGGCCCATCGAGGCAGACATGTTGTCGATCTGCTCCTTGGTGACACCGAGCCCGCGAGTGGCCGCCTGCGCCTGTGCGACATTCTGGGTGTAAGCCTGGCCCCAATCGGCCTTCAGCGAGGCGTCTTCCGTCTGAAAACGCGCCTGAGCCTGTTGATCCGCCGTAGTCTTTGCAGAAGCGGCGTAATCGTTCCACTTTTGTGCAAGAGCATTACCTTGTTTTTCAGATAAGCCGAGATCGTGAAACCATGCACCAGCGGTCTTGGCGAACTCGGCATCTCCACCTTCAGGCATCTGAATCTTGTAACCACTCGCATCCGCGGGCCTCCCGAGCCGGTCAAAGAACTTGCCCATCTCTTCCGGTGCGGCATCGTGCTTGGGGATGATCACAGTGTTGCCGGCGCGATCGGCGCCCAACAGCTTCTCAAGGTTCCTGTATCCGTCGAGAACCTGTGCAGGATCCTTCCATCCCTTGTTCTGGATGTAGCCAACGGTTGTCTCATCGGCATTCGGCATCCAGGCGAATGTCGGCGCAGTCGTGGTTGTCGCCGCTGCGGTTGTAGTGGTTGTTGCAGTCGCGGTGGTTGCAGTCGCGGTGGTTGCGGCAGCGGTCGTGCCATCACCTTGCCCGCTTACGAGAGTCGCGGAGGTCGATTCACTCATTTGGGTTCCTTACTGGTGCGGAGTTGTTTCCGTAGAGTCGCCAGAGTTCGTCTTCGGAAAGGTTGAGGTGATGGGCTATCCGCAGGAAAACTTCCCTCCTGCCTTCAGCCGCTGCGTGCAGTCGCGGATCAGCGTGAAAAGTAGTTGCGTGCGCGCGACAGAACTTCGCCAGGTCGCGCAGCACTTCGTCCCCGAAGGGATTGAGAAACGTCTTGACGTAAGCGGTGCGCCTGCGGAAAAGAAAATCACGTGCTTGCTCGATCAGACTGCTCACTAAGCTCCTTCAGGCTGCCCGCCGACAGGACTCGTTCCCTTTGGGCTCGATGCCTTGGCCATGGCGGCCATACCCGGCAGTGCCTGGGTGATCTGCTGAACTGCCTGTTGCTGCTGCCTGTCCTGGCGTATCTGCGCGATAGTATCCGGGTCGCGAAGGTACTTGAATGGAACACCGTTGATGTCCGCGATATCGGTGATCATTGCGTCACCATCGAAGACATCGAGCAGCGACGGATCCTGCATCTGCGCGGCCATCTCCGTTGCCCACTGGAATGTACGCATGGCGCCACTGGCCTGCTCGGCTTTCATCGCCCGGTTAAGCGGGGCATCGTACTCGACCCGGTATTCCGCGCCGGCCTGGATCAACCGCTGCGGTGGAGGTGGCAATAGCCCCTGATACATCAGGAGATCGAACTCCCTCTCGATCATGGGGCCAATGCCCTCACTCTGGTAGCGACCCATTGTCGGGGAAAGCAGCGCACCTTTTTCGCGCGCCCGCTCCAGAACTTCTGTCGCAGTCATCTGCGGAGTTTCGACCAGAATCTGAAAGAGACTGACGAGGAACGCATCGTTGATAGCCGCGCGCTCATCGTCCATCAGTTCTTTGCCGATCTGCAGGTTCCCCTGCTCGAGTGCCTGCACCAACCGCTGTCCCTGCGAGTTGACGCCACCGTAGTTCACAGCGCCCGGCTTCAGGTTGAAACCCTCCAGAACACCATCATCGTGCGCCAGCAGGACCGGATCGACCGCACGGTGGCCAGCCTTGATGACGGTCTTCTTTTCCTCGTCCAGCACGCGAATGCTGGGCAGAACGTTCATCGCAGGACTGCGGCCGTACAACTCACCAGGGGCCGTAAGATACCGCGCCACTGAATACGGGAACGTGCGGTATCCGCCATCCTCGAGCAGCAGTTGCGTGTCCTTCACGATGTAACGGGAATGGAACCGCTTGCCCTTTTTATCCAGCCGGCGCGGCTCGAAATCAATGTTCGGGGTTACAGCGTGAATGACGAAGACCTCGTCTTCAGGAGCGGTCTTCAGCTTGTCGCCGTACTTATCCCTGAGAACGTCTTCTCCCCACTTCTGGGCCATCTGCCTCAAGGTCATCTTGAAGCGGCGATAGCACTTGTCCACTATTCCCTGGTGGTTGGTAGCAAAGAAACACTCGCCAAGATGCACATGCCGATAACGAAGCCCGCGAGTGTCGGGATAAGAAGGATCGTTAAAAGCATCGGCAAATAGGCATGACGTTCCAAAGGCGCCAATCGAGACATAGGCATCGTGCTGCTGCGCCTGGTAACCGCTGCGAGGCGCATACCTGTAGTGAAAAAGAAGGTCGTTGACCTGGTCGAACCAGACCGCTGTGGCCCGGTCACGAAGTAGCGAAGGGTCGCTCGGACGCAGCCTGTGCCAGCGTCCGGTAGCTGGAGTCAGCATCGACTCCATGGCTGCTGCAAACTTCCAGAGAGCGAGATTAGCCGTTACGTCGTACTGATCCTGGCTGCGCTCCACACCGGGGGTCGTGTTGCCCTGCGCATAAAAACTGGACGAGTAGTAAGGCAGAACCTTGCGCGCAACGTCTTCCCAGTGTTTCTCCCAGATCCCGCGCTTAGAGGCGAGCTGGTTGAACTCACGCATCACATCCGCGGCAATCTGCTCGTTAGCCACTTACGCCCCCAGCAAAGTCTTGGAAGTAGTACCTGTGCTGGACAGGCCCGAGCCTCCGGTCAGGATCGTGGACGTGCGCCCGCGCTGCAACTTCTCCTGCTGTTGCTGCACCGCGACATCCGAAACACCTTCCGTACTCGCCACGGTCGGCGGGGGAGGGGGAGTCGGTGGTGGCGCAGGGGCAGTCGGCTTAGAAAACAGTCCACTCATGGCGCGACCCTCTGGTGCGAAATTCGCATCGCGTTTAGCTTATCACAACAATCAAGACCCGAAAATATCGTAATCGACATTCGAGGACATCCTCGACCGGGAATGCCCCCGGCTGGTCCGTGCGTCATTCCGCGCCACCGGTTGGGCAAAGGTCATGGCCAAAGCTTCCGCCCGGTCAGGACTCGCCAGGCCGCGGTCTTTCATCTTCTCTTTCGACTCAAGCATCAGCTTGTTGTTCACCGGGTGGTAGCTGTAGTCCGGAGTGGTCAGGTCCGAATGCAGGGTGTTGTCCTTGGGCAGCGTCCCGATCACCAGCCATTCCCGCATAAGTGCCCACATCTCAACCCGCTTGTTCAGGAACTTGTCCGGATCGTTCGGAGTGCCGCTGGCCTGCACCTCGATGACGCGATACCCCCACGCCTTAAGCTGGTCAACCACGCCTCCACCCACACCGTTCCCGTCCACGAAGACCGCATCCACTTTGTGCTTCTGAACCGCATCCGCGACATTGGTAGCCAACTGCACGGTGTCCAGCCCCTTGTACGTCTGCCACGGGATGCACGCCGCATCCCTGCCTTTGCGGAACGCCAGCACCGAGGTGTCTTCGCCGAATCGCGCTACATCGACGCCAAGCAGAAGTGGAGCTCCGGGGTCAAAGACGCAAAAACGATCCATCGCACCAGAGACAGCCAGCTTCGAAATGAACTGGTTGGCGCTAGAGTTGGGGAACTGCCCGTAGACTTCGACCCTGGCCTCGTCCGAATCCTCGCCATGGGTTGCAATGATCGACTGCCACACATCGGGCGCGATATCCACCGTGCGGGCGTCGATCTGCAGTGGGCGCCATAAGTCCCTGTTCTTGTTGAAGCACTCAAAAAATGCGCCCTTGTTACGGCGGGGATTCGAGAATGCCAGCCAGTACCTGTCCACGATCTGCTCAGTAAACACACCCTGCGCCACGGTCCAGATCGGCCCGGGTATTCCGGAAGCTTCATCAAACAGGTACATCTCCCCGTAGACGTTGTGCGCCCCGGCAAACGCATCCGGGTTCTCTTCACTCCACAGTTGCGCGGCAATGTACCAGTACTTCGGGTCGATCTTTAGATCTCTCGAGACGGCAGTCCGGACCCATTCCGCCGGCTCGATCTTGGTGGCCGCCACGTCGAACCAGTGGGAGTTGATTGACAACGTCACCCACTTTGAAATCTCGGGGAATGTCTTGGTCTTGAGCTGGGGCTCGCCGTTGGCCGTAACCCAGACCGATGATCCGATGCGCGTCGTTGTGAGCCAGTGCGCCAGCCAGGCAAACAGCGCCGACTTGCCAATGCCGCGGCCGGATGCGATCGCCTTCTTGAACATCTCCGGAACTTTTTCAAAGATCTGCTGGTGAGTCTTCGCTTTCTGGATATACGCGGAGATCTCTTTGAGAAGTTCATCCTGCCAGTTGCGGATGGTCAGGTGCTCGAGCGGCGTGCCGGGTTTGCCCCAGGGATAAGCGAACCTGACAAAATCGTTGAGATTGTTCGCCAGCCTGGGATCCCAGAGTTCGGTCATCAACTGCTGTTCGCCGCGGATGTCGTAGATGGGTTGAGACGCAGGCATCGCGAAAATTGTAACGTGTTGTGGAAAAAATAAAAAGGCGCATCCGGTTAGATGCGCCAAGGAGATTAGGCGAGGAGATTAGAAAGATTGTAGCACGGGAGTCTCCTTACCAGTGCTTCACCCGGATCTTACGTCCTCCGGGGCGGGGGCGCTTGTGACTACGCACCGCCTTTGCGTTCTTCATCTGGGCCTTGGCTCGTCGCCGATGCTGGCGTTTAATATTTTTCTTCACACCCACCGGAAAGCCTCAATCCCAGGAAATACCGAAGGCCCAGAGAAACATGCGGTCGTAGGGGCTGAGAGTGATGAGCCTTTCATCGATTATGGGGTACTCTTCCCACATGATGCGGGAATCGTAACACATTTTGCTTTCAAAAATATTTTAAAAATTTTCAAAAATAAAAATCGCGTCAGCGTAGGGACCGCAAAACTGGCTGTTTGCCACAAAATCCGGACCCTACCGGCACCGGCGCCCCGGTCTTTGCGCCAGGGCGCCGGCACAAATTGCGGAACATGCCCGGCCTGCGAATCTGCAGGGCTCGAGAGCTGCGACTAGCTAGCTAAATATGTCGATATCTGATTCGTTATGAGTGGATTGAGGCACATCAAGTTGTTTGATATCAATCACTTCTACATCTAAGATATTCTGCTGGTCGCTTATTGGTCGCAAACGTCCGCGCGCATCCGCCAAAATAGCCCGAATATCGAGCGATTGCGTCACGTTCAGATCAATGCGATCACCAAATTTTTTGGGTGCTGTCTTGCTTGTAACCCATTGACGGGCTTGTATTTGGTTGCGAGCCCTGTTCGGATCCTTGCTTTCGTCATCTGCAATATCAATAGTCTCATCCGCCAGCACATCAGCTCTTGCTTCCATAACTCGAGCGTAACGTCCTGACAGTTCATTGCCACCTGTTGTGACCCGATATAGGAAAGTGCTCGAACTAACGCCGAATTTTGCGCACGCCTTCCTTATTGTGATGCCTTGAAGTAGCTCGTCCAATATCTCGTTTATCAAACCATCCGAAACACTCACAGCCATGGCGAAAATTATCTCACGTTGTGGAAATCTCTGTGCAAATCTTTTTACCCTTATTCGTAATCCCCGCATAAACACTAGCGATTTAACGATTTTTATTTAAATGCTTGACATTTTCTGGCAGTTGTCCGATTCTAACTGTGTTGAGAAAATCACAACACAGGGAGATTAGGACAATGACACAGGAATTCTTAAACTTCGTCGACGAAACCACCAAATTCGGAAAGGTCTTTATCCCCGCAGAAAGACTTTTCGAAATGTTTGTTGAAAAGAAAGGGCTCAATCCGAATCACGCATACGGATTCAAGATTCGCCTCCAGAAGAAAGGAATTCTCTAGTCGAAACAGCGCGCAAGCGCTGTCTAGTGGGTTTCGCCTTCCACTACTGATGAGACGGGCGGAAAGGAAAAACAATGACTCTCGCAATAATGGGAATTTTCTTTATCGCAGTCGTAGGCCTTCACGCTCGCCAGGCCTGGAAGTAAACCAAAACGAATTCAGTTTCAGAGGAGATGACAATGAAAGACCTGATCAACATTGATGAGAAATACCCTGAGTGCACCAACATTGATACCGAAGCTTGGTTAACGGCCGTGCTCGGACCCGAAGTACTCACCGAAGAAACCGAATCCAAGATGGACGGCAAATGGCTTATGGAAGCCAAATACGTCATCCTGGAAGCCATCGAAAACGCCGAAGGCACAGATTATTCATGCACTAACGTGGATAACGTCTACAACAACGAAAACGACTTCAGCTCCGTTTTTCAGTGGCAGGTCTTTTACCCGAAGAGTGCAAGTGATTGGATGTATGCCGGCGATGTTTACGTTGCCATCGAAGTACACCGCGGTGGCGATGTACGCGGCAATTACGGCCGCGTCCGCCTCTACAAAGTAGATGACCTGGCGGATTCAAACTTTTTTGATTGGTGCCTTGGTTGGACCGTCAATTACGACGATAAAACCGAAGTACCTGAAAACGACCGTTTCAGCATCGGTTATGCCAGTCACCCGTTCCACGAGATGACAAAGCACCTGAAAGATGGGGACCGCAATATCGAATGGTCCGAAGAAAAGCGCTGCTTTGTCACCATCTACCAGGACGAAAAAACCGTCGAATTGCACCCCTATCTTTACGTTTAACTAACGCCTAACCTGGCGCGCGATCGCTGAGACGCGCGCCACATTCACCCGGAGACGAAAATGAAAAACCGAAATGCCCGCAGCCAGGAAGCTTTGAAAGCAATTCAAAAGCTTAACTTCAATGAATTGCTGTACCGCGGTTACTGGGTGAAAAGAAGTTCATTCTCAGGGGATATGTGGATTGAAAAAGACAACACTTTAATTCACAGGATCCCGAGCAATAAATCCTGGGATCACGCGCGGTCGATAATCGATCAGCTCTGCTAGCGTCCCACCACAACCAAGCAACCAGGAGAGAAAATGTCTGAGCCCAGAGGTGAGTTGATCAGGTTCGATCGAGTACCCGTCCACCATTACTTCATCTATCTTGGTTGGACTATGCAGAAAACAGGTAAGACGCGCGCTTATTGCGATGACTCGGACGAACGTTACACTTTCAACGTTTCCGACAAAGTCTTTTGGATATACTAGCCTTCCCACCATAACCAGGAGAGCCCGGCGCCGGTCGGGTTTTTTCTTTTGTTCTAGTGTTCTAGGTTCACTTTCCCTCGTAGAACAAAACACCTAAAATTTTCCCTTTTCTTTTCTTATACTTACCTATTGTTCTATATTGTTCTATATAAATATAAATATAAATTAATAGTAATACGTTCTGTATCCGTCCCGCTGGCTGTGCTCCCCCTCCACGTTTTCACAGCAACTGGAGAGCACTTTTTCCTAGTACCTAGTAGAACAAAAGTATTTTGTTGATTCAAATAAACTTACAATGTTCTAGGTGTTTTTCCAGCATCATAGTATAATTATCACAACACAGGGGTGTTTGCTGGCCCAAGCCACATAGAACACACCCTAGAACAAGTGTTCTACGCAGGAGGGAAAGTGTCCTACGCTATCAACTACCACCAACACATTCGCGACTATTGCAAGCAATACGGCATGGGGACTCCATCCGAAATTGCCGCGGCTCTCCCTAAACGCAAACGGCGGAAAACGTCCGTTCCCATGGTGGCCCAGGCTCTCGGGGTCATGCTCGAGCGGGGGCTCGTTAAAAGACTCTCGCGCGGAGTCTATTCCATGTCATTCGCTCGAGTCGGTAAAGCCGACTCCCTGGCGCATGGGGATGAGCTGCTCCGTGCTCTCATCGAAATGTTGAAGCCCCACCCGAACACTGGCGTGCATACCTCCGACATATACGCTGCATTGGTAGACAGGCAGCCAGGATGGACCCAGGCTCTAGTCGGCAAAAAGCTTCGCAGGCTCAAAGCAGCCGGCGTAGTGTTCAAGGTCCACATGCATTGGGTTATCCGACTTGAGTCTATGCGGATCCACATCCCTGATTTCGTTCGTAAGCCTCAAACCAAGTATGCCCGTGGCCTGGCCTTCGATACCGTTCCCGCCCACAACATCCTCAGAAAAGACGGCCGGCTGCTTGAGCGCGTTCCTATAGTTGCCCCCGCTCCGAAAACCAATTCCCAGATCGCCAGGCAACCTGAGTTCTCAATCCCAAACCCTGGCGATACTTTCTCAATCTTCGATTAACCGAAAATCGTCGCCTGACAAAAAATCCCCCAGGTTCAACTGGGGGATTTCTCTTTTCTCGTCAGATTTTTGGAATTACACCAAACTGGCGGCACGCGGGGGTGTTTCCTCGGCTGAGACCTGAAGGCCGCACCCTCGCGTTGGATTTGCCGAACTTAGTTTATCTCTGCTGCTTCGACCAGCAAATGGGCGCGGCACTCTTCAGCCTGGCGTGCTCTGTTGGTCCGGATCCCAACGGGTTGAGATTAAACCATCCTGCCTCATATCCCCTGGTGACGTGGCGAACATAAAACCTGTTGTCATCCACAGGCTGAACGATGCAGAGATTCCCCAGTGCCTCTGGCGATACTTCATCAGTTGGGCGATAGAACAACAGCCACCCATCCATAAAGAATCCCTCGGCCTGCACCCGAATGGCGCGGCAGTTCTGGCAGCCGGCAGGGGCTGCCACGTTCTGCGGCCCGTGCGGCCGTGTCATCCTTACCTCGAGCTTGTCTGTGGCTGTGCCTACGATCGGCACATCCCTTCCAGTATGGTTTGGGACGCTGGCGCCGGCGTGGCGCATCACATCCTCGAGCGTGGTCCCCAGGTGCTTGGCCAGATCTCCTGCTTCAACGGCAGAGAGTTTCCTCTTCCCGTTTACGATCAGGGACAAAGCGCTGGGCTCCATCCCCATCTTGAACGCTAGCTGCCGCTGGCTGGTCTTCCTGGCGGCAAACTGCGAGAGAAACCACGCTTTATTCATCGCGGTTTTCATGATGCACCCTCCGTATCGGATCTAAGATGTCCAATACTCGATTGTGAGTGTATAACGATTTTCGTTACATGTTTGAAATTTATTTTTACCACCATTCCCGTTTCGGTACAAACCTCCCTACCATCCGGTACCTTAGTTAGTAACTACCGTACCGCGTATTTTCAACATTCTTATGTGTTTTGTGGTAGCAATTGTGTTGTGATTATCGTAATATGTGGTGGAAAGGAAATTGAATGCCGATCGAACGTGGAAGCGGCAAGTACGGACGCCCGACCTATAACCAGGCAGCGAAGGTTATAGCCAAGTTCGGCGGCGAAAATCAACTGGCCCAGTTCCTGGGCTGCTCTCGCATCACAATCTATCGCTGGCAGTATGCCCGGCCCTACGGGACCGGCGGCATGGTTCCCAGCTCCGCAGTTGACAAGCTGCACGCGGTCGCCCGGCGCGAAGGCGTGCTCATCACATCGCAGGACTGGCTACCGGAGCGCATAGACTACGGCACGCCGAAATCAATTTAAAGGGGAGATTTATCGTGATCATTTTAGGTATTGACCCCGGTGTAGGTGGGGGATTGGCCTGGTTCGCATCTCGTTCTAAACAACTCGTCAACGTCTGCGACATGCCGACCGTAAAAGCCTCGCGCGGCAAGTCGGCGCTCGATGTGGACGGCAAGCAGCTCACGTACATGATCGGCTTGAGCAAGATTGATCTGGCCGTAGTCGAGATGGTTCAGTCTCGCCCGCGGCAGGGTGGGCAGTTCGCCTTCGGCGCAAACTACGGCCGCATCCTGGGGATCCTCGAATGCATGGGAGTACCCATGCTGAACGTTTCCGCCCAGAAGTGGAAGCAGCAGATGCACCTGCGCGGGCAGGACAAATCGAAGTCAGTCCTGCTGGCCACGGAACTCTTCCCAACCTTCGCGCGCCAGTTCCACGGCCCGCGCGGCGCCGGCCTCGATGGCAGGGCTGAAGCCGCGCTTCTGGCTTACTACGGAGCGATGCAGGTAGCGCACTTAAAGCTAGGGGCAGTCAACGGGGGTGTCGCATGAAGGACACATTCAAGCACACGCCGGGACCGTGGTGGACCGACGATCCAGTAGAGCCAGACTACATTTTCGCCAACGATGGCATGGTGGCAGAGATGCGTGGCTATGGACACAATGCGCCACGCGAAGCTAACGCCCGCCTCATCTCAGCAGCGCCGGAGATGTATGAAGGCGGCGATGAATTGAATGCGCTCGTGGTAAAAGCGCAGGAGTTTCTTGCTCGCGCCATCGTTCCCGACAGCGGCATAATCGACGTTGAGGTTGTAAACGAAATGCTGGGCATCTTCGACGGGCCGCAGCAGCGTCAAGCACAAGCCAAGTGGGCCGCAGCTGTCGCCAAAGTGGAAGGGCGCTGAGATGACTCTCTTCAAAACCCTCCTGTATCTGATCTGCCCTCCGTATCGCCGGAAGGTGGACCGTGATTGGGCCTGGTATAAATGCTGCCACGCATTGCGCTACCTGCTGCTCGAGAACGCACACGACACCCAGGCCAGCCTGGACGCAGCGGAAATCCTCTCGGCAAAAATGAAGGAACTCGCATGACCGACATTGAAACCTACATGGCGAAAGGCAACAAGGAAATTCGGCTGCGCATGGCTGAATGCTCAGTCCGGATCTCTCCGGAGTCTGCCCGTGTGCTGGCGCAGCAGCTCATCATGAACGCCGGCATCGCAGAACGGCGCCTGCTTAACGATCTCGAGGTCGAGAATGCCCAGCGACCCAATTAACCCCGATCACTATCGCTCTCACCCCAGTGGCATCGAGTGCATCCAGGTCACCGAGCACATGGGGTTCTGCCTCGGCAACGCAATCAAGTACATCTGGCGCGCGGGGCTCAAGCAGAACGCCGCAGTGGAAGACCTCAAGAAAGCGGTGTGGTACATTGAGCGCGAGATCAAGCGGGCAGAGCGGAAGGAGACAGTATGAACATCCTGATGAACGACCCTAATGGATCGTACGACGCAATGATGGGCCGCGCTCAACTTATCCGCACGCTGAAAGAGAAAGATGAGCAGTTGAGCGCAGCGGAAGCAGAGCGCGACAGACTGCGGGAAGCGTTGCGTACAATAGCGAACTTTGCTGTAGGCGAAGGTGACGTATGCGAAATCATCGCACGTAGAGCACGTGCCGCCCTCGACGCGGGGAAGGAGCAGCCGTGAGCATATATCAGTTTTCCTGCAAATGCGGTGCTCAACTCATGATAGTTGGAAAGCGCAGGCCAAACTGCCGGAATTGCGGAAAGCAGATGAGCTTGGCTGGAAAAGTAGGCGGTCCAGTTATGTATGCCCATATTGACAGCTTTAACAGGGCGAAAGGGAAGGAGCAGCCGTGAGCATTGAGAGCTATTTTGTATGGATCTTGTGTATTGTTTATTACCTCGGCATTGTGACAGGTTGGTATTCGCAGCATCCTTCAGCTGAATGGTATAACCCGGACGCGCTAATTCACAGCGTATTGTTTATTATCCTTCCTTTGAAGATTTCGCGTTGGTGGTTTGCCAAAAAGGAGCAGCTCCATGACTGAGCAGGAGAAGCTAGTGCGGGAGACGTGGGAAACAGTCTATGAATATCAAACTCTTAGCGGACAGGATCTTGTGGCTCATGGTCCGTATACTTCGTATACATGGGCAGCAGCCGCCGAGTATACCCGCGAACGCCTTGAGCAGATCAGGCTGGTGGAGGAAGAGATTCTGTGGTTAGGAGCAGCGTTCAATTCTGAATGGTCCTATTGGAAAGAGAAGCCATTAAGAGAGCGCATCCTCGCCGCTAGACAAGCTGCACTGGCCGAACTGAAACGAGGCATGAAATGACAGCAGAGCAGGAAGTAAAGCAGCCCATGACTGAGCAGTATAGAAAGGCGATTGGGAGAAAGAGGGGATATTGAATGCGCCTTACAGAACTTGATCCCCGTTGGATAGGGTTTGGTAGTTATCAGTCTGTCCCTGAGTTTCAGGGCAAGCGTTGGCATATAGGGATTAGCTTTAACTGTCCCCATTGCATAGATCAAAGGATTGCTGTCTTCTTCTCAAATGCCATTGATGATGGAGTAGCGTGGGCGTTTAGTTCTTGGGATATCCTAAAGGAAATTCAGAAACGCAATCTTTGGCAGAGAACAGGAGAAAGCTTCGAAGATTTGAGCTTGCTGCCCTCCATCGATGCCAGTGCGTGCGGACATTGGCATGGATACATCACGAATGGAGAGATTAAATGAGTCCAATCCTTCATTTCAAAGACAAAGAAGCATATCGCAAGAACATGGCGTATCGCCACATTTATGACATTCCCGACACCGCTTCTGAGACAAGCTGCACTGGCCGAACTCAAGAAAGGCATGAGAAAGGAGCAAGGCAATGGATGAGATACCAGAAGAACTGCGTGAACTGTACGACGCCGCAAAAGGAGTCGAGAACATAGGCTTACCGATTCCGTGGGCCGCAGACAGGGCGGTAGAACTCATTGAGTGCATCGCTACCCTACAGGCCCGTGTGAAGGAACTGGAGGAGCAGCGTGATACTTTTATGCGCGGTCTGGAAGCGGAAGAAAATGATTGTGCAGCTTTACACGATGATGTGGATAAACTTGAGCAGGAGAACGCCGCACTCAAGGACCAGCTCGAGATAAAGCAAGCAGAAGTAGATGTTCTTCGTGGAGTTGACTGTGAAGCGAATGGGGATGGTCCTTGCGGCATTTGCGTGAAATGCCTCCGCGCCCAGGTTGAGCGGCTGACGAGGCCGGTGAGCATGGACGAGCTAGGTGTCGGCGAGAAGATAGGCCAAGTCGGCATAAACGCCCTCATCGCAGCACGGGCAAAGGAACCAGATAAAGTTTAATGGAACTGACCACACTATTTCCGTACCAGGTCACAGGCGCCGGCTACCTGGCCCAAAATGATCAGGCTTTGCTTGCCGATGACATGGGACTGGGCAAGAGCGCGCAGGCGATTACGGCCGCGGATCAGGTCAACGCGCGCAACATCCTTGTGCTTTGCCCAGCGTCTTTGCGTATCAACTGGACTCGCGAATTCGGAAGGTTCTCGCCATTCGACCGGCCTATCGTGGCCATCATGACCGCAAAGGATCAAATCCCTGGCTCCGGTGTGGCCATCTGCAGTTATGATCTGCTGCGCGTCGATAAGATCCTCGCAGCGCTCAAGAAAACTCACTGGGATGTGCTGGTGCTCGATGAAGCCCACTATCTCAAAGAGCGTTCAGCGCAGCGCACCAAGGCAGTGTATGGATACGGCAAGCGTTCCCCCGGCCTGGTTGCGAATGCCTCCAGGGTGTGGCGCCTGACCGGCACGCCGGCCCCGAATGACGCCAGCGAACTCTACACCCATCTGAAGTCCGCGGGCGTGGTAGACGAGCCCTACTGGGATTTCACGTTCAGATTTTGTACCGGGTTCAACAGCGACTACGGGTTCCGGATCACTGGTCATAAGAACACCACGGAGCTAAAACAACTGCTTTCGCAGATCATGCTGCGAAGGAAAAAGGAAGAGGTAATGAAAGAGCTGCCCCCGATTGTGTTTCAGCAAGTGACGGTCGAGAAGTCCCCGGTCGAACTGGATCCGGAGTTTTACGAGCAGGTTCAGGCTGCCGGCAAGACGGACACTGAATTCCTGAGCGACATGAAATCGTCAGATGCCATGCTGCGCCAGGCACTGGACAACGTCTACAAGTCGAGCTGCGAAACCCCTGCCTCCGACAGCGCGCGGATCCTCGAGTCCATGGCCCCCAGCATGGTTACGCTTCGGCGCTACATCGGAATGATGAAGCTGCCGCAGGTCTGCGACATCCTGGCCGAGGAACTGGAAAGCGAGATGGTCGAGAAGATCGTCATCTTTGCCGTCCACAAATCTGTGATCGAGAATACACGGGAACGTTTGCGCAGGTTCGGCGCCGTAACCCTCTACGGAAACACCCCGCCGCTCAAACGCCAGGAGAATGTGGACAAGTTCATGACCGACCCACGCACCCGGGTGCTCATCGGCAATATTCAGGCAGCAGGTGTAGGCATCACGCTTACCAGCGCACACGAAGTGGCGTTCATGGAGGCAGACTGGGTTCCGGCCAACAACGCGCAGGCGTCCATGCGCTGCCACCGTATCGGGCAGACCAGGCCGGTGCGTGTGCGCTTCTTCACATGTGCCGACAGCGTGGACGAGCAGATCCAGCAGGCACTGTTACGAAAGACACGTGAGCTGACGAAAATTTTCTAATATTTTTTGTCGTAAGTATTGCGAAAATCACAACACAGCAGTAATATCACATCACGCAGGAAAGGATAGGAACGAACGAATGCTAATTCAGATCAACATTGACAGTCTTCAGGGAGAAGAGATCATCGCTATCAAGACGATGGTCGATGCCCTGGCGAGAGAGGTTGTTATCAAGGGAAAGCTTAAGACGCTGGACGCAGCCGAGCCGGTAGCGGTCGAAGCCGCGCGTCCCGGGCTGGCGGAGTACGCACCTGAGCGTGAAGTTAGCGTGGATCAGGCTGCGGAGATTGCGGCCAAGTGTGGAGCGAATGTCGAGCAGCCGGCAAAGCGCACACGTAAAAAGATCGAGCCGAAGCCTGCCGAGCCCGAAGCCAAGATCGAAGAGTCCGCAACACCCCCTGCCAACACGCCTGCAACACAACCCCTGCCTGCGGCCGAGCAGCCGGCTGCTCCAGTATCGATCGATGACCTGCGTTCCGCTCTGCAGACGTTTACGTCCGCAAAAGGAATGCCGGCAGGAATCGACCTGTTGAAGAAGCACGGCTGCTCGCGCATCTCGGAGTTGGCTGCCAAGGACAACACGGTAAAGCAGGCATTCCTGGCAGAAGCTGCGGCATGACCATCGATCAGATCCAACACTTTCCGCTGGGCCGGGCATACCTTTGCCCGGACTGCGGATGCGTAACAGATTTTTCCCAGTCATGTCCGTCTTGTACGAACGGTGTTTTGGTTCCGCTGGCGAGCGTGCTGAAGGAAGTTGATAGCGAGGGACCACGTGAACAGTCTTCCAGCTCACAGTAAGGTGGGCTTCTCATCCCGTAAACGTTGGGCGGCATGTCCCGGCAGCGTGAAACTGTCGGAGAACATCCCCAGCACATCGAGCAAGTATGCAGAAGAAGGCACGGCTGCGCACGCATTGCAGCAGTTCTGCCTGCTTCACGACAAGAATGCCGTCGATCTGGTCAGCAAAGATTTCACATATGAAGACCATGGCGAGACGAAGACCATCAAGGTTGAAGCCGAGATGGCCGGCCACATCCAGGGCGTGCTGAAAATTATCCGCCGGATGCTGAACGAAGACCCCTGCTCGGAGATCAGGGTGGAAGAAAAGTTCCATCTGCACCAGATCCATCAGGACTTGTTCGGTACTGGAGATGTTGTCATCTGGCTGCCGTCGAAGAATCGCCTGGTCTGCCGTGACCTCAAGTATGGCGCAGGCGTGGCCGTCGATATCGAAGACGAGCATGGCCAGGCGAATGCGCAGCTCGAGGGATACGCTCTTGGCGCCCTGCTCAAGTACATGAAGTGGAAGCCGACCGAAGTTGAGATCGTCAT